>JGI20225J20221_1000181_pt2 | contig 152113 bp, 140 predicted proteins | sample BioMet4_FD_20221 | JGI IMG/M metagenome (IMG submission 20221) | reverse complement strand
ATAATAAATGAAACAAAAGTTGGCGCCTGAAGATCCTCTTGTAAAAGGGAATCTATTGATTATTCCAGAAAACTCAAATTAAATAAGAATACCGGTAATGGCCTTCCACAAAAAGGGCTAACAATTGGAGGTAGCAAAAGAATTTGCGAAAGCATTTATGATAGATAAAACATCATATTCCAACTGCGGCTATAAGAGTATTCACTCTGCTAATTTGGCAGGAAGGTCTTAATATAACACATTGAACATTGAAGCTCGCTTTGTATTGAAGGGGCTGATGGACTTTGTGCTGAAAAGGCATAACAAATAAAAAAAATTTGGCCAATAGCTTTGGAAGAAGGCAAAAAAGGAACTGGCAAGAAGATGCTTAGTGGAGAATGTATTGGTGATGCCAGTGCTACTGTTGTAATTGAAAGAATTCCTTAGGGGGGCGGTTATTGAATGTTCCTGTTTTTGTCCTTTCAGACGGTAAAAACTATAATGTATTTCCTGCTAGCTAAAGATTATAAACGTATTGGTGAAGGAGAATAAAGGATTTAAATACCGATGTATGGGTTCTGTTACTCCAGTTCCATTTGGCTGATGAAGCCTGGATGAAGGAAAGTAGACGAGGCGAATTATTCGTCCAACAGTAGAAGGATTAGCTCAGGAAGCTGAATCGAGTACCAAAAAAAAAATGGCTTTTTATATTCTTCAGGACTGCATAAATGTCGAAAGGTGAACCAATGGCTCATTGTAATATAGATGTTTCGCTATGGGCAGATCCTGAAACAGGAATCTGTGATGCTTCGTGTGAAGAGTGACCTTGTAGAACTTTTTGAAGGAGTAGCTGCAGGCAATCTTGATGAAAAAGTATTGGAAGAAGATCCTCGTACTGCTGTTAGTGTAATGTTGGTTTCTGGTGGCTATCCTGAGCACTATGATAAAGGATTCCCGATTAGTGGACTAGACCAGGTTAAAGATAGCATTGTATTCCATGCTGGAACTACTATGAAAGATGGTCAGGTTGTTACCAATGGTGGTCGTGTTTTGGCAATCAGTTCTTATGGTGAAAACAAAGATGGAGCATTAGCACAATCTTTCTCTGGAGCTAAATTGATAGATTTTGAAAAGAAATATTTCCGTTCAGATATCGGATTTGACTTATAATTAAAGATGATAAAAAAAAGAATACAACAAAGGATAACGGCAGGTAAATTTGTTTTGCCTGTCGTTATGTTATTGTCTGTTGCTATCTGGGTTGGGGGGTATTTTATTAAACCCATGCCGGCGTTTTCTCACTCTTCCTCTGCGGTTTGGCAGATGGTGGAGCACCTTTTTCTTGGAAAGTCGGTTGACCTGATTGTTAATTTCTTGTTGTATTCGGTTATTGGCTATTTCCTGATTGAACTGAATAATGCTTTTGCTATTATACGTCTGAGAGCTTCCATTCAGACATCTTTCTATTTTATTATAATTGCTGTTTGCCCTGAATTACATCCATTGCATATGGGAACAGTAACTACACTTTGCATGGTAGCCTCAATCTTTTTTTTGTTTCAGTCATATCAGCATACAAAACCCACAGGAGTTATTTTTTATTCCTGGATGTTTCTGGGGTTGAGCAGTCTGATGCTTCCTCAATTATTGTTCTTAATCCCAATTTATCTTATAAGTGCTTATAATTTTCAATCATTGAGTCCTAAAAGTTTTTTTGCGGGACTGATAGGGTTGACTTTTCCTTTTTGGTTCCTGATGGGCTATGCGTTCTCTTTTAATCATTTGGATGTGTTATATAGTCCGTTTCAAGAGCTCATAAACTTTGTTCCGATTAATCTTTTTTCGCTAAAAGGGTGGCAGATAGTAACTATTATTTATGTACTTCTGTTATTTATAATTGCTGTGGCCAATAGTTTAATTAATGGCTGGCAGGATAAAATACGTACCAGAGCATATTTAAGTTTTTTTTCACTGATGGGCGTTTGCTTGTTTGTGCTGATTATTTTGCAACCGCAACATTTCATAGCAATATTTCCATTGTTGTTAGTGTGCTTTAGTTTTCTTGCAGGTCACTTTTTTGCTTTAACGAAAAGCAGAGCCTCTAATTTATTTTTCATTTTTTCATTAATAGGGTTAGTTACACTTCTTACATATAATTTATGGATGCTTTAATGTCAACAGTTCAGCATCTTTTTGTTGAATGGGGATATCCCGGACTTTTTATTTCTGCAGCGCTTGCAGGAAGTATTGTACCTTTCAGTTCTGAGGTCGTACTTATTGTCTTAATCAAAATGGGACTGGATCCTTTTTATTCTGTTTTTTGGGCTTCTTTAGGCAATACAGTTGGAGGAATGAGTTGTTATTATATTGGTTATCTGGGGAAAGTTGAATGGGCGGAAAAGTATTTTAAAGTAAAGCACGAAAAAATTCAGAAGATGCAAAAGTTTCTTCAGGGTAAAGGTGCTTTAATGGGCTTTTTTGGCTTTTTGCCTACGTTTGGTGAAATTATAGCGATGACATTGGGCTTTATGCGTAGCAATGTTATTATTACCACCGCTTCAATGTTTGTAGGAAAGCTAATCCGCTATATAATCATAGCATATTTTATGATATTTGCTGCTCATGGTATTGCAGCATTATACTCACAATATTTTGGTTAACTGATATCATAGCTTGTTAGCCCTTAATACTTCTCTTTTTCCCGGAGGTCCGGGGAGCCTTTCCACTTTAAATCCCGCAGATTGGAGCATTCTTCTTACTACCCCTTTAGCACAATATGTCATCAATATACCGTTATGGCTAGTAGAAGCATAGAGCGCGTTAAATAGTTCCTGACTCCACATTTCCGGTTGTTTCTCCGGAGCAAAAGCGTCGAAATAGATTACATCATAGAGTATTGGCTGGTCATTCATTGTTCCCATACTCCATTTTTCGGATTCGGAAGGATGTGTGATACGAGTAAAATCGACATTTTGTTTTAGGAGAGTGAAATCTGAGGTTATTTTGCAAGGCTCATTCCATTTAGCTTGATGCAGGTCATAATAAAGATTTGCATATTCAGGATAAATTACATCCGGATAATTTAATTGTCTGATTACTTCAAGTGATAAAGGATAGAGTTCCAGACATGTATAAATAGTCTTTCTATGAAGTTTGTGTGTTTCCAGTAAGGTGAGATATGCGTTCAGACCTGTTCCGAAACCAATTTCCAATACATGAAGAGGACATGCGTTGCTTTTCCTAAGTCCATAATTGATATAAATATGTTCAGCTTCTGTTTTTGCTCCGTTAACAGAATGGTAATGCTCGTCCATGGATGGAACAAAAAGAGTATGGCTTCCGTCGGCCGTTAGCTCTATTTCAGATAAAAGTGATTCTTGCTTCGTTTCCATTATAATCGCACTCTTTTGTTTTGTCAACAAAGGTACGTTTTTTCATCTTACTATCAATAATTATGGTTACTTTTGCGCCTTACAGAATAATATTGAATTTATGAGGAAGATACTTATTATACTCTTCTTATTTGCCGGTGTATGTCTTACCGGATGTACAAATAAGAAAACACAACATAAAAGAATAGTTACTGTAACTATTGAGCCACAACGTTATTTTACCGAAAAGATAGCCGGAGACAAGTTCTCTGTTGTAAGCATGGTTCCCAAAGGTACAAGTCCTGAAAGTTATGATCCTATACCTGCTCAACTTGTTTCTTTAGGGAATAGTGAAGCCTATTTTCGTATTGGCTATATTGGTTTTGAGCAAGTTTGGTTTGATCGGCTAGTGAATAATGCCCCACACATGATTGTTTTCGACACTTCGGCGGGGGTAAATCTGTTGTTAGATTCTCATCATCACAATATTGAAGATACACATAATCATACTTCAAAAGGAGTTGATCCTCATATATGGAATTCCACAATAAATGCTCAGATTATCACCGATAATACTTGTAAAGCTCTTTGCTCTTTGGATAAAACTAACGAAACATATTATATCCAGAGATGTGATAAGTTAAAGAAGGAGATCAAGTCTTTGGACGATACTCTGAAAATAATTCTAAAAGGTGCGGATAAGTCATTTATGATTTATCATCCGGCCCTTTCTTACTTTGCCCGTGATTATGGATTGCATCAGATATCTATTGAAGAAGGAGGAAAAGAACCATCCCCGTCACATCTTAAAGAGTTGATACAAACCTGCAGGAAAGAAGGTGTGCGGGTAATCTTCGTGCAACAGGAGTTTGATATGACTAATGCAGAACTGGTTGCCAAAGAGACTGGAACAAAGATTGTGCGTATCAATCCTCTTTCTTATGATTGGAAAGGAGAAATGATTCGCATTGCTCAAGCATTGAAACGATGAATAAAATTATTGAAATAGGACATTTGTCTGCTGGTTATGATCGTAAAACCGTGCTGCGCGATATAAACCTGAACGTTTATGAGCAGGATTTTCTTGGAATTATTGGCCCTAATGGTGGCGGAAAAACAACATTAATCAAACTTATTCTGGGTTTGATTAAATCTGATAGCGGCGAAATCCGCTTCTTTCGTGATGGGAAATCCGTTGATGAAATATCTATGGGATATCTGCCTCAGTACAATGCCATTGATAAAAAGTTTCCCATATCAGTTTACGATGTAATCCTTTCGGGATTAAGCAGTAAAAAATCCCTGATAAAAAGATTTTCAGATGAACATCATGCGCAAGTGGCAGATGTTATCGGGCGTATGGGTTTGCAGGGACTTGAGAAAAAAGCCATTGGTAAGTTGTCTGGTGGGCAGCTTCAACGAACATTGCTAGGGCGAGCCATTGTTTCTAATCCGGAAGTTGTGATTCTTGACGAACCGAACACTTATATTGATCAGCGTTTCGAAAGCCGGCTTTATGAAATCCTTTCGGAGATAAATAAAGAACGGGCAATAATATTGGTTTCTCATGATATTGGGACGGTTATCAGTAACGTAAAAACAATAGCCTGTGTGAATGAAACGCTCGATTATCATCCGGATTCAGAAGTGTCAACAGAATGGCTGGAAGAGAAATTTGAATGTCCTATTGAACTTCTTGGGCATGGGGAACTACCTCACCGTATTATCAAAAATCATCATCACGAAGATAAAAAGTAAAATTTCTAATAGAAACAATTATTAAAAAGATAAAAATAAAGAAGCTTTAAACATCCTAAAAGACTGAAAACAAGCAATGCATGCATGTTTTTCGTTAAAGTTTTCTATCTTTGCCGCGCATATGTAACAATATAAACATATATTTAATGAAACAGTACAAGTTAGTGAACAACCTGATGGGTTGGTTCATATTTGCCATTGCAGCCGCAGTCTATTGCATGACAATAGAACCCACAGCCAGTTTCTGGGATTGTGGTGAGTTTATTACTTCAAGTTATAAACTAGAGGTAGGGCACCCTCCCGGCGCACCATTCTTTATGTTGGTTGCTAATTTCTTTACTCATTTTGTTAGTGATCCGGCTATGGTGGCACGTATGGTTAATACGATGTCGGCTTTAATGAGTGGAGCTTGTATCATGTTCCTTTTCTGGACGATTACCCATTTGACTCGTAAAATTGTGATAAAAGAGGGGCAGGAGATAACTCTTGGCAAACTTGTTACAATTATGGGAAGCGGACTTGTCGGAGCTTTAGTTTATACATTCTCGGATACTTTCTGGTTCAGTGCTGTAGAAGGTGAAGTGTATGCTTTCTCTTCCTTATTCACTGCGGTAGTATTCTGGTTGATTTTAAAATGGGAAGATGTGGCTGATGAACCTCATTCTGACCGTTGGATAGTTTTAATCGCATATCTCGTAGGACTTTCTATTGGTGTTCACTTGTTGAATTTATTATGTATACCTGCAATTGTGTTGGTTTACTATTTCAAAAAACATCCCAATGCCAATGCTAAAGGCTCTTTACTGGCATTACTAGGTTCAATGGTTTTAGTTGCTGTAGTACTCTATGGCATTGTTCCGGGTATTGTAAAAGTAGGAGGATGGTTTGAACTCTTGTTTGTAAATGATCTCGAATTGCCATTTAATACTGGGCTGATTATCTATATTATCATTCTTATTTCAGCTATTATTTGGGGTATTTATGAATCTTATATGCAAAAGAGTGATACAAGAATGAAATTGGCATTTTTGTTAACCGTAGCTCTTTTGGGTATTCCTTTTTGGGGACATGGAGGAACAAGTGTAATGATTGGTATAATCGTTTTAGGCATTCTGTCAATCTACCTGTTTGCCAAATTCATTAATCAGAAATATCAGATCAGTGCACGTACTCTGAATACTTCTTTGCTTTGTATTATGATGATTGTGATTGGATATTCATCTTATGCATTGATCGTAATTCGTTCTACTGCTAATACTCCAATGGATCAAAACTCTCCTGAGGATATCTTTACTTTAGGAAGTTATCTTGGACGTGAACAATATGGAAGTACACCTTTATTATATGGCCCGGCTTATTCTTCCAAGGTAAAACTAGAGGCTAAAGATGGTTACTGTACTCCTGTAGTTAATGAAGGTGCTCCTATTTATATCAGGAAAGAGAAAAAAACTTCGAACGAGAAAGATAGTTATGTATCAACGGGTAATCAACAAGATTATGTTTATGCCCAGAATATGCTTTTCCCACGTATGTATAGTAGTGCGCATGAGGCACAATATAAGCAATGGATGGATATAAAGGGATACGATGTTCCTTATGACCAGTGTGGTGAAATGGTAACTGTGAATATGCCTACCCAATGGGAAAACATAAAATTCTTCTTCTCTTATCAGATGAACTTTATGTACTGGCGTTACTTTATGTGGAATTTTGCCGGAAGACAGAATGATATAGAAGGATCCGGTGAGGTTGAGCATGGTAATTGGATTACTGGTATTTCTTTTATAGATAAAGCATTAGTGGGAGATCAGTCACTGTTACCTTCTGAGCTGGCAAATAACAAGGGACATAATGTCTATTATTGCTTGCCGTTATTGCTGGGAATTATTGGACTCTTATTTCAGGCTTACCGAGGGCAGAAAGGTATCCAGGGATTTTGGGTGGTCTTTTTCCTTTTCTTTATGACGGGTATAGCCATTGTTCTTTATCTGAATCAAACCCCGAGTCAGCCCAGGGAACGAGACTATGCTTACGCGGGCTCGTTCTATGCGTTTGCCATCTGGATTGGTATGGGGGTTGCCGGAATAGTGAAGCTACTCAGTCAGAAACTGGGTGAATTGCCTTCTGCAATCATTGCCACTGTGGCTTGCTTGTTTGTACCTATTCAAATGGCTGGTCAAACATGGGACGATCATGATCGTTCAGGTCGTTATACTTGCCGCGATATTGGTCAGAACTATTTGAATTCTTGCCAGAAAAAGGGTAATCCGATTATTTTCACGAACGGTGATAATGATACTTTCCCATTGTGGTATAATCAGGAAACTGAAGGGTTCCGTACAGATATGCGTGTTTGTAATCTTAGCTACCTGCAAACGGACTGGTACATTGATCAGATGAAACGTCCGGCTTATAGCTCTCCTTCTGTTCCTATTACCTGGAGCCGTTTGGAATATGTTTCGGGAACGAATGAATATGTCCAGGTACGCCCGGAAGTGAAAGAAACAATTCTAGCACTCTATAAGAGTAATCCGGCAGATGCCAAAAAGAATTTTGGTGAGAACCCATTCGAATTAAAGAACATTCTTAAGTATTGGGTGCGTTCAAATAATAAAGACCTGCAGTGCATTCCTACTGATAGTATTGTTATCAAACTGGATAAAGAAGCAGTCAAGCGCTCAGGTATGATGATTCCTGATTCTCTTCACGGAGTGATTCCAGACTATATGACTATTTCTTTAAAAGGAAAACGTGGAGTCACTAAGGCGGAACTGATGATGTTGGAGATGATTGCTCAATGTAATTGGGTACGTCCTGTTTATATGGCAATATCTGTTGGCACAGAGAATCAGCTTTGTTTTGGGGATAACTTCTGTCAGGAAGGTTTGGCTTACCGTATTACTCCGTTCAGCACTTCAAAAGTTGGAGGCCGCATAGATAGCGAAAAGATGTATGATAACATTATGCATAAGTTCAAATGGGGTGGTATGGATAATCCGAAAGTTTATCTGGACGAAAATCAAATGAGAATGTGTTATTCACATCGTCGTTTATTTGCTCAACTGGCTACGCAGTTAGTCAAGGAAGGTAAGAAAGATAAAGCTTTGAAAGCGCTTGATTATGGTATGAAGGTTATTCCTGCAAACTGTATACCTCATGATTTCCAAAGTGGATCAATGGATATGGCTCAGGCTTACTTTGACCTTGGTCAAAAACAAAAGGCAGAACAAATCGTTAAAGATTTAGCTACTAAATCTTATCAGTATGTCAATTGGTATCTTAGTTTAAGCAATGAGAAACTAGCTGCAAGTAATCAGAATTGTGTATATAATTTGTATATTCTGGATGAAATGAATAAAATGCTTCAAGCAAAGCAATCACCATTATTAAAGGAATATAAAAAGAAGTTTGAGACTTTATATGCAGCTTATTCTATGAGAACGGGAGCCAAATAACAACTGAGCTAAAGAGATGTTTATAGAACAACCCCCCAAAGTGTTAAGGGTTCTTTACCCGGGAGCAATTTGGAGAATGGATTCTAATGAGAAAGCAGTTTATCTGACTTTCGATGACGGGCCCATTCCAGAAATTACTCCTTGGGTACTTGATTTACTTGATAAATACGGGATTAAGGCAACATTCTTTCTGGTGGGAGATAATGTACGCAAACACCCGGAAGAGTTTAAAATGATTCTTGAACGCGGTCACCGCGTGGGAAATCATACTTTTAATCATATCCGCGGATTTGAGTACCTGACGAAGAACTATCTGGCCAATACGGACAAGGCAAATGAACTGATTAAATCAGATCTTTTCCGCCCGCCGCACGGTCACATGAGAGCTGCTCAGTATTATGTTCTCAGGAAGAAGTATAGAATAGTAATGTGGGATTTGGTGACTCGCGATTACAGCAATAAACTGAATGGCGAGCAAGTTTTTGAAAAGGTGAAGCATTATGTACGAAATGGTTCCATAATTACTTTTCATGACTCACTAAAGTCCGAACAAAACATGAAATATGCCTTACCTCGTTCCATTGAATGGTTACTAGAGCAAGGCTATCAGTTTAAGTTATTATAATGNATAAAGAANNACTTTCNCAACANATAAAAGCCGAAGCATTACGCCTCGGCTTTTCTGCTTGTGGCATTGCCCGTGCAGACTTTGTAGGCGAGAGTAAGGCTCATCTTGAAAAGTGGCTTGCGAAAGGTAATCAGGCTGGGATGAGTTACATGGAAAATAATCTTGATAAGAGATGTGATCCCCGCTTATTGGTTGAGGGAACTAAAAGTGTAATCTCTGTAGCACTTAATTATTACCCTTCGCGTAAGCTTAGACACGATCAACTGCAGTTTGCTTATTATGCCTATGGGCAAGATTATCATGAGGTGATGAAAGCAAAGCTGACTTCTCTATTCAATTTTATCAATGAGCAGTTGTTGCCGGTTAATGGCAGAACTTTCTGTGATACAGCCCCTATTCTTGATCGTTATTGGGCTCAGCAAGCTGGGCTTGGGTGGATTGGAAAGAATACTCAACTGATTATACCTCATGCCGGCTCCTATTTCTTTTTAGGCGAAATTCTCCTGGATATTGAGCTGGAATATGATTCTCCTATGAAGAGCAGGTGCGGTAATTGCAGACAATGTCTGGATGCATGCCCTGTGAAGGCTTTAGAAAAGTCGTTTATCCTTAACTCTAACCGTTGTATATCTTATCTCACTATTGAGAATAAAGGCGGGATAGAACCTGAATTGGCCTCTGAAATGGGCAATCATCTGTATGGATGTGATGATTGTCAGAAGTGTTGTCCCTGGAATCACTTCGCTACTCCTCAACAAATGCCCGAATTTAAGCCTTCCGAGGCTTTTCTTTCTATGGAGAAAGAAGACTGGGAGGTCTTGACTGCAGAACAATACCGTACCCTTTTCAAAGTCAGTGCTGTGAAACGGGCAAAGTATGATGGTCTGATGCGAAATCTAAAGGCTATTTTGCCGGAAAAAGATATCACAGATTGAAAGTATATCCTACGGATAAAAAGATATTGTCGTTTAGAACAGAGGTATCAAACGGGAAATAGAAATATCTTGAATAAGTTAATTTAATAGGTATCTCTTTCCCCTTTTTTAAAGGAATTGAAGCTCCTGTGGCTATATAAAAACCCAGATGATACATGTTTGTATTAATCTTTTTTGTTGTTTTTACTGTTTTAGACAATAAAGGGTCATATTCCTCTGTTTCAATATTGTTTTTTGTTTCAAGCATAAGAAATTGTGCAAGACCAATTTCTATTAACGGATGTATCTTATTACTCATAAAACGCGATTCGGCTCCTATTTCATTTGCAATCTGGAAGGCTTTAAAATCGGCCAATAAACTAGGCTTATTTTCTTTATGAATGCTTATCTTGCTGGCATTTAAACCAACTTTGAACAGAATTCTGTCTGTAATCTTACTGATAGTGAAATATAAATCAGCTCCAATGAGCGGTGAAATATTAGAAGTAAATGCATCTTTGTTATCTTTATCATAAAGATATTTAGTCCAGTTAAATTGGGCTCCTATATAAGGAGTAATGTATAGCTTATTTTTTTGTTCTGGTTCTTGGTAACTTACCGCTTTAGTATTATTTATATTATTGTATTTCTTAAAAATCGCAATAATGGATGAACGGGAACAATTTGTTTTTTCTATATCATTCTTAAGTTCTGGTTGGTAATTAAAAATCGCGTTCAGATATTTTCTGATTCTAATCTTTTCATTATATGATTGATCCTTACCATCACTAGAATGGAATCTGACTCTTTTCCCATCATTTGAATATACAGCGTAATATGAATCAAAATCTTTTAGAGGAATTTTAAGATGATATAGACATATGTCTCCTTTGATAAGGCACTCTGCAAAATATAAAGAATCTGTTTCTTCTTCTTTGGTCTTTAATCTTATAGACTCATAATAAAGTCCTTTATTATATACATATGCTTTAATCTGGTCTGGAGCAAAAACAGTATAATTTTCTGAATTTTCTTTTTTGAATATGCACTCTTTCCAATCGCCGTATCCATCTCTATAAGCAAGCATTCCATGAATTGTATCTCCCTGAATAGTTATTATATATCCTGGATTCCATTCCTTATTTATAGAATGAATAGGAAGAGTAATAATAATAAAAATAAATAACGCACTAATTTTTTTCATATAAGATCTTGCTTATTTGTAAATATTTTCAGCAAATATATTTAAGATATATATTATTTACAAATATAATCATCTATTTTTATAATTATTTTATAGGATAATTATTTATTATTAGTAAAAAGTATTTGCTAGTAAGTAGAAGTATATGTAAATGCACTGATGTTTTCCCATAGAAAAGAGTAATCTGGAAATTTTCAATTTCCCGTATCTGTTTTTAAAAACACGGGTATATGTTTCCTGATCTCTGCTTTTATATTTTCTGCGACCTGTGCAGCTCGTTCTGGTGACCTGCGCAACTCGCTATATACGACCTGCACAGCTCGATGAAATGACCTGCGCAACTCGCCAAAAAGTATTGAGGGGATATCCAGAATGTTCCCTCCTGAAAATAAAAAAAGCTGCCCTGAGTATTCAGAACAGCTTTCCTGCTTTATAAATCAGTATGCTTTATTTCACTGTTGCAGTTAGAGGTGTGCGAACTTTTTGTGCGTACTCTTCAACATACTTGTACCAGTCGGCAGAGGTTTTGAAGCCCCATTTGCTCCAGCCTGCGCCGAAGTAATAAGTAAACTTGGTGCCTGGCACATAATTGCTGATGGCAGCCACGTGTCCGTCTGCTCCATCTTTAATCTTGGAAGCTTCGTCTCCTGTGAAAGGCATCACTTTTGCTTCCTTCACTGTTGACGGGAAAACTGTAGCTACATAGATTTGTCCGTTCACCGGATCGATAGGATCTGCGTAAGCAGTATATCCTTTCTTTGCAGACATGCTGTAGTCTTTACTTCCGGTATGAATAACAATACCTGTAACAAGTGGCAGAGATTCTTTCAGGTTGCTGAAAGATGTCTGAACTTTGTTCAGTTGTGAGCCGGCATCAAGTGAAACGATACGTGTTTCAATAACAGAGTTGCCTTTGATATTAAGTGGCTTGTACACAAGCTTCACGGTGAAACGTAAAGGGCCGTTGTCTAATACTTCCTGAGTGGCGTAGCAATATGGATATACCAGTTTATTGTCTACTAAGAAAGCCGATGTTCCTGCACCCAAAGTAGGGCCAACCTTGTAGTAATCCAGTCCGTTACCGTGATCAAAGTGATAAGAAGTGCTTTCTCTTAAGGCTTTTGATGCAGCGGGATCAGTTTGCGCCAGACTCTTTATCTTTGCATTAGTCTCTTTATCCAGTTCTGTTGCGTATCTTTTTTCCACAACAAGACCTTCACCTCTTTTTACCCAGATATCATAACCGAAAGCTTGTTCGCCAGTAGCCTGTAATGCCGGACCGTAAGTGCGGAATGCAATGCGATCATTCTCCCATGCCACGTCGTCTACGCGTTCAGGATACTGTTTTCCGGTAGCCAATACAGTAAACTTCTCCGGAGTTCCAGCCTTGATAGTGTATATTGCTGTAGATTTTGCTTTAACAGTTGTAGGGAAGACTAATTTCTTGTCGTAAGTAATCTGGTAGGGAACCTGTTTTCCTTTCTTGTCCAGAACTACTATCTGAGCATTTTTTGCCAGGTTTAGTTTGGCATTTACCTTGCTCATTGAAACTTCTACTATTTCTTTATCTCTTCCTATTGATGAAGAATTAGTAACTGTTACATTCACATTCTTGCCAAAGCAGGTAACTGCGGGAAGTGCTGCTAATAATAAATAGAATATCTTTTTCATCTTATTACTATGGTAAAAACGAATGTGCCGATGAATCTCCTAATGGAGGCACACCGGCACATAGGTTGTATTATTAATTACTTAGGTTGTTTACCAATATAAGCCAGAATACCACCGTCTACGTAAAGAACGTGTCCGTTTACGAAGTCAGATGCATCAGATGCAAGGAATACAGCTGGTCCCATCAAATCTTCAGGAGTTCCCCAACGAGCAGCAGGAGTCTTAGCAATAATGAAAGAATCAAAAGGATGACGAGAACCGTCTGCCTGAGTTTCTCTCAAAGGAGCTGTTTGTGGAGTTGCGATGTAACCCGGGCCGATACCATTACATTGGATGTTGAATTCGCCATATTCAGAAGCGATGTTACGAGTCAACATCTTCAAACCGCCCTTAGCAGCTGCATAAGCAGATACAGTTTCGCGACCAAGTTCACTCATCATAGAACAGATATTGATAATCTTACCATGACCTTTCTTAATCATTGAAGGAAGAACAGCCTTTGATACGATAAATGGGCCATTCAAGTCAATATCGATAACCTGACGGAAATCTTTTGCGCTCATTTCAATCATTGGGATACGTTTGATGATACCTGCATTGTTTACAAGAATATCAATAACACCAACTTCTTTCTCTATCTGAGCAACCAAAGCATTAACCTGATCTTCGTTAGTAACATCGCATACATAACCGTGTGCTTTGATACCTTCTGCTTCGTATGCAGCAAGACCTTTGTTTACCAATTCCTGATTAATGTCATTAAATACAATTGTAGCGCCGGCGTCAGAGAAACCTTTAGCCAATGCGAAACCAATTCCGTAAGAAGCACCAGTTACAAGTGCAATTTTACCTTCTAATGAAAAATTTACCATTGTCTTTATCGTTTATAAGTTCTTATTTTAAATCAGTAATTTTAGAGAAGTCTTGATCACCATAATCAAGATTTTCGCCACCCATTCCCCAGATGAATGTATAGTTGTGTGTTGCGGCGGCAGAGTGGATTGACCATTCAGGAGAAAGTACAGCCTGATCTCCCTTCATCCAGATGTGACGTGTTTCGTCTACTTCTCCCATGAAGTGGCAAACTGCCTGATCTTCCGGTACTTCAAAATAGAAGTAAGCTTCCATACGACGAGAGTGAACGTGTGCAGGCATAGTGTTCCATACGCTACCCGGAGCAAGTTCTGTCATACCCATCTGAATCTGGCAAGTAGGCAATACCTGGTTAACGATCATTTTATTGATGTTACGGTGGTTAGAACCTTCAAGAGATCCCATTTCTGCAACAACAGCTTCATTCTTGGTAACCTTTTTATCAGGATAGTTTCTGTGAGCTGTTAATGAGTTGAAGTAGAATTTAGCAGGATTCTTTGCATCTTTACTTTCAAATGTTACTTCACGGTCGCCTGAACCTAAGTAAAGTGCTTCCTTGAAATCTAATTCAAACTGAGCATCTCCAACTTTTACGATACCAGGACCGCCTACGTTGTACATACCCATTTCACGGTTGCGAAGAAATATTGGTTGTTTTAAAGGATCTATAGCTTCTAGTTTGAGCACTTCACCACAAGGCATTGCACCACCCACAACCATGCGGTCGTACATTGAATATACCATATTCACTTCATTTGGAGTAAATACTTTCTCAATCAGAAAATCTCTGCGAATTCTTTTTGTGTCATAGCTTTTGGCATCTTCAGGATGCGCAGCATAACGAATCTCATAATTAGTCTTCATCTCTTTTATATTGATTTTAAAAAGTTGATATTAATTGGTACATTGCAAATTTACTAAAAGAATTAGTTATTTATGGGGGAAAATTAGTTCAATTACATGGTGATTTTGTTTCAATTCATATAAATAATGACTTTTGATTACAGATATATACGAATAGGAGGGTGGCTTTACTTAAAAGAGTAAAAAAAAAGAATCTCGATTATCATTTGATAATCAAGACTCTTTTCTGTTGTCTCACCAAGATTCGAACTTGGACTGACAGAACCAAAAACTGTAGTGCTACCATTACACCATGAGACAAACTTAATAGCTTTCCTTAAAAAGCGATGCAAAGATAGCTGAATAGCCTGTATCTTCCAAACTTTTTAGGATATTTTTTATTTTGCAATGATCAGGTAATAATTCTTTTTCCCCTTTTGAACCAGTAAATACTTGTTGTCCAACAGGCTGTCTGCATTGATTAATTCATCGAAAGCAGATAGCTTTTCTTTGTTCAATGAAACACCGCCTCCTTGAACCAACTTACGCATTTCTCCTTTTGATGGGAATATTGCTGCGAGTTCTGTGAATAAATCTACAGCTTTAATTCCTTCTGTCAATGCTTCTTTTGAAACCTCAAATTGAGGAACTCCTTCGAAAACTGCCAGAAGAGTGTCTTCGTCCAGTTTCTTTAAAGCATCTGAAGTAGCATTGCCAAACAAGATGTTAGAAGCATCAACAGCAGCGTTATAATCTTCTTCAGAATGAACCATTACAGTTACTTCTTTAGCTAAACGCTTTTGAAGAATACGTAAATGAGGAGCTTCAGTATGTTCTGCAATCAATGAATCAATAACCTCTTTTTCAAGAGAAGTGAATATTCTGATGTACTTTGCTGCATCGTCATCACTTACATTCAACCAGAATTGATAGAACTTATATGGTGAAGTGTATTTTGAGTCCAACCAAATGTTTCCTGACTCGGTCTTTCCAAATTTACCACCGTCTGCTTTGGTTATAAGTGGACAAGTTAATGCAAATGCTTCTCCTCCTTTTTTGCGGCGTATTAATTCTGTTCCGGTTGTAATATTGCCCCATTGATCAGAGCCACCCATTTGCAGTTTGCAGCCTTTAGCTTCGTATAAGTGAAGGAAGTCATATCCTTGCAATAATTGATAAGTAAATTCTGTGAAAGACATACCGGCACTTGATTCACTACTTAGTCTCTTTTTTACAGAATCCTTAGACATCATATAATTTACTGTGATGTGCTTTCCTATCTCTCTGGCGAAATCAAGGAAAGAAAAGTCCTTCATCCAGTCGTAGTTGTTCACAAGCTCTGCTGCATTAGATGCATCAGAATCAAAATCCAGAAACTTAGCCAACTGTTTTTTAATACATTCCTGATTGTGACGCAGAGTTTCTTCATTCAATAGATTTCTTTCTGCAGATTTCCCGGAAGGGTCGCCAATCATGCCTGTTGCTCCGCCAACCAAAGCTAATGGTTTGTGGCCGCAACGCTGGAAGTGTCTCAACATCATTATTCCACATAAATGTCCAATGTGCAATGAGTCAGCTGTTGGATCAATACCTAAATATGCAGTAACTTGTTCCTTTTCCAGTAATTCTTCTGTGCCGGGCATCATATCATGCACCATTCCACGCCATCTTAGTTCTTCTACAAAATTCATCGAATGATTCTTTTATTATTGTTTATGAATACAAAAGTACGACACTTTATTCGAAAGAGCAACACTTATCGGTTAAAAAAGAGGCGTGAGATATTTTGTTGCACTTGTGCCACTAACTGCTCAATTGTAAGTGAATGGATTTGAGAAACAGATTTATATATGAGGAGTATTTCTTTCTCACTCTCATCTGTTTCAAGCAGAAGGCGGTTTAAGGGAATACTTTTAATGGCGCTTTCCTGATATCTCTCTCCGAATGAGAGATAGATGTCTTGCGCTGTTAGTTGGTCGGCCAGTTCTTTCTTTCCTCTGAACCCATGAATAATCCAGGGCGATTTAGGGCATAGCTCTTTTTTTAACTGAATAATCTCATTCGAGGTTTTTACCGAGTGAATGATAAGTGGCTTTCCGAGCGCTTCCGAAAGCTGAATTTGTAACTTAAAAATCTCTTGTTGAAAAGATAAATCAATGGAAATTGTTTTGTCTAATCCTGCTTCGCCAATAGCTATGATTTGTGGATGTGATCCAATCTTTTTTAGATATTCATATTCACTCATGGTATCTGAATTGATATTCCAGGGATGAATCCCTACGGAATAATAGCCTCCTTTCTGAGGGGCAAAGGCTGAAGGCGCACAGCTATAGATGTACTGCGAAACATTCTCTTTCAGACGGTGAGTATGTATATCCAGAATATTCATAGAAGCGGAGTTAAGGAACAGGGTCGTAACCAGAGCCACCCCATGGATGACAGCGCAGAATTCTCCTTATTGCCAGATATAACCCTTTAAAAGGACCATGCTTTTTTATTGCTTCCAGGGCATATTCGGAGCAGGTAGGCGTAAAACGGCAGGAAGCAGGGGTCATGGGAGATATGCATGCCTTGTAAAAATAGATAGGTAGCAAAAGAATGTATGAAAGTATCTTTTTCATTGTATCTTTTCTTTTATTTTCTCCAAAATCTGTTTAACAGTCTCTTCAATTAGGTTTGTCGGGAGTATTTCATTGCTTAAATAAATAAAGGCGATGGCAAGTCCATGCTCTTTCTCATTTAAAACGTTCAGCAACTCATGTTTGTTTTTCCTATAGCCTTCTCTCACCTGCCGTTTTACTTTATTTCTTTTTACGGCTCGCTTGAATCGCTTTTTGGGAACACTGATCAGTATGGAGGCTAATGCATTCTCTTTTTTCTCTACAGGCATAAATACAACTCGTAAAGGATATATGGAGAATGATTTCGAGTTTCCCGAAAACAATTCTTCAATTGTGCTTTTGCTGTTTAAGCGTTCATCCTTGCATAGTCCGTTATTGAGTATATTCATATTACTGTTTATAAAAAAAGTCCGGGAGTTTCGATTCGCAAAGTTACAACTTTGTGAATACAAAACTCCCGGACCTGGAATATTAATTAATTTTTGAAGTTACTTTTTATCTCCTTTACTAATTTCCTTGAAATAAAGATCAAGAGCTGCTGGCATAGAAGGCGTTTTTACACTTGGTGCTTCTAAATCAAGACGTAATCCTGCGTCACGAATAGCTTTTGCAGTTGTNGGACCAAANCATCCAATCTTAATNTCTTTNTGCTCAAAGTTAGGAAAGTTCTTTTTTAAAGATAATACTCCAGATGGACTGAAGAATACCAGCATATCATAATCAAATTTTTCATCTTCGGTGAAATCATTGCTTACGGTGCGATACATTACAGCTTCTGCATGATCAATGTTATTCTTATCAAGAAGATTCTTAAGATCGTCATTGTGTACATCTGACATAGGTACAAGAAACTTCTCAGTATTATGCTTAACGATTGAAGGGATTAGATCGTCCACTTTTCCTGTTGCGCCGAAAAATATTTTCCGCTTGCGGTATTGTACGTATTTCTGTATATAAAGTGCAACAGCTTCTGTTATACAGAAATATTTCATTGTTTCAGGAATCGTTACACGAAGCTCAGAACAAAGATTGAAAAAGTGGTCTATAGCATGACGTGATGTGAAAATCACAGCAGTGTAATCTAATATAGACACTTTTTGTTGCCTAAACTCTTTAGAAGATATGCCTTCAACCTTAAAAAAAGGTCGAAAATCAATCTTAACACCATATTTCTCAGCAATGTCATAGTAAGGAGACTTTTCTGAGGTAGGTTTGGGCTGCGATACGAGTACTTTCTTAATTTTCAAAATCCTAAAGTTTTTAGTTGCAATATGATATTTGTTTGTATGATTCCTTGAACCAAAAGGATGCAAGGCAAAATTTCAAGCGCACAAAAGTACACAATTAAATACAATAGACCATGCAAATTGTTGAAAAAAAACTTTAACCATTTGTAGAACATCAATAATTTAGCAAAAATTACCAGAATGAAGCCTATTATAAGTATTATGGACGCTGATAAATTGAAATAAACCATCAGTAAAACAAGTGGGAAAAAGCAAATCCCAAGATAATTTATAATCGTGGAATAAGATTCTAACCAGGCTGATGTTGTGTTTTTATCAAAGAAAACCCATCCCAGGAATCCATAAATTATTCTTTTTAGAGAATAAAAGACAATGCATATTCCTATGTATATGCCTAATACACAATAGATAGATTTCTGATCAAATGAGCTTGGATTATAGTCATGGAAATAGTTGAAGGTGAAAATCCCAAGAAGAATGCAAGTCTGAAACCTGAGCATAATTCGATGCCGAAGCTCTGAAGCTGTGCTTCTTCCTAAGAAATCGGTTGTGTCTTTCCTGCTGAACAGATTCTTTGCCTGCTCAATAATGGCTTTTCTCCCGTTTGCAAACACATAGGCAGTAAGGATAAAACAGAGTAACATAAGCCCAGTAATTCCATCGTCTGTCCGCAAACGGTATGGCATGGAAATGCCATCAAATCCTGACGGCTGATGTCCCAAGGATGTCCATTTTATTGAGTCTCCAGGAATAAACTCTTCTTTATAGAACAAAGGCATCGTGTGGGATGCAATTGAGTCTTTTTGTGCCTTTTGGATACTGTCTTTAGCTGCAACCTGAGCTTTTTGTATGCTGTCGCTTTCCAGAACAGGGAAAAGGTATTTAGTTTTAGACGAGGATTGGTCATTTGCTGGAACCTGTTCCTGAACTTTTGCAGGCATCTGCGTTTGAGCTTTTACCTGTGTCTGACTCTGAACCGTGTTCTTTTCTTTCGCCTGAAAGGAGGCTTTGTCTTGTGAATGAACCAATGTCTGGCTTTTATGCTGATCTTGAGTTTTAGCCGAAACCTCAGTCTGGGGCTTTTTTTGTGCTTGAACAGGGGCCTGTGTCTGTTTTTGGACTTTGGCTGGGATTTGCGTCTGGGTTTTAACCTGGGACTTTTGGATGCTATCGTTTAATTCAACTATCATATCGCTGCAAACTTACGGATTTCTTTATCCCATTTCGGAGTAGTAAAAAGTAAATCTATCGCTTCTTCCGGAGTTTGGGCCACACTCCATATGGCGGCGTGCTGCGGTCGCATAAAGTTCTGTTCAACAGCTTCATTTAGTTGCTCTAACAGTGGATCAAAGAAATTATTCACATTCAGAATAACAATCGGATTAAAATAAAGGCCTAATTGCTTCCAGGTGATAATTTCCAGAAGTTCTTCCAGTGTCCCGCATCCTCCGGGTAAAGCGATGATGCCATCGGACAGATCTGCCATTAATTGTTTCCGTTCGTGCATTGAATCTACTTCCACTAACTTAGTGAGTCCTTTGTGGTGCCAGTTTTGTTCTACCATAAATCGTGGAATTACACCGGTAACCTTTCCTCCAGCCTGCAATGATGCATCAGCTACAGCCCTCATTAATCCAATACTCCCGGCACCGTTTATCAGACGGATCTCTTTTTCTGCTAAAAGTTCGCCTAATGTGATAGCTGCATTGAAATAGGTCTGATCAATTTTTGTGCTTGAGGCACTATATACGCATACTGAAGCAATGTTATTCATCCTTGTAGTCTGTTTTTACATTTCGGGGCAAAATTAATCATTTCTTTTTGTATTATGATTGTTATATCAGGGAATTATATTATTTAAGGACTTGTTTAGATTTAACAAAAGGGGGCTGAATACAGTTTGTAAGATTCAATTCGATTTGAAACAGCTTATTTTAAAAGTGTGGAAAAATAATTCCTTCTTCTAAATAAATCTGATTAAGTATGGCATTACCTTTAAGTGAAACATTTATGGTTTTATTCTTTGCTACATTAATGTTGTGTTTTAGGATGGCAGATTACTTTACCGTGGGATTTGTAACGTACTTCCGGAAAATAAAAAAGCCTGTGCAGTTCCTTTTAAAGGAACTGTACAGGCTTTGTATCTGTAGATCGGTTGATGCTTATAAACCGAATTCTTCTTTTACTTTATCAATGTAATCAAGCTTTTCCCAGGTAAATAGCTCAACTTCCATTGTCTTATCTTCAAGATAACGTGAGTGGAAACTCTTGGTAACTACTTTTGGAGTACGTCCCATGTGTCCGTAAGCTGCAGTTTCTGAGTAGATAGGATTACGAAGTTTTAAGCGGTCTTCGATAGCTTTTGGACGAAGATCAAATAACTTATCAATCTTCTTTGCAATCTCGCCGTCAGTAATGTTCACATTGCTGCGGTTATAGGTGTCTACATAGATATTAATAGGACGAGCCACGCCAATAGCATAAGATATCTGAACAAGGATCTCGTCGGCTACTCCGGCAGCAACAAGGTTCTTTGCAATATGACGTGCTGCATAAGCTGCACTACGGTCTACCTTGCTAGGGTCTTTTCCAGAGAAAGCACCACCACCGTGAGCACCTTTACCACCGTAAGTATCAACAATAATCTTACGTCCTGTTAATCCAGTATCTCCGTGAGGTCCGCCAATAACGAACTTTCCGGTTGGATTAACGTGGTAAGTGATAGCACCGTTGAATAAATCCAATATCTTTCTATTATGAATAGAGGCAAAAACTCGTGGCATCAATACCTTGATTACATCTTCACGGATAATAGCCAGCATTTCTTCGTCAGCTTTCAGTTGAGCTTCAGGAGAATCGTTTTCAGGTTTAACGAAATCATCGTGTTGAGTAGATACTACAATAGTATCAATACGCACTGGTTTTCCGTTATCATCGTATTCTATTGTAACCTGGCTTTTTGCATCCGGACGGAGATAAGTCATCACCTTACCTTCTCTTCTGATTTTAGCCAGAATATATAGTATTTTATGCGCAAGATCNAGAGATAANGGCATNTAGTTTTCTGTTTCGTTGGTGGCATAACCAAACATCATACCTTGGTCACCTGCACCTTGGTTCATTGGGTCAGCACGTTCTACTCCACGATTAATGTCGGCAGACTGTTCGTGAATAGCAGAAAAGACTCCGCATGAGTTTCCTTCGAACATATACTCGCCTTTGGTATAACCAATTTTATTGATTACGTTACGAGCAACTTCTTGCAGATCAACATAAGCTTCAGATTTCACTTCACCCGCAAGTACTACTTGTCCAGTAGTAACGAGAGTTTCGCAAGCTACTTTAGAACTAGGATCGTAAGCCAATAGTTCATCAAGTACAGCATCCGATATTTGATCGGCTACTTTGTCGGGGTGTCCTTCAGACACCGATTCGGATGTGAATAAATATCCCATGGATAAATAAAGTTTTAGATTGACGGATTGTTAATTCGTCTGTTTATACTATATAAATTTCCTGAAATGGGGGTTGATTTGGAAGGAAGAAACGCATGTATAAGCTATCATTTAGCATTTTTTACTGTGGTTGCAAGCTGCCCAAATCTTTCCACGTTTAAAGATGGTGCAAAGATATAGCTAAATTCCTGAGTTCTGTTCTTTTAAATCAATTAATTTAAAAGAATTTAATACTCATAAAGATAAATCGTCACAGATTGTCTGAACTGTTTTACCGGTTTCCGGAATAACAAGTTCCGGTGCTATTTCGCAGAGCGGCTTCATTACAAAAGGACGTTGTGTCATCAGAGGATGAGGAATATCCAGCTTTTCAGTATGTAGTATCAGATCATCATAGAGAAGTGTGTCGATATCAATCAATCTGTCGTTATAAACACCATCAACAGATTTCTTGTTTCTGCCAATCTCTTTTTCAATCAATTGTGTTTCTTCCAGAATCTGAAATGGGGAAAGTGAGGTTTCTGCGCAAATAACGGCATTGAGAAAAGAATTAGTGGATTCAAATCCCCAAGGTTCGGAAGCATAAAAAGCGGACCGGGAAATAACTCTCCCTATCCGCTCTTCTATTTTATCTATTGCTAAGCGCAGGTTTCTTTCTTTATCGCCCAAGTTAGTGCCTAAACCGAAATAAACCATTGCCATAGTTCTCTTTGCTTAATCTAAAATCAACATTGCATCTCCGTAGGTTCCGAAGCGATATCCTTCTTTTATTGCAACCTGATAAGCATCCATTACAAGATCATATCCACCGAAGGCAGCAACAATCATTAACAATGTGGAAAGGGGCATGTGGAAATTGGAAATCATTGAATTGGCAACGGTGAATTCATAAGGAGGGAAAATGAATTTATTAGTCCATCCTTCAAAAGTCTTCAAGTGTCCATCAGTGCTTACTGCACTTTCAATTGCTCTCATTACAGTAGTGCCTACCGCACAAATATTCCTGTTTGCATCTTTTGCCTCATTTACAATCTGAACGGCTTCGTCTGTTACAAACATCTGTTCTGAGTCCATTTTATGCTTGGTGAGGTCTTCTACATCAATATCGCGGAAGTTACCTAGACCGGCATGCATAGTGATAAAAGCAAAGTCGATTCCTTTGATCTCCATGCGCTTCATTAATTCACGACTGAAATGAAGACTAGCTGTTGGTGCTGTTACAGCTCCTTCCCGTTTGGCAAAGATTGATTGGAATCTTTCTGCATCTTCTGGTTCTACAGCACGGTTTATAATGGAATGAGGGAGTGGAGTCTCTCCAAGCGCATAGAGCGCTTTTTTGAATTCCTCATGTGGCCCGTCATAAAGAAAACGCAAAGTACGTCCACGTGAAGTAGTGTTGTCAATTACTTCAGCAACCATAGAATCGTCTTCTCCGAAATATAGTTTATTACCAATTCTTATTTTACGGGCAGGATCAACCAATACGTCCCATAAGCGAAGCTCTTCATTCAACTCACGTAATAAGAATACTTCAATACGAGCACCGGTCTTTTCCTTGTTTCCGTAAAGACGGGCAGGGAATACTTTGGTATCATTAAATATAAAAACATCTTTATCATCAAAATAATCTAAGATNTNCTTAAACNNTNTATGNTCNATTTCNCCNGTCTTCTTATGAAGAACCATCAAACGGGATTCATCTCTGTACCTGGTAGGGTGCAAAGCAATTTTATCCTCAGGAAGCTTAAATTTAAATTGTGATAGTTTCATATTTTCTTTCTTTACGTTAGTTTACTTCTATATCTTGTTTATCCAGCCATTCCACAAAGTTCTCAATATCCATGCAATGCTCCAGTCTGACATCTCCCACGCGGGTGCGGATAAGTCCGGTGAGATGTCCACCGCTGTTCAGCGCCTCTCCAATGTCTCTGGCTAGTGCACGGATGTATGTGCCCTTGCTGCACACCACCCGGATTTTTATTTCAGGTAGATTACACTCCAATAATTCAATTTCATCAATAACCAGAGTTTTAGGCTTCAGCTCTACTTCCTTTCCTGCTCTAGCCAGTTCGTAGGCCCTTTCGCCATCTATCTTGCAGGCCGAGAAAGCCGGAGGAATCTGTTCTATGCTTCCAATAAATTTCTTCAGAGTCTCTTCTACCAGTTCACGGGTAATATGTTCCGTAGGATAAGTAGCATCAATCTCTTTTTCCAGATCATAGGAGGGAGTGGTTGCTCCCAACTTGATAGTGGCAATATATTCTTTTGTCTGATACTGGAATTCTTCAATTCGCTTGGTTGCTTTCCCAGTGCATATAATCATTACACCTGTAGCTAGCGGATCAAGAGTTCCGGCATGGCCTACTTTTAGCTTTTTTACTCTAAGTTTTCTCAGCAACGGATATTTCACCTTTGCTACGAGATTAAAAGAAGTCCACGTTAGTGGCTTGTTGAAGTATAATACTTCTCCTTCAATAAAGTTCATTAAACGACTTCTAAGTTATGTCCTAATAATATCATCACCAAGATGATTCCTCCCACAATGATTCTGTAATAACCAAAAGCTTTGAATCCGTATTTGGTTACAAAGCTGATGAAGAATTTGATAGCAAGCAATGCCACAATAAATGCCACAACATTTCCAATTATCAGTGCTCCTACATTCTGGCTTAGAACCTCTATTCCGTTGGGTTCCATAATAAGCTTCAGCAATTTATAAGCTGTAGCTGCAAACATAGTAGGAACAGCAAGGAAAAAAGAAAACTCGGCAGCAGTCTTTCTTGACATTTTTTGTGCCATCCCCCCCACAATGGTAGCCATTGAACGGGATACTCCCGGTATCATGGCAATACATTGGAAAAGTCCTATATTCAATGCTTTTTTTTCTGTTAGCCCTTTGCTCTCGTCTACTTTAGTAAATATCTTATCAACAAAGAGCATGAATATTCCTCCGATAACTAGCATTATAGCAACAACCTCTACACTCTCCAGCATTTCATCAATTTTATCGCTAAAAATAAAACCGAATACAGCTGCAGGAGTAAAGGCAATTAAGAGTTTCCAGTAGAAATCAAATTTATATATAAATCTTTTGAAATAAACAACAACCTTGCCCAGAAAAGGTTTATCGGCTGCAGTTTCTTTATTAAAGACTTTACATTTATTGAGCTTAAAAAAACGATTCCAATAAAGAACCACTACGGATAGAATTGCTCCAAACTGAATAATGACAGTAAATGCTTTTACAAACTCAGTACTTTGCACTCCCAGCATGTTTTGTGCAATAATCATATGTCCCGTTGAAGAGACGGGAAGAAACTCAGTGAGTCCTTCCACGATGGCAATAAGTATGGTTTGCAATAAGGTTAAATCTCCCATGCTTATTTATCCGTTTTAGGTTTATGAATAACTCCGTAGATCATAAAAATGAATCCTAAGAAGCAAACTACAGGAGCTACTTTTATTCTGCGTGCGCTGAAGATATCAGCCTGAAAGGTTGTTTCAGTTGTTCCAGGGCCTGCCATTAATATAAAACCCAATATAACAACGAGCATTCCAATAGCCAGTAAGATAAAGTTAGTTTTATCAAAGGCGAATTTCTTTTTGTCCATATTCTTATTTTTTATGTTTCAATTATCCTTAAATGTAATAGAGAGTACTAGCTTTCATTCTCAGGTACCTGTTGATAGAGAGGTAAGCGCATAAAAATGTAATAATGACTCCAAAAAGCAACACTGAGGAACAAACGATAAGCATTACCTGAGGTGTTATGATGGAGATCAGTTCCGGTTCGTAGTTTACCAAAAAGTAAGCTCCTCCCAGCAATACCGCATCTGCTGCAAAAGCTGAGATTATTCCAATCCAGATATTACGTACAAGAAACGGTTTCCGGATAAACCCCCAGCTGGCACCAACCAGTTTCATGGTGTGAATCAGGAATCTTTTAGAGTAAATGGTTAAGCGGATTGTGTTGTTGATAAGGGCAAAAGAGATTAATGTGAGCAATCCTGCCAGACAAAGCAGCACCACACTGATGTTGCGGATATTCTTGTTCACAGAATCAATCAGGTCTTTCTGATAGAGGATCTCCTGGATATTTGTATTCTTTTTTATTTTTTTCTCAATTTTCGCTATACTGTCTGAATTAGCATAAGCGGAATTCAGTTTTACTTCAAGTGAAGCAGTAAAGGGATTGTAACCTAAAAATCCCTCAGGATCGGTACCCATTGCCGCGCTCTGTTCCCGAAGTGCCTGCGCTTTGGAAATATAACTGGACTCTTTGACAAACGGTTCTTTATTTAGTTCCTTTTGCATATTAAGAATATCCGGCTCGGACATATCATCACTGATGAGGATTGAAAAGTTGATATTCTCACGTACGTATACTGAAAGATTATTCGCCGAAAGTACAAAGAATACAACTAATCCCAGTAAGAGAAGCACAAGCATTGTGCTGATGCTAGAGGTTATACTTTGAATATCGAAGTATGGAATAGTATTTTTTTTATGTTTACTTTTCATAATCTTTTTTTCTGAATACATAAATAATTGAGCTGCTCTTCTCTTCATTGTTCAAAGAGTGAAGCCAGGCCATAGTACCCGCATACATTCCTTTAAATAGGCTACATGTGCTCTTTTTATATTTTTCACTCAAGATTGACACATAAAACGCATCAAATGGCATTGGGAGATGGCTAATTAGCTTAAAACGATGTTTTTCACCAAACTTCTGCATAGTGTCCGGAGTGAAATGCCATAAATGCCGGGGAACATCATAAGCTGCCCAGAACTCTTTGTATTTTTGTGCATCATAGGAAGAGCAATTAGGTACAGCTACTATCAGGCACCCGTTGTCTGCCAGTAACTCATAAAGTTGTTCCCATGTCTTATCCAGATGTTCCAGGTGTTCCATTACGTGCCACAAGGTGATCACATCGAATGAACCTGCAGAGAGTTCATCTAATCCAGCTTCATTTTTTACATCCAGATTGAAATTCTTTTTGGCAAATAATCGTGCCTGCTCACTTTTTTCAATAGCTTCAACTGTCCATCCTTTATTTTGCATAGTATGTGCAAAATATCCGGTTCCGGTACCAATATCCAGAATCCTTCCCGAACTTTTTCCTGTAGTGCGGTGAATTAGCTTTGCCTTGTTTTGAAGCATACGCATACGTACCAGGTGATAAAGTTCGTTCATCATTCCTTTTTTCGTATCGCTATGGGATATATAATCTGGTGTTTCGTAGTATTTACCAATTTCTTTTTCAACAGGAAAACCCTGTGTAAACTGGAAGCTGCAATCCCCGCACTGAAAAAGGTCAAACTGCTCTCTGGAAGCATAAAAATCAGTACATGTCATCTTCTTATTAAGGTGTGTTCCACCACAGAGAGGACAGGAGTTTATCGTGAGTTTATTCATTTGTTTATTACCATCTTTGGCAACCAGGCTTTCGCCTGGCCACACTTCACCCTAATTTGGTGCAAATAAACAAATAAAAAGTGAGGTATATATTATTCTTTAAGGATTTTTATATAACAGATTTTTCCTTTTTTAATGAAATGACAGAGCTGCTCTACTGAAAACGTTTGCACTAATGGTTTATTCTCTTTTTTGCTTTATAATAGTGGATTTCCATTCTAAATTGTTTGTTTTGTACCTTGTAATAAGTAAATCAATTAATGCTATCGATAAAACATTCTTATTGGGTATGATACGGTAAAGAAAAATTTTCTTAATTTGTCTGTTGGCAATAAATCCTTTAGGTGCAATTTATGTAGCCGCCAGTCTATAGACTTATTAAGAATTTGCCTCCCACTAAACAAAGAGTGCCAGCATTACGATTCCTTATATTGCCAGGAATATAGTAAATTAAACAAATATAAAATTATCAATTAGTATCATGAGAAAAGCATTTCTGTTTTTATTCTTAACCTGTTCGATTATGATGGCAAGAGCTGAATCGATCAAGTCTCCGGATGGTAATCTGGAGCTGAATTTCAATGTTAAGGATGGTGTTCCCACTTATCAACTGACTTATAAGAGCAAACCTGTTATTAATGAAAGTAAATTGGGACTTCAACTGAAAGAGGAACCAAGTCTTCTGAAAGATTTTACCTTAACCAACGTTGGAACAAGCACTTTCGATGAAAACTGGAATCCGGTTTGGGGCGAAGTGAAAACTATTCGCAATCATTACAATGAACTGGCTGCAACATTAACCCAGCAGGTTGCTGATCGCTACATTGTGATCCGTTTTCGTTTGTATAATGATGGGTTGGGCTTTCGTTATGAGTTCCCTCAACAAAATAATTTCAACTATTTTGTTATNAAGGAAGAAAAAACTCAGTTTGCCATGGCCGGAGATCATAAAGCTTTCTGGTTGCCGGGAGATTATGATACACAAGAATACAGCACCGTAACTTCCGATCTTTCAGAGATCCGTGGAAAGATGAAAGCAGCCATTACTTCAAACGCTTCGCAGACATCTTTCTCACCCACAGGAGTACAAACTCCGTTGATGATGAAGAGCAAGGATGGACTTTATATCAATATTCACGAAGCTGCATTGGTTGACTACTCTTGCATGCACCTTAATCTGGATGACAAGACAATGACTTTTGAATCATGGCTTACCCCCGATGCCATTGGCGACAAAGGATATATGCAGACACCTTGCCAGTCGCCTTGGCGTACAATTATTGTAAGCGATGATGCACGTGATATATTGGCGTCTAAAACCATTCTTAATTTGAATGATCCTTGTAAATATACTGATACTTCCTGGATTAAGCCGATTAAGTATGTAGGTGTGTGGTGGGAAATGATTACAGGGAAAAGTACACNGGGCTTATACCGATGTGCCCGCCGTTAAACTCGGTGTAACCGACTACTCAAAGGCCGTTCCTAACGGCAAACATGCAGCAAATACTGCACACGTGAAAGAATATATAGATTTTGCTGCAAAACATGGCTTTGATGCGGTACTGGTAGAAGGATGGAATGAAGGCTGGGAAGACTGGTTTGGTAAAACGAAAGATTATGTATTCGACTTTGTTACTCCTTATCCCGATTTTGATGTAAAGGAGCTGCACCGATATGCAGCAAGCAAAGGAGTGAAAATGATAATGCATCATGAAACTTCTTCTTCAGTACGTAACTATGAGCGTCATATGGATAAAGCTTATCAGTTTATGGTGGATAATGGCTACAATGCAGTGAAGAGTGGTTATGTAGGCAATATAATTCCTCGCGGAGAATATCATTATGGTCAATGGATGGTAAACCATTATCTGTATGCCGTAACTAAGGCTGCCGAATATAAAATTATGGTAAATGCGCACGAAGCTGTTCGTCCTACAGGACTTTGCCGTACCTATCCCAATCTGATAGGTAATGAATCTGCCCGAGGTACAGAGTATGAAGCTTTTGGTGGAAGTAATCCCGATCATACTACCATTCTTCCGTTTACCCGTTTGATGGGTGGGCCAATGGATTATACCCCAGGTATCCTGGATACCAGAATCAGTTTCCTTCCAGGGAAGCATTCTTTTGTTCACAGCACGCTTGTTCGTCAGCTCGCACTCTATGTAACCATGTATAGTCCATTACAAATGGCTGCCGATCTGCCCGAGAGTTATAATAAGTATCTGGATGCTTTCCAATTTATAAAAGATGTAGCAGTAGATTGGGATGACAGTAAGTATCTGGAAGCAGAGCCGGGTGACTATATTACAGTAGCTCGTAAGGCAAAAGGAACGAATAACTGGTTTGTAGGTAACACGAGTGATGAGAATGGGCATGTATCCAACTTGTTATTTCGCTTCCTTGATCCGGGTAAAAAGTACATTGCAACCATTTACTGTGATGCAGCCGATGCGCATTATGAAAAGAATCCTTCAGCATATACCATCAAGAAAGTTGTGGTAACCAGCAAATCCAAAATCACGTTGAAGGCAGCTCCAGGTGGAGGTTATGCTATCAGCATTATCGAAGCAAAGGATGCAAAAGAGCTTAAAGGCTTAAAGAAGTTATAAAGTAGTAGGCCCGATATTGGGCTATTCAGAATAGGCGCGGGCAACTATACCATATTTTTGTACATTAACAGGGTGGTATAAAGTTGCCCGCGCCTTATTTTCAAATAGTTATCTCTAAAAGTAAAATAGTAGGACGGAAAATAACCTTTTATATTTCGATTTCGATGGATTATTTTGAGTTAAAATGTGTTTCATTATTGTTTATAAGTTAGTTAGCTTTGATAAAACTATGCATACGAACAATTATATTGTCAAATATAGACTTTTTATGCTCGATTGAAAACATTCGTTAACAATTGAGCCTTTTTCTTTCAACAAATGGTCCGCCAATAAAATGAAATAATTCATCGGAAAATAAAATCCATTGGTGAATAATTGTTGAACCATTGAGCTATGGATTTATTTATGATGCATTCTATATTTGCAATATATATATTGAAAGAAAATTATTTTAATTTTATATTTATAATCAATTTTTTTATATATTTGTCAAATTAAAATAGACTTTTATGAAATACCTATGTGCCGTTTTGCTTGTTTTAGCAACATTTATTTCTTGTAAGAAGAACCATGAAGAAGTTCATCAAAAAGAAAATAATATATCAATTGCTAAGGATTGGATAAAAGTTGATTCTGCCTATGCTGAATTTCGATCAAGAAACCTTGAAACAAGTCATGGTGTGACAAGAGATATAGTTCCTAATGAAGAAACTGCAATGAAAATAGCTGAGGTAATATTGTTCTCTATTTATGGTCAGAAAATATATACTAGTCGGCCATACTGTATAGAACTAAGGAATGGTGTATGGATTATTGAAGGTACACTTCCTAAAGGTTGTCAAGGAGGAGTTCCTTATGTAGAAATTCAGAAAAAGGATGGAAAGGTACTAAAAGTTATACATGGTAAATAGTTGTATTTTTTTTACTTTCTATTTAATTGAATTTTTGTTCGAAAAGATTGGGTGATATAATTAATAATCAAGGATCTTGATACAATTAGATAATGCATTAAGATTCTTGCATTATTTTAACTGGAATTTATCTATAGTAGTATTGACTTTAATCCGTCAATGCTTTCAACAATAAAATCAGCTTCAGCCTTTTCAAGTTCAGCTTTATCGCCATATCCGTAAAGCACGCCAATGGAAGATATGCCATTATTCTTAGCGCCTTCAATATCATGTTTACGATCTCCGATCATTATTGCGGCAGATAAATCTGTGATTTGTTTTGATTCCAGTACGTACCTGATAACATCTGTTTTAGTTGAACGGCTACCGTCTAAGGTAGCACCACCAACAAAAGAGAAATAATGATCAAGTTTGAAATGTTCCAGAATCTGTTTTGCAAAGGTTTCCGGCTTTGAAGTAGCAATCATGATTGTTCTGCCCTTTTTCACTTGAGATTGAAGAAATTCTTCGATTCCTTCATATACATTGTTTTCAAACATTCCTTTAACAGCAAAGTATTCTCTGTATTTTTTCAAGGCAAGAGATGCCTGTTCGTCTGTGAAATGATAGAACTCTTTAAATGAATCTTTAAGGGGAGGTCCAATAAAAGGACAAAGTTCCTCCAGATTGAGGACTTTAATTCCAAAGAATGATAATGCATATTGTACTGAACGGGTGATGCCAATCATGGGATCGGTTATCGTTCCGTCTAAATCAAGCAGTAGATATTGGTACTCTTTTTTCATGTTGCAAATAAGTTATTTGTTATTTGCGGGGCAAAGATACATATTTTCTTTATAGATAATAGATAGCTGTAGGTGCTTTCAGAAAAAAAGCAAATAAAAAGAATTTGGATTAATATTGCGGCCTGAACATATAAATTATATCCATTTTGAACCTGAATTTCTGCTTTGATTATGCATTTGTCCAATATCAGATTCTCGTTTTAATGCTTAAACATGCATCATAATATTGAAAATCAGGTCTATATTGATTGTGCCAATTGTCCAATGCTGTTTTATTGGGTATAGGTTTTTTTTGCTTTACTTTGCAACAGTAGAAACGAAACAGTATTGAAATATAGATTTACACAAACTAGACGCACGCTAAACTACTTTTTTTTTGTTCATTTTTAATTTCTCGACTGGCTTTTTCCTGACATGAATGTTTATCTCGTCTTTATTCATTTCTTGAAAGCGAAGATGCCAATTAACTCTGGATGCCAAGTTAAGATTTAAGTTCTTAACTTGGCGACCGGTTAAATTAAGTTTCACAGTCAGAACTTACCTGCTTTGGATGTTTTTTTTCTCTTTTTCTTTAAAAGTCTTGCATAATTCACGAAAACTTTCTACTTTTGTACCCGCATCCAAATAAAGGACGCATGGGCTTTTAGCTCAGTTGGTTAGAGCAACAGACTCATAATCTGGAGGTCCTTGGTTCAAGCCCAAGATGGCCCACCTCACATAAAGAAGCATTTTTCAACATGATTAATGCTTCTTTTTTTGTCTACTAAAAACCGAATATAAGAAATAGAAAGTATTGTAAATGAGCATTTTAAATTGATTTATTCAATGGAGTTGAACAAAATTGCCTTTTTATTGGTTCCCCCGCTCTCATAAATAAAACTCAAGCGATGTACTCTTTTTGTGTACCATCTTTATAAAGAACCAAGGCTATATTTTTAGTAATCATTAAAAATACTTTTAGTTATGGTGAGTTTATATTTTACCACTAGAAAAAAGGGCACAACACTTGAACTTTGTTTTTCCGAATACGGGCAACCTCGCTTGTATAAATCAGTATTACGTTTATTAACTGGAGGATTTGAAATAAAGAACTGGAATCCTAAAACCAAGCAGTTCCGCAAAGGCCCAAATTCTGAGATAAACAACGACGTTATTTACAAGTTTAAGAAGCGATATTCTGATGTTCTGGAAGAAAATCCTAGTATTTCGGCAAAAGAATTACATTCCTTCTTTGAGAACAAACGCCCCAATATTGATCAGGTAGGTTCTATTTTTGATTTTCTTGATACGCTTATTAATGATGAAAAAAAGAAACCTACTGGAGGATGCAACTATAAATGCTATGAAAAACTTCAAAAGAGACTTTATGAGTTTGAATCTTATCTAAAGGAAACCACCTCAAAGGAAATGACCTTTAATGATTTGGATGAGGCCTTTTGTGATACCTTTAAAGACTGGCTTATTGATGAGCGAAAGGGCAAAGACTATGAGGGAATTAAGAAACTATTTACTTCCTTTTTGAATCGGGCTGATAAGAATAAATCTGTGGATTTTGATAAATCAAAGATTAATAAATTCCAATTTCCCGATTGTATTAGTGATACAAATGAATGTATTTGTGAACTACCAGTTATTCTGCAAAAAGAACAAATGGAGGGATTTGCTAATTTAGACCTTACAACTGTACAAGGTAAATACCGCATTGAGAAAGTTCAGTTATTTCATGATACTTGTATGTTGATGCTGGGAACATTTATGCGCCCATGTGATGTTGTTCTTTTCAATGAAAGGAATATTCAGACAAATGTGCATGGGCAGAATGTTATATCTTATATACCAAAGAAAAAAATGTCGCTCTCTAATAGGTCGAAGCAGAAAGTTGCACGGGTTCCATTGGAGGATGCTGTAGAGGCTATTATAATGAAATATAGAGGGCAATCGGAAAAAGGCTTTATTCTTCCTATCTACTCAGAAATAAAAGCTAAATCCTATAAGGATGGTATAGAAGGACTTTTGAGAAAGTTCAATAAGGATTTGAATATATGGTTGAAAAAAGTAGCCAAAGTTATGAAGTTAAATATAGAACTAAATGCCTATGTGTTCAGACATACTTCAATTTCTCATGCTTTGAATATAGGACATTTTCCTATTGCTACTGTAGCTAAATGGGCTGGGACGTCTGTTTCTATGATTGAGCAATATTACAATAATATTGATATAAGCGATGTGAAACCTGCTGTGATAAGCAGTATATGTGCAACTAATAACTACTTATTACAAGCTGTATGAACTGGAATAAACGAAGAAGCATTAAGCATTATATAGTAATTAATAGTTCTCTTACTAACATATTAAAGCCAAATGAATATGTAATACTCTCTAAAATTATTGATGTGCATAACGGTTTATTAAAGTCTACATTAAGTAATTATGTAAATGAGCCTTTTGAACTTCCTTTATGTGATTTACTGGGAATGACAAAGGGGATAAACAAGCGACAAATAAATGACATTATTCATACTTTTTGTAGAGAAACAGAGTATTTTAAAGCACCCATACAGCTTCTCTCAGTTGCATATAAAGCAAAAGGGAAGCCGTCTCAGTATCAATTTCATATTAATGCTTATAAAGAGCTAGTAAAACAGAGTAAAGACCTTGTGGCAATAGTTGAAAGGAATAATCAATGTAAATATAAGAAGCATTATGATGAAGTCTTTAATGAATTAATAGGACGGAATGTAAAACGAATCGATAAGTATAATGCTTTATGTTCATTACAGCGATCTAATGACCTTTAAAGAGATTATGTAGTATCAATAAGTACCTTTATATATAAGCCCCTTTCGCTTTACTCAAGGGGGCTAGTATGCAATATTTTCCTTATACAGTTTACAGCACAGTAATGTATTAGATAGCCTGTCTAGAATAATCTAAGCAGGCTATAATATTTCTCCACTCAGTATCTTATAAAGCTACTTTGAATGTTTTACCTGTTGTTTTAACCAGATAAATCTGATTTGTAGGAATATTGATTCTAACTATATCACCTGTTGCTTTAGTGCTATGTAACAAAGCTCCTGATTCAGTATACACAGAGATATTATCTCCTAAATCTGCACCATTCACTATTATTTCATTTTGTTCTGAATAAACCTTTATATTGCTTATTTCGGTTTTACTAATAGAAGTAGAGGTTGATTCTTCTTCAATGATGTTTGTAAAATCACCCCAACCTTTAGCTACTAAATAATTCGCATAAGTTCCTTCTGGAACATATAGTTTACATGTGGTTTTATTTATTCCTTCAAAAGAATAAGATGTAGCAAATGGCGATATTAATGATTTACAATGTATCTCAGTAAGACCTGTGCAGCTTTTAAATGCACTCATTCCAATGGATGAAACACTGCTTGGAATGATGACAGAAGCCAATCCATAGCAGCGATTAAATGCATAATCCCCAATGGATGTTACACTGTTTGGAATAGTAACAGAAGTCAATTCTGTGCAGCCATCAAAAATACAGCCCCCAATGGATGTTACACTGCTTGGAATGATAACAGAACTCAATCCCGTGCAGGCAGAAAATGCACAAATTCCAATGGATGTTACACTGCTTGGAATGGTAACAGAGGTCAATCCTGTACAACCCAAAAAAGCACAATCCCCAATAGATGTTACACTGCTTGGAATGATAACAGAAGTCAATCTATAGCAGCCAAAAAATGCATAATCACCAATACAATTACTGTAGGATGCATACGAATAGTAGTATGCATCTCCACCAGCAACAATATTAGCCCCAGATAAATCAAGTACTGAAAGCTTTCCATCCGTAATGTTCCCATTAGCATCTTTTCCAGCCATTTCACGGATATAGAGAATGTCTGTTCCATTCAAATCCCCAGTTACGGTAAGATTTGTAATCAGATATTTATTTGTTGAGGCTATCAATATTGGTAAAGTCCCAGCAGTGGTAACATTAATTGTTACGGGGGAAACTTCTTGTGCTTGCAAATTGAAGCTTAGTAATAAACAGATTGCTAACAAGAGCGATTTAATAGTAATTTTTGAATTCATAGTAAATAATTTAAGTTTTCCAGTTCCTTCTGGATAGCACTAATGAATGAAAAAGCGTAGGAACCACTTTATAGTAAGCTTCTAATTTTTTATTTGTAATAGATGCAAATCTAGTAAAATAATTTGTATTAAAAGGTAAATGCCAATATTTTTTCATCACATAATTGTTAGATATTTAATTAGTTTTACTAATATAGTGTGTAACATACTATTATGAGAAAATGCTTTTATCTAGTCAATAATATATATCAGATAATTTTCAGTTATGCCTAAAAAGTCAGACTTGAAAAATTGGTCTGAATATATATATTGTACCCGCACTAAAGAGGGTACCCACCTCGTTTTTTTACCATTTAAGAGAAAAAATACAACTTTATTCATGACTTCTGAATTTATATATCAGATAATTAGCTGTTTATGGACTAAAATATCTTATTTTTGGCTTTAAGAAACATACAAAAAAGTATTTTATGTACCCATTTTGTTTCCCTACAATATATTGCAATCAACAATCTCAAAAAGCTATATATATTAAAATGATTGAAAAGGCTTTTAAAAATAAGTTTGAGATAAACCCTTATTATAAATAGACATTATGTATATTTGCAGTGTTATAGTTTTGGTCTTTGAAAAAATTGTGTATTCTTTATGTGTACTATTTGAGTTCCAATACTATATATAACTGATATTCAGTTTAATAACAGCATAAAGGTTCAAGCCCAAGATGGCCCACCTCACTTAAAGAAGCATTTATCGAATAGATAGATGCTTCTTTTTTTAGGTGTGCCGTGCATGATTTTAATTTTGCTTATGAGCCTTAATGTGGCCCAGACATATTCTTGGGGGATAAATGTTTAAATCATTATTTTTTTCATCTTGAAAAAGAAGAAAGACAATCCCGGTCTCATAAAAATTGCTGAATTATTTGATTTTTATTGACCAATAAATAAAAACCATTCTCCAATAAATATAAATCATAGGAGAATAAATCTGAATTATTCACCAATTATTTTTCAAAAGAAGACTTGTTTTTTGCATATCTGATCTGATATAGGAAAGAAATGCAATTTTCTTTCTATATTTGTTCTTCCCATGAACATCAAAATAAAAAGTCATGTACCAGATATCTACCTTGCCTCTTAAACAAGATGTGGAAACTAAAGCTGTTTTAAAACAAGCAACTCAAGCACATCGATCAGATAAAAAAGAAAACCTACCGGGAATATTATCCACAGAATTTACTTATTAGGCAGCCTTTTAATAGTATACAGATGAAACTTAACGAAGTAACAATTGAATTTATTAAGGAACATGCCACTGATGAGCCTTCAAAGCTGGCTCTTCAGGCAAAGAAATATCCGGATGTGGATATGCCTTTTGTTATTACTCAGATTGCAGGCAAGAGAGTTGCAAAGGAAAAGATACCTTCATGGGGAAATACAGATGGATTGATTTATCCCAAACATATTTCGTTGGAACAATGTTCATCAGAGGCAACGGCGAAATACAAAGCTTCTCTTGTGGAAGGAGATACTTTGGTGGATATGACCGGAGGGTTAGGAATAGACTGTGCTTTTCTCTCTGCCAACTTTCAAAAAGTTGTTTATGTGGAACGTCAGCAGGAGTTGTGCGATATTGCTTCTTTTAATTTTCCATTGCTTGGCCTGTCTCATATTGAGGTGATCAATGGAGATGGTGTGGAGTATCTCTCTCAGGTTGAAAAAGCAGACTGGCTGTTTATCGATCCTGCCAGAAGAAACAATCAGGGCGGAAAGACGGTTGCTATAGCTGATTGTGAACCTAATGTTGCTGAAATTTCAGAGTTATTGGTCAGCAAAGCAAAGGAAGTATTGATCAAACTGTCTCCTATGCTCGATCTCTCTCTAGCATTGCGTGATTTGTCTTTTGTCAGGGAAGTACATGTGGTTTCGGTTGCCAATGAGTGCAAGGAACTTCTTGTAATTCTAAGTAAGGAGAAAGAAAACGATAAAATGCCGATTCATTGTGTGAATATCCTCAAAAACGCAGAGTCTCAGGTTTACTCTTTTGAGAAAGAGGATGAACAAAACGGATGTAATTATTCTAATGAGGTGGGCCATTATCTTTACGAACCTAATGCTTCGATTCTAAAAGCGGGCGCTTATAAGAGCATAGCTAACAGTTATCAATTAAAAAAGCTTCATCCTAATAGCCATTTGTATACTTCAGACAAACTGATCCTTGATTTCCCAGGCCGTAAATTTGAGTGTGAAGCTGTTTTTAGTTTAAATAAGAAAGAACTGAAAGCCAATATCGGAAATATGAAGCAAGCCAATATTACCGTTCGCAATTTCCCTTCTTCTGTTGCAGAACTTCGTAAACGACTGAAGCTGATGGATGGTGGAGATACTTATCTTTTTGCAACAACACTGGCCGACGAACAGAAAGTAATTGTAAAATGTCATAAGTCCTGACCGGATAAGATTCCTGATAATTCCATAAAATAGGGCTATTAAAATACATTAATAGAACGGATTTAATGTTTTTTATTGAAAAAGAGTATCTTTGCATCCTTAACATTTATACAACCTATGGCTATAATTATAAAACAAGTATCTACTAAAAAAGAACTAAAAAAGTTTATTCAATTCAACAAAGAGTTATATAAAGGCAATGCCTATTCTGTTCCCGATCTTTATGATGATATGCTTAATACATTCAATAAGCATAAAAATCCGGCATTTGAATTTTGTGAGGCAGAGTATTTTTTGGCATACAAAGATGATAAACTGGTAGGAAGAGTTGCTGCCATAATTAATCACAAGGCAAACAAAACCTGGAACAAAAAGGATGTACGCTTTGGCTGGATAGATTTTATTGATGATAAAGAGGTTTCCAAGGCACTGCTTAAAACGGTGGAAAAATATGGCAAGGAACATGGAATGGAAAACATTCTGGGTCCATTAGGATTCACTGACTTTGATGCAGAAGGTATGCTGGTTGAAGGTTTCGATCAGTTGAGCACCATGGCCACAATCTATAATTATCCTTATTACCCTGAACACATNCANANACTCGGCTACGAGAAAGATGCTGACTGGGTAGAGTTTCAGATTTATATTCCAGAGACTGGCGTTCCAGAAAAGCACCAACGTATTTCTGATATTATACAAAAGAAATATAATCTTAAAGTTCTGAAATATACCTCCAGAAAGAAACTTGCAAAAGATTACGGACAGGAGATTTTTGATCTAATGAATGAAGCTTATAGTCCGCTTTACGGATATTCAGCTCTTTCTCAGAAACAGATTGAACATTATGTCAAAATGTATCTTCCTGTAGTTGATTTAAAAATGGTTCCTCTTATTGTTGACCAGGAAGGCAAGTTAATCGCTGTTGGTATAACAATGCCATCCCTGTCTGTTGCATTACAAAAAGCTCATGGAAGATTATTACCTTTTGGCTGGTTTCATTTAATTAAGGCTCTGTTCTTTGGAAAAAGAAAAGTGATAGATCTTCTTTTGATTGCTGTAAAACCGGAGTACCAGAACAAAGGGGTGAATGCCTTATTATTTTCTGATTTAATTCCTGTTTACCAAAAAGAAGGTTGTATATTTGCGGAAAGCAACCCCGAACTGGAGTTAAACGGCAAGGTTCAGGCTCAGTGGGAATACTTTGAAACAGTTCAACATAAACGCCGTCGTGCATTTATAAAGAAAATAGATTTNTAGTATATAAGNTATTGGCAAATTNATAATTATGGAAGAANNNATTGAAGAAAANATCCNGGTTNCAGAATATACNGANGAAAANATNNGGACCCTNGATTGGAAAGAACATATTCGTCGCCGTCCTGGTATGTATATCGGGAAATTGGGTGATGGCTCTCATTCTGATGATGGTATTTATGTGCTCCTGAAAGAGTCATTGGATAATTCTATCGACGAGTTCATGATGGGATTTGGCAAAACAATTGAAGTTACGGTTGCCGATGGGAAAGTGACAGTGCGTGACCATGGTCGTGGTATTCCTCTGGGAAAGGTGATCGATGTTTCTTCAAAAATGAATACCGGAGGTAAGTACGACTCTAAAGCCTTCAAGAAATCGGTTGGTTTGAATGGTGTTGGTATAAAAGCAGTAAATGCGCTTTCTTCTTTTTTTCGTATATCCAGTTTTAGAGAAGGAGAAGAGAAAACAGCTGAGTTTGAAAGGGGCGCTATTGTTAATGATTTTCCAATTGTTGAAACTGAGCATGATAATGGCACACTAACTGAGTTCATTCCTGACAATACGATATTTAAAGATTATCAATACCAAAAAGAATATATTGAACCGTTGCTGAAGAATTATGTCTTTCTTAACACCGGTTTGACGATTATATTTAACGGGAAGAAGTTCAGTTCACGAAATGGATTGGTCGACTTGTTAAATGAAAATATGACTACAGAACCGCTTTATCCCATTATTCACTTAAGAGGAGAAGACATAGAACTGGTGCTAACTCATAGTGATCAATACGGAGAAGAGTATTATTCTTTTGTCAACGGGCAGCATACCACTCAGGGCGGAACACATCTTGCTGCTTTCCGTGAAGCGGTAGCAAAGACAATCAAGGAGTATTATCCCAAGAACTTCGATTATGCCGATATTCGTAGCGGTATGGTAGGGGCTATCAGCATAAAGGTAGAAGAACCTGTGTTTGAGTCTCAGACAAAAACAAAACTAGGTTCTAAGGATGTGGGGCCGGATGGTCCTTCTGTAGGTAAGTTTATCGGCGATTTTGTGAAAAGAGAACTGGATAATTATCTGCATATTAATCATGAAACCTCAGAGATCCTACTTCAGAAAATACAAGACTCAGAGAAAGAACGCAAGGCGATTGCCGGTGTAACCAAACTGGCTCGTGAACGTGCGAAGAAAGCGAATCTGCACAACCGCAAATTACGTGATTGCCGTACTCACTTAAATGATACAAAAGGAAAAGATCAGGAAAATTCCAGCATCTTCATTACAGAGGGTGATTCTGCCAGCGGATCTATTACTAAAAGCCGCGATGTGAACACTCAGGCTGTATTCAGCTTACGGGGTAAACCGCTTAATTCTTTTGGATTAACAAAGAAGGTGGTTTATGAAAATGAAGAGTTTAATTTGCTTCAGGCTGCATTGAATATTGAAGATGGAATTGAAGGGTTACGCTATAACAAGGTCATTGTTGCTACAGATGCTGATGTGGATGGTATGCACATCCGTTTGTTGCTGATTACTTTCTTTCTCCAGTTTTTCCCTGATTTGATAAAAAAAGGACATGTATATATTCTGCAAACACCTCTTTTCCGTGTTCGAAACAAGAAAGAGACCATTTATTGCTACTCAGAGGAAGAGAGAATAAGTGCTATCAATAAACTTTCTCCCAGTCCTGAAATTACCCGATTCAAAGGACTTGGTGAGATATCTCCGGATGAGTTTAGGCATTTTATAGGTAAAGACATCCGCCTGGAGCAAGTATCTCTGCGAAGGACTGATTTGGTAAAAGGACTTTTAGAGTTCTATATGGGAAAGAATACCATGGAACGTCAGAACTTTATTATAGATAATCTGGTTATTGAAGAAGACGTAGCGTAAAATTATGAAACGAGCTATATTTCCAGGAACATTTGACCCTTTTACTATTGGCCACTTCTCAGTGGTAAAGCGTGCTTTGACCTTTATGGATGAAATAGTAATAGGCATAGGTATCAATGAAAATAAGAAGACCTACTTCCCTATAGAAAAACGTGTGGAAATGATTCGTAATTTATATAGGGATGAACCCGGAATAAAGGTTCAGCCTTATGATTGCCTGACCATTGATTTTGCGAAAGCTGTGGATGCAAAGTTTATTGTTCGTGGCATTCGCACGGTGAAAGATTTTGAATATGAAGAGACTATTGCCGATGTGAACAGGCAATTGGCTGGAATTGAGACAATATTGCTTTTTACAGAACCGGAGTTAACTTGTGTGAGCTCTACCATTGTAAGAGAGCTTTTGCATTATAATAAAGATATTAGCCGCTTTATTCCTGAAGGATTAGAGCTCTGATGCCAAATAGTCATTGAATGAAAAAACTAGTTATTTCTTTTATTTGCTTGCTTTCTGTAAACTTGCAAGCCCAGAACTACGGAACTGCTGCTTCCCGTAAACTGCATATGGCAGAGTTCGCTATTAATAATCTATACGTAGATAATGTTAATGAGGATAAACTTGTAGAAGATGCCATTGTAAAAATGCTCTCTACGCTTGATCCTCATTCTACATATTCCAATGCGAATGAGGTGAAAAAACTGAATGAGCCTTTGCAGGGAAATTTTGAAGGTATTGGTGTTCAGTTTAATATGGCTGAGGACACCTTATTGGTTATTCAACCAGTTTCCGGTGGACCTTCTGAGAAGATAGGGATTCTGGCGGGTGATCGGATAATCGCAGTCAACGATACTGCAATAGCCGGCGTAAAAATGAGTACGGATGAGGTTATGCGTCGACTAAAGGGCCCGAAAGGGACAACTGTGAATTTAAAGATATTAAGAAGAGGTGTTAAAGATTTGCTCTATTTTACGGTTAAACGTGATCGTATTCCTCTTTATAGTCTGGATGCACATTATATGATTCAGGATAAAATAGGCTATGTCCGTATCAATCGTTTTGCATCTACTACTGCTGATGAATTTGCCAATGCACTAAAAGATCTGAAACTAAGAGGAATGAAAGATTTAATTCTTGATTTACAGGATAATGGTGGTGGATACCTCAATGCTGCCATTGATCTGGCAAATGAGTTCCTGGGAGAGAAAGAACTAATTGTGTACACTGAAGGTTTGCATGCTCCTCGCAGCGAGTTCTTTGCCAAAGGTACAGGCAAGTTTCAGAAGGGACGCCTGGTAGTTTTGGTAAATGAATATTCTGCATCTGCAAGTGAGATTCTGTCAGGTGCCATTCAGGATTGGGACAGAGGACTGATTGTAGGACGACGCTCCTTTGGAAAAGGACTGGTTCAGCGTCCGATTGATTTACCCGATGGGTCAATGATCCGTTTGACGGTTGCCCGTTACTACACTCCGTCCGGAAGATGTATTCAGAAACCTTATGAGAGCATTGAAAAATATAATATGGATTTGATTAGCCGCTATAATAAGGGGGAAATGATGAACTCAGATAGTATTCATTTCCCGGATTCACTAAAGTGTAAAACAAAGAAATCAGGAAGAGTGGTTTATGGAGGTGGTGGAATTATGCCCGATTATTTTGTACCTATTGACACAACTCTTTTTACAGACTATCACCGCAATCTTGTGGCAAAAGGTGTTGTTTTAAAAGCAACAATTAAATATGTGGAGAATCATCGGAAGGAACTACTGAATACATATAAATCATTTAATGACTATAACAAAGGATTTGTGATTGGCATTGATATTATGAATGATCTTATTGCTATGGGCACTGAAGCGAAAGTGACACTCAATAAGGAACAATTGAAAATTTCAGAGCCATTATTAAAGACCCAGTTGAAAGCTCTTATTGCTCGGGATTTGTGGGATATGAATGAATATTATCAGGTAATGAATTCCGCGAATGAGAGTATACGAAAGGCTGTTGAAACATTACAGTCGGGAGAATATGAAAGAAAATTAAAATAACGATATTCAGATTTATGACTGAACTTAAGAAAGATTATTATCATACTGGGCTCAACGAGCAACAGGTTGCTGAAAGTCGTGAAAAAAATGGGGCCAACTTATTAACGCCTCCAAAGCGCACTTCTCTTTGGAAACTTTATCTGGAAAAGTTTGATGATCCTGTAATACGAGTGTTACTTATAGCTGCCATGTTTTCGTTACTTATCTCTGTGATAGAACATGAATATGCAGAAACAATCGGTATTTTCTTTGCTATTTTTTTAGCTACTGGCATTGGCTTTTATTTTGAATATGATGCAAGTAAAAAATTTGATTTGCTGAATGCTGTCAATGAAGAGACTGCGGTAAAAGTTCTTCGTAACGGAAAAGTACGCGAGATTCCCCGGAAAGACGTTGTTGTTGGGGATATCATTATGCTGGAAACCGGTGAAGAGATACCTGCCGACGGGGAACTGCTGGAAGCGATATCAATGCAAATTAACGAGTCCAATCTGACGGGAGAACCAATCGTAGAGAAAACTACGGATGAAGCACATTTTGATGAAGAAGCTACTTATGCTTCAAATATGGTGATGCGCGGTACAACAGTGGTTGATGGGCACGGTATAATGAAAGTTCTTCGTGTGGGTGATGCTACTGAAATTGGTAAGGTTGCAAAACAATCAACCGAACAAAGCGAAGAGCCTACTCCACTTAATATTCAGCTGAGTAAACTCGCACAATTCATAGGAACAGTAGGCTTCTCTGTTGCAATGGCAACTTTCCTTGTTTTCTTTATCAAAGATGCTTTGTTCATTAGCTCTGTAGAGTATCAGGGTACTTTATATGATAACCTTATCGGACCAAAGATCATTTCTATTGCTGCAATTGTAGGATTGATGATTGCTGCAATTAAAATGTGGATGCCTCATAAATATTCTTTGGCTATAAACAGACGTTCTTCTGGTTTTTGGTCGCTGATAGGAATCAGCTCTTTTTTATTGGTAAGCATTATTGCATTTGCTGCATATGGATTGAGTTCAAATGAGTTGAACAACTGGCAGGCATATGTAGCTATCTTTCAGATAGTGCTTAAATACTTCATGATGGCTGTTACCTTAATCGTAGTAGCTGTTCCGGAAGGTTTGCCAATGAGTGTAACTCTTAGTCTGGCTTTAAATATGCGTCGGATGCTCTCAACCAATAACCTGGTTCGCAAAATGCATGCCTGTGAAACAATGGGTGCAGTAACTGTTATTTGTACTGATAAAACAGGAACACTGACTCAGAATCTGATGCAGGTGCATGAAACCAGATTTTATGGTTTGAAAGAGAGTGGAAAACTGGCTGACGATGAGATTAGCAAATTGATTCAGGAAGGCATTAGCGCAAACTCTACCGCATTTCTGGAAAATGGAGAAGACGGTTCTAAACCAAAAGGAGTTGGAAACCCAACTGAGGTAGCATTATTGTTATGGCTGAATTCACAAGATGTGAACTATCTTGAGTTAAGAGAAGATGCAAAGGTATATGACCAGTTAACCTTCTCAACAGAAAGAAAGTTTATGGCTACTTTAGTGCACTCTTCACTTCTTGATAAGAAAATATTATATGTGAAAGGTGCCCCTGAAATTGTATTGGGAAAATGTAAGAAAGTTATATTAGAAGATAAAACCGTTAGTGCTTCAGAATATCTTCCAACAGTAGAAGCTCAATTGCTGGCATATCAAAATATGGCAATGCGTACGTTAGGTTTTGCCTATAAGATTGTTGATGCCGATTCTTCAAATGACTGTGTTGACCTGGCAGCAGGTAATGACCTTAACTTCCTGGGAGTGGTTGCAATCTCGGACCCAATTCGTCTGGATGTTCCTGCAGCTGTAGAGAAATGTCAGTCTGCCGGAATTAATGTGAAGATTGTGACCGGCGATACTCCGGGAACTGCCAAAGAAATAGCTCGTCAGATAGGATTGTGGACAGATGCTGATACGGACTGGAATCACATTACGGGAGCAGGTTTTGCCGAACTTAGTGACGAGGAATTACTGAAACGTGTACTGGACCTGAAGATAATGTCTCGTGCCCGTCCTACCGATAAGCAACGACTAGTGCAGCTTCTCCAGCAAAAAGGTGCGGTGGTTGCAGTTACTGGTGATGGCACAAATGATGCCCCGGCATTGAACCATGCTCAAGTAGGGCTTTCTATGGGAACAGGAACTTCTGTTGCAAAAGAGGCTAGTGATATCACGCTGCTTGATGATTCGTTTAATAGTATCAGTACAGCGGTAATGTGGGGACGTTCTTTATATAAGAATATTCAGCGATTCATCGTTTTCCAGTTAACAATCAACTTTGTAGCGTTACTTATTGTATTGCTTGGAGCATTTGTAGGAACGGAATTGCCGCTGACAGTAACGCAGATGCTTTGGGTAAACCTGATTATGGATACTTTTGCGGCATTAGCACTGGCTTCTATTCCTCCTAGTGATGCTGTAATGAAGGAGAAGCCACGCAAGAAGGCGGACTTTATTATCACCAAACAGATGCGCTATAATATCCTAAGTGTGGGTACGGTCTTTTTAATCCTTTTATTGGGGATGATCACTTACTATACTGGTGGCGATGGGATAATGACTGTTCATAACCTGACGGTCTTCTTTACTACATTCGTAATGCTTCAATTCTGGAATCTGTTTAATGCAAGAGTATTTGGAACGAATGATAGCTCATTTAAAGGTCTTTCAAAATCATACGGAACAATACTTGTATTATTGATTATTCTTATCGGACAGATTCTGATTGTTCAATTAGGTGGAGACGTTTTCCGTACAGAACCTCTTGAACTGAAAACCTGGCTTGCAATTATAGGATTAACATCTGTTGTATTGTGGGCAGGAGAGATTGTCCGTTTTTTCAAACGTTTGAAGAGTAATTAAGAAATGAATCATCATATTAAGAACCTGATTATAGATTTTGGAGGGGTACTGGTTGATTTAGATCGTTCCCGTTGTATTAATTCATTTAAGTCTATTGGCGCCGATTGCATTGAAGAAATGTTGAATCCGTATTATCAGAGAGGGCTTTTAATGAAACTGGAGAACGGAGATATTACTTCTGATCAGTTTCACAAGGAATTGAGGATGACTGTTGGTAAGGAGCTTACCGATAGCCAGATTGATGATGCGTGGAATAGTTTTCTCGTAAGCATTCCATCCTATAAACTGGAACTTTTGCTGGAACTTCGTGAACGCTATTCCGTTTACTTATTAAGTAATACAAATGAGATCCATTGGGAAATGTCTTGTGAGCGCTTTTTCTCTTATAAAAATCTTCGTGCAGAAGATTTTTTTGAGAAGATCTTTCTTTCTTATCAGTTGCATCAGCTTAAGCCCTCTAAAGAAATCTTTGAAACTGTTTTAAAGGTAACCGGTATCAGACCGGAAGAGACATTCCTGATAGACGACTCTGTAGCTAATTGTAAGATGGCTGAGTCTATTGGTATTCATACTTATACCCCAAAAGATCAGGAAGATTGGGGGCATATTTTTAAATAAAGGGAAAATGAAGATCATTAGCGATCCAAAAGCTTATACAATTGAACCATGTGTTGCGGCAATAGGATTCTTTGACGGCGTGCATAAAGGGCATCGCTATCTGATAGAGCAGGTTAAAGCTGTTGGTTTAAGTAAAGGACTCCGTACTGCATTAATTACTTTCCCTGTTCATCCTCGTAAGGTTATTGACCCGGATTATAAGTTAGAACTGCTTTCTACACTCAAGGAGAAAGAAACTCTTTTGAGCCAGGCGGGAGTTGACTATTGCTTTCTTCTTGACTTTACTGCTGAAATATCAGGCCTGACAGCTTATGACTTTATGGCTAAGATATTGAAGGAGCAATTTCATGTAGATTCTTTGATCATCGGTTACGATCATCGTTTTGGTCACAATCGCAGTGAGGGATTCACTGACTATTCCCAGTATGGAAAAGAAATTGGCATGGAGGTTATACATGCGAAAGCACTTACCATTGAAGGCCGGAAGGTTAGTTCATCTGTTATTCGTAAGGCTCTTTTATCAGCAGAACTGGATTTGGCTAATTTTTATTTAGGCTATGACTATTCATTTGACGGTGTGGTTGTGACGGGGCATAAAGTTGGCCGCACTATTGGGTTTCCAACTGCAAATGTGAGTGTTGATTCAGATAAACTTATTCCTGCAGATGGCGTTTATGCTGTTCGTGTATCAGTGGAAGGAAACTACTATTTCGGGATGATTAATATTGGTCATCGTCCCACATTGAATAATGGCGTAAACCGTACTCTGGAGGTAAACATCCTGCATTTTTCTGATGATATTTACGGCAAAACAATCCGTGTATCTTTAGTTAAACGTATCCGGCCTGAGGTAAAGTTTAACGGGGTTGAGGATTTGAAAGTCCAGCTTCATAATGATAGGGCGAATGTTGAAGAAATCTTTAAGAATGAGATCGATCTTATGTAATGCCTTCTCTTCTTTTTTTGCATGTATTTAATCCTTTTTATCTTACCTTGTATTTTAACCAGATATTTTAGAACATTCTGAATTATACTTTGTTATCTAAATGATGTAGACTGCATTAAGATGCAGATATACTGTTAGAATCGTTTGCATACGGTCTGCTAATGACAGAATAATAGTCTTTAAAAAGCATTTGCTTTATGTAAGTAAGATATATTGTTTTACTTTAATTATCTATAGGGTATGGATGTAATAACAAAAAGTGTATTTCTAATAGATAGAATCCGGCACAAAGAGAAAGCACTATGGTTAAAGAGGATTATCGGATCTCAGATGGGTGTTCAGGAGGTTTCTGTAAATCCATCGAATATGCTGATGAAGGTTGAATATGATTCGAATGTTATCTCTCCTCAAAAGATGCGGATGCTGATCCGCTCTGTTGGGTGTGATTTGCTTATTGATGAGAAGAAAATTCATGACCGGCTGAAACAAAAAGGCAGACTTAAACGGGATATAATTTCTTTTTTTATTGCCAGCGTACTTTTTGCACTTTCTTTCTTTACATGGAAATATGTGTGGGGATTTATCGCAGTATGTGCTACAGGATTTATTTTTCTTTTATTCCTGATTCTATTGATAAAAGAACAAAGGAGGAATTATTAATTTCCTCCTTTTGTTTTGAATGCTAAAGCATACATTCTCATTTGCTTCACCATTGAAAGTAGTCCATTGCTTCTTGTCGGTGATAAATGCTCCTTTAAACCTATCCTGTCTATAAAGTAAAGTTCACTTTCCAGAATTTCGTTAGGTGTATGCCCGGATATTACCTTTATCAATAAGGTTATAATTCCTTTGACAATGAGTGCATCGCTTTCTGCACGAAAGACTAGCTTTCCGTCTATCTCATCAGCTTGAAGCCATACCCGGCTTTGACAGCCTTCAATCAGGTTCTGATCTGTTTTATATTGTTCTTCAAGAGGTTCTTGCTCATTGCCTAAATCTATCAGTAACTGATATCTGTCCATCCAGTCATCGAAGTCGCTAAATTCTTCAATTACCTGGTCTTGTAACTCATTAATGGTCATATTAATCTATGTTTTACTAATTTATTTTTCATTATACACCACATCTAATACGGTTTGTCCCACAGCTTTAAGTGTTGAACGATCTATAACATTCATGTTATCGTCCATTGTGTGCCAAAAGTAGCCAAAACCTCCCTGCTCGGAGCTTCGGTCGGTAGGAATGATGTCTATACTTGGAATCTTAGCGATGCGATTCACGAACAGATGGTCGTCTGTTACATATCCTGCATCCTCATTGATAAAATAACTTCCATAGCCTAATGCGTTGGCCTTTTCCCAGACCTTTTTTACTGCAGACTTAGCAAATTCATTGGAATATGCTTCATTGTAGAATGTTGCGCCTTTGCCGCCAACCATATCAAGAAGAATGCCAAAACGTGCATTATATCCTTCCACATGAGGATTCTTTGCCCAATACTGCGTTCCTAAACACCAGCTATCTTCTTTATCCTGACCTTTATAGAACTGAGGTGTACCGTAATCTTCTGCATCAAAGAAAATAATGTCCACACCTATTGACGGGGCTTTCTTTCCCATTAAACGTGCTATTTCAAGCAATACACCAACGCCACTTGCTCCGTCATTGGCTCCCAGAATGGGGGTATGATGTTTTGACTCATCTTTATCATTGTCTGCCCATGGACGTGTATCCCAGTGGGCAAACAGAAGCACGCGTTTCTTTGTTTCAGGATTAAAAGAACCGATAATGTTACGGGCTTTCAGTATGGTTCCGTCATAAGCAGTCAAATCAGCATATTGGTTAGTAACTTTTGCACCTAATGATGCCAGCTTCCCGGCGAGATATTCTCCACAATCCGCATGCGTTTTGGTATTTGGTACACGGGGGCCAAAGTCAACCTGTGCTTTTACATAGTCATAAGCACTATCAGCGTCAAAGTCAGGAGCCTTAACAACCACTGCTTCTGTAGTTTGCTGGGTCGCAGATTTATTGCTGTTAATTCCGCAGGAAGCACAGGCAAACAAAAGAGTTGCCGAGGTAAGTATGAAATAATTCTTTTTCATTCTTCAATGTTACTTTGTTTTTCGAGCTCAAAAGTACAATTCTTTCGGGATATTCATCCCTTTTTCTACTGAGATTTAATAAATTTATACGATGAGCAATCTATTTAAATTTTAATTCTGCACCTTTTATCCCTACGGTTAGTTCTGATCTGCTGCCACAGATTAGAGGAACATTATCGATAACATGTCCTACAGGGAAATCAAAACAGACAGGATATCCGAAGGGTTTTACCATATCGGCTATCATTTCATATACCTCTTTACCAATAGAGAGGTCTTCCTCATATTCCGTAAACTGGCCCACAATTAGCCCGGACAACTTTTCAAGTACCCCTCCTAGTTTTAGGTTATTCATCATTCGGTCAATGTGATAAGGCCGTTCTCCAATATCTTCAATAAAAAGGATACTCCCGTCAGCAGGGAAATCATAAGGAGTTCCCCTTAGTCCATAGATTACAGAGAGATTGCCCCCCCGAAGAATACCATTGGATATTCCTGGTATATTGAGTTTATGTTTGGGAGATGTATACGATGGCAATTTCCCGAACAGCATGTCTCTAAGATACAAAGAGCATGGATCGTTTTCCTGTTCTACTGAGAGATGTCTTGCCATCGGTGAATGAATTGAAGCATAATCATTGTGCTGAAACAGTTCGTGGAGCAGAGTCACGTCGCTGTAACCCAGTAACCATTTGGGATTATTCCGGAATTTGGTAAAATCAATTTTATCTATCAGGTGGATAGCTCCGTAACCTCCACGACTGCAAAGAATAGCTTTTGTCTCTTCATCGTCCATCGCCATCTGAAGATCGTCAGTACGTTGCTTTACAGAACCGGAAAATCGTCCGGATTCTCCTCCGGCATGTTTTCCGAGTGTCACTCTGAGCCCCCATGATTCCAGTATTTTTTTAGCTCCTTTCAAAAAGCTTTTGTCTATTTTCCCAGCTGGTGATATAATAGTAATCTTATCTCCCGGTTCAAGAAAAGGAGGATATTGAATTGTTCTCATATATTTACTTTTTCTGCAAATTTACATTAAAATTTGATTCTAAGATATAGTAAGTTGATAAAGAGTGAGCACTATGGAAATATTCTTTTCTCTTGTTTCTGCAGTAAGATTGATTTTTATAAGAATAGTTTTGTAACTGGCAATTTATGTTCCAAAGTAAGTTCTGAATTTATTTAATAGTTTATTAAAGAAGTGCTTTGAAAGATATTAATTCTGCAGAATATCAAATTGATAGTTTTTGTAAGGTAAATAAGTTTTTTAATTAAGTGTTGCTTACCTTTTGATTATTTTTATGGGGTATATATGGAATATCAATCTTTTTTCGCATATTTGCTAAAAACTAATCCGAAATGGACCCAATAAGAAGCTTTGATCAGTTAACGGCTCACCTGATGACCTTGAAAAGGCGTAAACGAATAGCTGTGGTTTGTGCTAATGATCCGAATACAGAATATGCAATAGCGCGAGCACTTGAAGAAGGGATCGCTGAATTTCTTATGATTGGAAATTCTTCTGTCCTTGAGAAATATCAGATATTGAAGAAATATCCAGAATTCGTGAAGACTATTCATATTGAGGACTCTGATGAAGCTGCGCGTGAAGCAGTTAGAATAGTGCGCAATGGTGGAGCTGATATTCTGATGAAAGGAATAATCAATACAGATAACCTTCTGCGTGCTATTCTGGAGAAGGAAAAAGGGTTATTGCCTCATGGAAAGGTGCTGACTCACTTATCGGTAATGCAGATTCCTACGTATAATAAACTGTTATTTTTCTCAGACGCGGCAGTGATTCCCCGCCCTACTCTGCAGCAGCGCATAGAAATGATTTGGTATGCTATTGATACATGTCATAGTTTTGGTATTGAGCAACCTAAAATTTCTTTGATTCACTGTACAGAAAAGGTGAGTGCTAAGTTTCCTCACTCTCTTGATTATGTGAATATTGTGGAACTGGCTGAAGCAGGAGAATTTGGCAATGCAATTATAGACGGGCCTCTTGATGTAAGAACTTCCTGCGAACAGGCAAGCGGCGATATAAAAGGAATTGTCTCTCCGATTAACGGTCAGGCCGATGTGCTGATATTCCCCAATATCGAGTCGGCAAATGCTTTCTATAAGGGCGTTTCTCTTTTTTCAAAAGCGAATATGGCTGGATTGCTGCAAGGGCCTGTCTGTCCTGTTGTGCTTCCTTCCAGAAGCGACTGCGGACTCTCAAAATATTACAGCATTGCAATGGCATGTCTAACCTGTAACAATAACAAAGTATGAAAATCCTTGCGATAAATCCAGGCTCTACTTCAACAAAGATAGCCGTGTATGAGAATGAAAATCGTCTGCTTGTGAAAACATTCTATCACTCTCCGGACGATCTTTCATCTTTTCCCACAATTCTTTCGCAGTATGATTATCGAAGAGATCTGATTATCGATGAGCTTAAGAGGGAAAATCTCTTTTCTGGTTTTGCTGCTATCGTAGGTCGCGGCGGATTGCTGAAACCAATTTCCAGCGGAGTGTATGAGGTGAATGAGCTGATGAAGAATGATCTTAGGAATGCCCTCATGCAGCATGCCTGTAATCTTGGCGGGTTACTGGCTGAAGATATCTCTTTACTCATTCCAGGATGTAAAGCTTATATTGCCGATCCTGTGGTGGTAGATGAACTGGAAGATGTGGCCCGAATATCAGGATCTCCTCTGCTTCCCCGACTGTCCGTCTTTCATGCGCTTAATCATAAGGCTATTGCCCGCAAGTATGCCAAAAGCGTTAATAAAGAATATGAAGAACTGAATCTGGTGGTTGCTCATTTAGGAGGAGGAATTTCGGTGGCTGGTCATAAACTAGGTAAGGTTATAGATGTAAATAATGCACTTGATGGCTGCGGATCTTTTTCTCCCGAGCGTGCAGGTACTCTTCCTGCCCGGCAGCTGGTTGAACTTTGCTTTAGCGGAAAGTATACCGAGGATCAGATTGTCAGGATGATCAGAGGAAAAGGTGGGCTGGTAGCGTACCTGGGAACAACGGATGTGCAGGTTGTGATCAAAAGAATTGAAGAAGGAGACAAAAAGGCTGAATTGATTCTTCAAGCAATGATTTATAATATTGCCAAAGAGATTGGTGCCATGTGTGCTGCTTTATGCGGAAAGGTCGATTCAATTGTGTTGACCGGTGGAATTGCCTACAGTAGTTATTGTGTGAATAAGCTAAATGAATATATAAGTTTTCTTGCACCCATTAACATTTTTCCTGGAGAGGATGAAATGGAAGCATTGGCATTTAATGCTTTAAGGGCATTAAAAGGCGAACAAACTTGCAAAGAGTATTTTTAACAGGAATAGAAATAACTCATTAAGAATTTACATTATGCGACATAATCTGGATTCGTTTCTTCTTATTTACATTCTTATCGGTCCTGGAATAGTAGCGCTTTTAGCTTTTGCAGGGTGAGGAATTAGTTCTTTGTTAGTTCTATTCTAGGGAAAAAGAAAGGATGCCTAGAGGCATCCTTATTAAAATCTGTAAGTTCGTTTTGGATTCTTCGGAAACCATCCCTTCTTTACCCTCTCTTCTTGCTCAAAAACTTCTTTGATAGTCCAAAAGGATGAAAAAGCAAATACCCCTAATAAAGAAGAAATAAATATATCTTCTGTAGAAAATGAAGCAATAACGCCTGCAATTCCTAATAAAAGGAAAATCCACCAACATTTTGTTCCCCAATAATATTCTGCTTTAATCACAATAGGATGAAAGAGACCTATAATTAGAAAGGTGCAAATACCTATAACTAGTCCTGTTAGATGGTAAGAATCCAGAAATTCAGTCATCTGATTGTTATTTTTCTAATCTGATTGGGATTTCCTTTTTTATGCTTTGTTCCAGAGAAATCAATGTCTCAGTAGCTGTAACGCCTGGAATTTCCTGCATTTTAGAATTTAAGAGTTCCATTAAGTGTTCGTTATCGCATGCATATACTTTGGTAAGCATAGTGTAAGGACCTGTAGTGAAATGGCATTCCACAACTTCGGGAATTTTTTCTAACTGAGCCACTACATTTTTATACATAGATCCCTTTTCTAACTTAATTCCTACGTAAGTGCAGGTTCTGTAGCCTAGGCTTTTAGCATTAACATGGTATCCTGAGCCGATAATTACACCCAGATCTATTAATCGTTGTACACGTTGATGAATAGCTGCACGAGAAACACCGCATTCTGCAGCAACATCTTTAAAAGGGATACGGGCATTCTGTGAAATTATCTCCAGAATCTGTCTGTCAAGACTATCTATCTTTTCCATATAAATGATTATAAGTTCTTTTTTGTATCAAATAGTAAGCAAATATAGANAAATATTTTAATTTACCTATCATTTATCCAAAATAAATCATTTCTTTGTTTCTAATTATCTGATTTTAGCGGTATATGATAGAAAAAGGGATGTTCGGTCAGAACATCCCTTTTAGCTTTATCGCTTACCTAATTTACTTCTTACTTCACGATTTCAAGTAATTCAACTTCGAAAACCAATGTAGAGAAAGGTTTAATCTGACCAGCTTCTTTTGAACCATAAGCTAATTGCTGAGGAACATAGATAGTCCATTTTGAACCAACAGGCATTAATTTCAATGCTTCTGTCCATCCTTTGATTACTTGGTTAGCAACAAATGTTGCAGGTTCTTTGCGTTTGTAAGAACTGTCGAATTCTGTTCCGTCAATCAAAGTACCTCTATAGTTTACTTTTACTTTAGAAGTATCAGAAGGGATAGGACCGTTACCAGCTTTTACAATTTTATATTGAAGTCCGCTTGGTGTAGTTACAACTCCGGCTTTTGATTTGTTGGAAGCTAAGAAAGCTTCACCAGCTTTTTTGTTAGCTCCGTAAGCTTTTTCCATAGATTTGCCCTTGATAGCCTCCATATTTCTTTGAGTGTATTCCTGAGCCTGCTGCATGGTCATTTTCTGGCCTTTATTTAAAGTTCCGGCAATAAAACCAGCCATGAAGTTGTCTACACTGATTGTTTTGGTTGAATCTGTACCGAACAATTCTTTGTTGACACCCTTAATCATTTGAGTCTTGATCTGGTTACCAATTTGAAGACCTGCGAAATAAGCATCTTTTTTCTTACTGGTTTCTTTAACTCCATCATTTAATCCTTTGATAAACTCATCCATATAGGTTGTGTCCATCTGAACTCTTTGTACTAAATAGTCTTTTAGTCCTTGAGTCTGGCTCATACCAATAGAATAAGACAAAGAGTCGATGTCTGTCTTAAGATTTGCTTTTGGGCCTTTTCCTGTACAAGAAGCAAGAGTTGCAGCTGCAGCAATAGCCATAAAAATACTAACTTTTTTCATTTCCTTTTAAATGTTTATTATAATACTTGAATTAATTCTACGTCGAATATTAATGTGCTGTGAGGAGGAATCATTTCGCCTGCTCCACGTGCTCCGTAAGCTAGGTCGGAAGGAATATAAAGTCTCCATTTGGAACCTTCGGGCATTAGTTGAAGTGCTTCTACCCATCCTGGTATAACCTGATTAACGCCAAAGACAGCCGGTTCACCTCTTTTTACAGAGCTATCAAACAAGGTACCATCAATTAATGTACCTTCATAATGACATTTTACCTGATCAGTTGCTTTTGCTTTTTTTCCATTACCTTCGGTAATAACTTCATATTGTAATCCGCTGGGTAATGTAACAACATTCTCTTTCTTTTTGTTTTCTTCAAGAAATGTTGCTCCTGTTTCTATATTGGCAGCACTCATTTTTGCTTCTAGTTCTGCAAAATACTTGTTCACAATTTCTCGTGCTTCAGTATGGCTTATTGCCGGTTCTTCTCCATTCAGAACTGATTTGATTGCATTTGCAAAATCATCTACATCAATATTCTGAGCACCCATGCTCAAAAGATTCTGGCCTATACCTAAGCCGATAGCATAACTAAATTTATCCATTCTTAAATTTTAAGTGTTATCATATTGCCTTTGTTTTAAGCAAACTAAGAATCAGTAGCTTACTAAAAGCACACAAAAGTAAGAGTTTTATTTGAATGAAACTTCTTTTATGCTTTAATTTTTCTTATTTTTGTAATAACGTTTAAATTAGGAGGGTACTTTTATGAAAAAACTGGTCGTTTTATCTGGTGCAGGCATGAGTGTAGAAAGTGGTGGAAGTACATTTAGAGGTGCCGGTGGTTTGTGGGGCAAGTATCCTATTGAACAGGTTGCCACTCCCGAGGGATATGCTGCTAATCCAGAGCTAGTCATAAACTTTTATAATGATATGCGCCGACAATTGTTTACATCAGAACCTAATAAGGGGCATAAACTTGTAGCGGAGCTTGAAAAAGAATTCAATGTGACAGTGGTTACCCAGAATATTGATGATCTTCATGAACGTGCAGGAAGTTCAAAGGTAATCCACCTTCATGGTGAATTAACCAAGGTTTGTTCTTCTTATTCACCTTATGATCAAAGATATGTGAAAGAACTATCCCCTGAAGAGTATGAAATAAAAATCGGAGATTTAGCTTCGGATGGATCGCAGTTTCGCCCTTACATTGTTTGGTATGGCGAAGCTGTTCCTAAAATAGAAGAAGCAATTCAATATACTGAACAGGCAGATATTTTCTTAATTATAGGAACTTCAATGAATGTGTATCCTGCGGCTGGGCTGCTCAATTATGTATCTGCCAATATTCCTGTATATCTTATTGATCCTAATGAAGTATCTGTAAATAGTAATCGGCATCAGATTCACGTAATCCGTAAGGTGGCATCTGAAGGGATGGCTGAGCTAACAAAATTGCTGACAGGGAGAACTGACGTTTAATCTCTGCGTCTTTTTTTTATTTCAAAATAGCAGATCGGTGTGCATAAAAAATATAAATAAATGCCTCATATGTAATTAAGTCATATATTTGGCATTCTAAAAAGAATCACATGAGAGAAACAATTAGAATATATTGTCAGAATAATAATATTAGTAAAGATTTTCCTATAGGTAGTTCACTCCTTCAGATATTCAAAGGGTTTGACCTTAATTTTCAATATCCGGTTCTTAGTGCCAAGGTGAATAACCGTTCAGAAGGATTGAACTTTCGTGTATACAATAATAAGGATGTAGAGTTCCTGGATTACAGAGATCTTTCAGGAATGCGAACATATGTCCGTTCACTGTGTTTTGTTCTATGCAAGGCCGTTGATGAAACCTTTCCGAATGGAAAAATTCTTTTGGAACATCCTGTCTCAAAAGGTTATTTTTGTAACCTTCTTCTTGGACGTCCTGTTACGCCGGATGATGTGGCTCGAATTAAAAAGAGAATGCAGGAAATAATTGATGAAAATATTTCTTTTCATCGGGTTGAGTGCCATATTTCTGAGGCTGTCAGGCTCTTTACAGAACGCAATATGCTGGATAAAGTCAAATTGCTGGAAACCTCAGAATCGATTTATACCTATTACTATACGCTGGGAGAATATATCGATTATTACTATGGAAGTCTGCTTCCCAGAACTGGCGACATCAAATTATTTGATCTGGTAAATTACTACAACGGACTGCTCCTTCGCATTCCAAGCAGGGAGAACCCGAATGTCCTGGAGGAAGTGGTGAAGCAGGAAAAAATGCTTGATGTTTTCAAGGAATATCTGAGATGGAATGATATTATGGACATGAATAATGTGGGCGATTTCAATGTGGCATGCAATGAAGGACATGCTACTGACATTATTAATGTGGCAGAAGCCCTTCAAGAGAAGAAAATTGCCCGGATTGCCGATACCATTTATCAACGTGGGGAAAACGGTGGCAAAGTAAGGCTGGTGTTAATCTCAGGCCCTTCTTCTTCGGGGAAGACAACTTTCTGTAAACGCCTTTCCGTTCAACTGATGACAAACGGGCTGAAGCCTTATTCTATTTCGCTTGATAATTATTTTGTGGATAGGGAAGAGACTCCTGTGGATGAAAAAGGAAATTATGATTACGAGTCTCTTTATGCACTCGATCTGAAGCTGTTTAATGCGAATCTGAGATCCTTGCTAAAAGGTGAAGAGATTGAAGTACCTACATTTAATTTTGCCTTGGGCAAAAAAGAGTACAAAGGCAATAAATTAAGGATCGATTCCAATACGATTCTTATTTTAGAGGGTATTCATGCCTTAAATCCGGAATTGACCCCGCTGATTCCGCCAGAGAAAAAATTCAAAATTTATGTTTCAGCATTGACAACCATTTCTTTGGATGATCATAACTGGATTCCAACTACCGATAACCGTTTGATTCGCCGGATTATCAGGGATAATAATTACCGTGGATATTCTGCCAGAGAGACCATTTCCCGCTGGTCAAGCGTACGGGCCGGAGAAGATAAGTGGATTTTCCCCTATCAGGAAAATGCAGATGTGATGTTTAATTCAGCTTTATTATTTGAGCTTGCAGTACTCCGACGTTTTGTGGAACCTATATTAACGCTGGTTCCCCGTAACTGTGAGGAATATGCAGAAGCATATCGTTTATTGAAATTTATTAAATATTTTGTGGCCATACAAGACAAAGAGATTCCGCCCACGTCTCTTTTAAGAGAGTTCTTTGGAGGCAGTAGTTTTAAGTATTAAATCCTTATATTAATAATGTATGTTTTTTGTTCCTTTGCAGGAAACAAATCACTCCGGAATAGTTCACAATATCGAACTATTCATTAAATTTGCGGCGTGTTAAAGGTTTTAAATAAGTAAGAATGGTCCAAGGTTCTCATCAGATACAGTCACAACAGCAGACTCAGACGCTTTCTCCGCAGCAGATTCTGGTCGTAAAATTGCTTGAATTGCCGGCACTGGAGCTTGAAGACCGGATTCATGCCGAAATTCTGGAGAATCCTGCACTTGAAGAAGGTGGGGAAGAGGGTTCTGCAGATGATAATTTAGATAAGAATAACCTGGAGGAAGATTCCCGAACTGATTCTGATGATGATTATTCATTGGGTGATTATCTCACTGAAGATGATATTCCCGACTACAAACTTCAGGAAAGCAGCCGTTGCAGGGAAGGACGTGCAGAAGATATCCCGTTTTCGGATGTTACTTCATTTTATGAGAACCTGAGAGAGCAGTTAGGCGAACGTAATCTGACAGAGCGCCAGCTCGAACTGGCCGAATACCTTATTGGCTCTCTTGATAATGACGGGTTACTGAGAAAAAGTCTTTATAACATTTCCGACGAATTAGCTATTTATGGTGGCATCGATGCCAGTGAACACGAACTGGAAGAAGCACTTAATATCATACAGGATTTTGATCCTGCAGGACTTGGTGCCCGAACTTTACAGGAGTGTCTGCTGATACAAATAAAACGAAAGGATGATTCACCTACAAAACAAACCGAGATAAATATCATAGATAAGTGCTATGAAGATTTTACCCGTAAACATTGGGATAAGATTATGCAACGGCTCAATCTTTCCGAAGAAGAATTTCAGGAAGCACTTCAGGAAATAACCCGGTTGAACCCCCGTCCGGGCAGTTCACTCGGAGAAGCTCTCGGAAGAAACCTTCAACAGATTGTACCCGACTTTATTGTGGAAACATACGATGATGGAACAATAACCCTGAACCTCAATGACCGGAATGTGCCGGAATTGCGGATGAGTCGTAGTTTTACGGAGATGTTGGAGGAGCATACAAAGAATAAAGCGAACCAATCCAAGGAATCTAAAAATGCAATGCTTTTCTTGAAACAAAAGATCGATGCAGCTCAGGGATTTATAGAAGCAGTGAAACAAAGACAAAATACACTGATCAAAACGATGCAAGCCATTATAGATATGCAGCGTCCCTTTTTTCTTGAAGGGGATGAGTCATTATTGAAACCCATGATCTTAAAAGATGTAGCTGATCGTACGGGTCTGGATATTTCAACAATTTCCCGCGTTTCTAACAGTAAATATGTTCAGACAAACTATGGCATATTTTCACTCAAATATTTCTTTGTTGAAGGATTTACAACGGAAGATGGTGAAGAGATGTCTTCCCGGGAGATTAGACGGATTTTAAAGGAGCATATTGACAATGAAGATAAGAAAAAGCCTTTAACAGATGATGAGTTAACAGAAATCCTCAATAATGAAGGTTTTCCTATTGCCCGTAGAACAGTTGCTAAATACAGACAGCAGCTTAATATTCCAGTGGCAAGGTTAAGAAAATGATAAATGAATAAATTAAGAATGAAAATGGACAAAAATAAAGTTACTGCAATAGCAAAAATCATATCCGCCATATTTAACCCTTTTGTTGTACCGTTTCTGGCATTTTTGGTTTTGTTCTTTTTCTCTTATCTGAACATGTTGCCTTTAGTGTACCGGCTAACTGTATTGGGGGTTGTTTATGCTTTCACCATTTTAATGCCTACGCTTGCCATTTTCTTGTTCAGAAAAATTAATGGCTGGGGTATAAAGGCTTTTAGAGACAGAAGAAAACGCTTTGTCCCTTATATACTCACAATTTTCTGTTATGTAGCTTGTCTGGCCGTGATGCTTAAGATGAGTATGCCTGGCTATCTTACAGGGATTATTATTGCATCGTTAATGGCTATCGTGATTTGTATCTTAGTCAACTTAAAATGGAAAATCAGTGAACATATGACAGCTATGGGAGGTATAGTAGGCGGACTAATTGCTTTCAGCTTTATGCTGAACTATAATCCTATTTTCTGGTTATGTCTTTTTATCTTGTTTGCAGGGATGTTGGGCTCTGCCAGGGTTCTATTGCGGCATCACACTTTACATGAGGTGTTAATTGGTTTTCTGGTCGGCTTTCTTTGCTCAATTATTGGAATATTGTATCTTTAATTATAAACTATTAAAAACATAACTTATGAATTTTCCTGATAACTTAAAGTACACAAGCGAACACGAATGGATTCGCTTGGACGGCGAAGTAGCCTATATAGGTATTACAGATTATGCACAAGACCAATTGGGTGATATTGTGTTTGTTGATGTACCAAGTGTAGGTGATACCTTGGCAGCAGGAGAAGTTTTTGGAACCATTGAGGTTGTGAAAACTATTTCTGATTTGTTTCTTCCTGTATCTGGTGAAATTATTGAAATCAATGCCTCTCTGGAAGATAATCCGGAATTGGTGAATTCTGATCCGTACGGTGAAGGATGGATTGTAAAAGTAAAACCGTCTGATCTTTCAGAGTTAGACACTTTACTTGATGCGCCGGCATATCGTAAACTAATTAATGAATAAATAAAAATTATGACTCCAGTAGTAAGTATTATTATGGGCAGTACCTCGGATCTGCCGGTTATGGACAAAGCAGCTGCATTTCTTAATGACATGGAAGTTCCTTTCGAAATAAACGCCCTATCCGCGCACCGTACTCCCGAAGCTGTGGAAGAGTTTTCCAAAAGTGCAAAAGTGCGTGGTATAAAGATTATTATTGCTGCAGCAGGTATGGCTGCCCATCTTCCGGGTGTAATTGCGGCATCTACAACTTTGCCTGTGATAGGTGTTCCCATAAAGTCTACTTTGGAGGGAATGGATGCTTTGCTGGCTATTGTTCAAATGCCTCCGGGAATACCTGTTGCAACTGTTGGTATAAACGCATCTCTTAATGCAGCAATTCTTGCCGTTCAGATTCTTTCGCTTTCTGATAAAGAGCTTGAAACTAAGTTCTCTGCTTACAAAGAAGGCTTAAAGAAGAANATTGTNAANGCCAATGAAGANNTGAANGANGTNAAGTANCAGTTTAAAACTAATTAATTGAATTTAATGCAATGACTTACATGCCGGCAGAAGCTATTCAGATGGTTTTTGCTGGCATGTTGTCTATTAATCCTAATCAGAGAATGGACTATTTTAATTATTCCCGTCGTNAATCNTCAGNNGTAAATATNGGAGGNACTCCNNTNGGAGNNNANAATCCTATCCGCATACAGTCAATGACAAATACTTCCACACAAGATACCGAAGCTAGTGTGGCTCAGGCCAAACGAATTGTTGATGCGGGAGGAGAATATGTGCGTCTCACCACTCAGGGAATCAAGGAAGCGGAAAATTTAATGAATATAAATGTTGCGCTTCGACAATCCGGATACATGGTTCCTTTGGTTGCCGATGTTCACTTCAATCCTAAAGTAGCCGATGTGGCAGCCTGCTATGCCGAGAAAGTGAGAATCAACCCCGGCAATTACGTTGATGCCGCTCGTACTTTCAAGAAGTTTGAGTATACTGACGAAGAATATGCTCAGGAATTACAGAAAATTCGTGAGCGCTTTGTTCCTTTCCTGAATATCTGCAAAGAAAATTATACTGCAATTCGTATTGGAGTAAATCATGGTTCACTGTCCGACCGTATAATGAGCCGCTATGGCGATACACCGGAAGGAATTGTGGAATCGTGCATGGAATTCCTGCGTATTTGTGTGGAGGAGAATTTTACAGCCGTTGTTATTTCTATAAAAGCTTCCAATACAGTAGTAATGGTTAGAACCGTACGACTCCTGGTGGCAACGATGGAAAAGGAAGGAATGAATTTCCCTCTTCATCTTGGCGTGACAGAAGCAGGAGACGGAGAAGACGGACGAATAAAGTCGGCTTTGGGCATTGGCGCTCTTTTGTCTGATGGCATTGGTGATACCATACGTGTATCATTGAGCGAAGACCCCGAATGCGAAATACCTGTAGCCAGAAAGCTGGTAGATTATGTAACTGCAAGAGCCGACCATATGTATATACCGGGTATTGCAGCTCTTGAATTTGATTATCTCTCACCATCAAGAAGAAAAACATTCGCCGTGAAGAATATCGGAGGAGAGAATCTACCGGTGGTAATAGCCGACCGAATGGATGGAAAAACAGAATATGATCCACAGTTTACCCCTGACTATATCTATGCCGGACGTGAACTTCCGCAAGAGTGTTTGTCTGGAGTTGGTTATATACTGGATGGAGATGTGTGGACCGGGAAAGAAAATACCTATCCGGCATTCAACATTAATAGTATTGACGCGCTGAAGGAATCGAAATCTGAACTGAACTTCTTTTTCCTTCCCTATATGGCCTTGACAGAGGAATTGACGGAAGATTTAAAGACGATGAAGAACGTAGTAATTATCTCGCAAAGCAATCATCAAAACCGTTTGGGAGAGCATCGTTCATTGGTGCATCAACTTATGTCCGCAGGGTGTGAGCATCCGGTGGTTTTCTTTCAGTATTATACCGAGAATGAAGCCGAAGATCTTCAGATAAAATCTGCAGCCGATATGGGTGCTCTTATTTTTGATGGCTTTTGTGACGGACTCTTTATCTTTAATCAGGGAAGCTTAAGTCATGCCGTGGTAGATGCTACTTCATTTGGAATCTTACAAGCAGGCCGTATTCGTACCAGTAAGACGGAGTATATCTCCTGTCCGGGCTGCGGAAGAACACTTTTTGACTTGCAATCAACCATTGCCCGCATAAAAGCCGCCACCAATCACCTGACCGGTTTAAAGATTGGAATCATGGGCTGCATCGTTAATGGTCCAGGTGAAATGGCTGATGCCGACTATGGTTATGTAGGTGCAGGCCGTGGAAAGGTGAGCCTTTATAAAAAGAAAGAATGCATTGAAAAGAATATCCCNGAAGAAGAAGCTGTAGAAAAACTGATTGAGCTAATTAAGGTTAATGGAGATTACACTGAGAAAGTATAACTTATACTACAAGATTGTGCAGTTAATGCAGTGAATTTTTGATGCATTATTTGCGCAATCTTATAGTATGTGCTTCTTGACTGCAGTTAATACCCTGCTTTTTTTATCAGCTTTTTCCCTAATAATGTGTCTTTGGGAACGTATTTACCCTCCATGTATAATTCTCCAAGTTCGTTGTAACTCAGTCTATCACCTAGAGCTGCTCCTTTTTTTAAATAGTCAAGCATGAATGCTTTTGTTTCTTTGTCATAAATATCCTTTTCTAAATAATATTCATATATTTTTAATTGATAATATACGTGAAAATATGCTCTTCCGTTATGACATTTATTTGCCATTAATAAGGCGTAAAAAAAATATTCGTCAGGATACTCTTCCCTAGAATATGCAACATCAAGCTCACTGAATGCTGTTTTATCATTTTTCTCGATAACAAGTTTTTTTAAATCTTCAATAGGGCGAGTCTCGCAAATTAGATGTGCATAAATAACATTTTTGCTATAGGAATGATAAAAGTAAAGCCAAAGCAAAACTAGTGTTATTATACAAACCAGTGCTGTTATAATTATCTTTTTCATAGTTGGTTTAAAGTTTCCCAAGTTCATAAATTGATGGCTGATGACCTAATTTTGCCCCTTTTGTTAAATAGTGGATCATCAGTTCTCTTGTTTCTTTACTACTACATCTCTTATTTTTCTCCATATTTTCAAGAAATCGTAATTCGTGATAAACATCATAATAAGCTTGTGGATGATGAGATTTATTTGCCATTACAATTGAATAAAATAAAAGTTCCCCTTCATTTGGTTTATTTATGTACATTATACGCAGTTTATTGTAGGCTGCTGTATCATTCTTTTCAACAGCCTGTATCTTTAACGAATCTTTTTGTTCAATATTTCTCTGGTAAAGAGCCCATGCGTCCAACTCTTTGCGTTCATGAGAATAATATACTCCAAAGATTGCCAGTAAAACTAGGTTTATTAGTACTATTACTAAATTTCTGCTTTTCATAACTTTATAATTAAAAGGTAATTATTTTCAGGAGCCCAATTATTTTAATTCTATTTATACTTCCAATTCCAATTAATATCACCATAAAAATAATCCTGTTTTATGCTCGTTTCCAATATCAATTACCCTCAGTTTTTCAATAAAGAGCCTTGTAAATTCGATTTGCTTTAATTGTAAATTGTAAATATAAAATTTTGGATTATATTCTTTTTTTAGATCTGTTTGATTAAACTCAAAATGTATGACCTTATTTTGAACGTAAATATTAACATTCTTATTTATTACATCCTCATGAAATATACGTTTGCTGGTTCCATAATTTTCAGGGTATATATATTCTTTTCTAAATTCCGAAATATTTTTATCGATAAATAAAAAAAGAGGCAAACAGTTAACCAACATAGGCTTGTAGTTTATACACGGATGAGTTTTGGTAAAATAGCATTTTCCTTCCTTTTTCCAAATTACATAATTGTTGATATAGACACCATTGTAATAACCTGTTGGTGAGCAAGTATCATTTGTTAATTTTTCACTTCCCCAAATACCACCTTCAATAACTTTTAGAGTAATAATTGAATCCACTCCACATTTTCTTAGGTTCTTAATCAATGAGGATAAATTCCTTTCCGAAAAACAAGAGATGGAAAATATCATTGCTAATGATACAACTATAAACTTTTTCATGTTTTTTATTTATTAGTAAGTAAGAGCATGATAGAGACATTATTTCGGGTGCTACCAGTATGTCTATTATGTTAAATTTATACCTGCGATAAACAATAAGGAATAAGAAGCTATTACATAAATCCAGAAAAGAAATAAACTTTTAATCTTTCTCCTTTTAGACATAGCTTTGCATCTTTCGAATATTGATACACGATTTGAATATAAAATAAAATAGTATGCTATAAAAATACAAATCATTAAAAACATCCCTAAATAATAAGCAATATTTTTATCGATTTTTAAACTAATCTCCCAAAAGTAACAAAATACGATTATAATTGTCACAATATTAAAATAAATCAGCATACTAATAAGTATGTATGCGTTAAACGCAGGCGTATCATTTGTTTTTATCTTTAACATGTAATAATACATCCAATAATAAAATTCTTCAAACATTTTTTATCAATTTAATAAATATATGGCATTGTCGCTCTTGTATTATCTTGTGGGCATATGCCTGCCTATAAACAGATGTACATTGTTTTCTGTCAAAAGCACCTAAATTATCAAGGAAAACATGCCCTGTACCAATAACTACTCCAGGAATTCCTCCTATAAAACAGCTGCAGTAGCGGCCCTTTCTGTATGTAAGTTGTTTAATCAATCACAAGCTTCATAATTAGATACCAAAACAGTTACTATTTTCTTTCTCCATACCCAGATTTGCAAGCCTAATTTATCAAAATCATAGACCATTTGATTTTGACCTCTACCATTTACTAAATGATAAATCTTCTCAGATTTGTCTGGCATAACATTATACAGTGATTGAAATTTATCAATTGGCATTTTTAATAAATTGTAACCTCTCCAGTAGCATTCATTTTTACAACAGACTGTTTCTACTTTGCCTTTTTCTACCCATACGATAAGACCTAACTCATAGAAATTATAACTATCATATGAAAAATATTTTTCCTCATTTTTTGCCAAATCATGAGGTAAATGAACGTATTTTTTTATGCTGCTTCCTAAAATAAATATCCCTAACGATTTATTAGGTATTAATTCTTTTATTCCTTTCTTTTCATCTTTTATTTGCACGATGATGTTCTCCTCTTTTCCTCTGTATTTATAAATCCCCGTTTTCATAAATATAATTGCCTGCATAATTTTTTTTTAAGTAACTTATTATACTCTTCTGATTCAGCTTCCGCACTTCACCGTTAGACATCGGCTGAACTACTCCCGGCTTAGTTGTTATATAACTTACTTTCAATTTCTGTCCATCGGCTGCATATGTATAATAAATGGCATTGCCGTTCCGGAATTGTATTGTATCAGGCAAGCACAATGAATTTGAACAGTTACTATGCTACGCTAAATGCAATAGATTATTGTAATTTAAAGATTAGACTTGGAAACAATCTAATTGATAAATATTTTTTTTAAAATCTACGTTTATATCTAGATTTAATAGTTTCTTAAACATCTCGATTTCCTTTTTTCTTAATGTGTAAGCACGGTACATCAGAGGATCTCTCTTACGTTGCACAATGTCTTTGATAGTTTCTAATTTGATGTGATCAATATTGTATTCACTAATGAGCTTTTCTGTTTCTCTATCAAAACAGCTAATAAATCTTTCTACTTTCATAAAAAACCTTTTTTATTCCTCAATTTTTCATCCTTTTACAGGGGGCTTCTCGCCTGATCCATGCTTTTTTGAACCGTTATGTTTCCTTTCTTTATTGTATATTTCAAATGTAATAATAAAAATATAAATACAATTATCTTTGCATAGATAAATCTATTTTATTGTAAAATGAAGAGAATTTAATAATAGAAAGAATGTTTTTTATTGTTATTTTTCCCGTGTCAATAGTTTTAGTGAGTTATTTTAAGTATTAAATAACAGTTTCTTCAAAAAAAGAGCTGAACTTGTAAAAGTTCAGCTCTTTCTGCAAGATTATCCAAACGTTTGGATAATGCCATCGAGAATGCAATAAGACCAATCGCTGTAGGAAGATTATGTTGAGCTGCACATAATCTTCCTTATGTTGGCAATGCAGTTATGTTGGCATCGTGATGTATCTATTTATAAATCAATGCTAAATTATTAGTTTATTACAACATATTGATTGACTATATTGTAGCCGTCCTCTAATGGACAAATCTATAATATGATCGAAACACTGTTTAAAAACCAAACGAAGGCGAAAGAGCATTTTCTATCGCCTAGATTTCAGGAAAGAGAATCTTTTCTGAAAGTAATGAAACAAAAAGGTCGCTGCTTAAGATCTTTGCAGATGACCGCAGATTACCTTCTGTTTGCCGTTCAGACTCTTAATTTGAATGACAACAACAATGGTATTGTAAGACTTGAAGACATTGTATCAAGCGGAGAATTATGGAAGGATAAAAAGTCAAAATTCTATGTGAGTACAATTATCAAATGGTTAGCCAGTATCAAGATGCTGGATCTTCGTTATTATGACAACGATATTGTCTTCAACAGTTTTAGTACTGTATGCCATTATCGGTTGAGATACCTTACATATCCTTTATATCAGGAACGGCTGGTATATCTTGAGTATCTCAAGGATAATGGTGCCGCGTTCAGTACATTAAGAGAGCATGCGGAGACTCAGCTTATTATAATTGACAGCTTAAGAATCAGGGATAGGCGGATAGTTACAGAAGCAGAAATAAAGGAAGCTATATCAAATGCAAAGATTGAATCAGAGAAGAATAACTCAACCATATCAGCAAAGTGGATAAGAAACTTCAAGTCTGTCGCTCATGAGTGGCTACAATACACGAAAATATTGTCAAAGGATAATTCATCACTTCCTCCTGAGGCTGATCTTGTGTTGAAATACATACTGTGGGCAAAGGAATCCAAAGGGCTTGCTAACTCAACATTAGAGGGCAGAAAATGTGAGCTTCTGTCATATGTTGCTTATTTACATCAACGGCATTTGTCTGTAAGAAACCTGGAGATGTATGATGTAGATGAATACGTAGGCTATAGACATAACTGTGGGTGTAAAAGGCGATCTTTAGCAACAATAGTCACTACGCTGCGAGACTTTGCCAGATATGCATATGTTCAGGGATGGTGTAAAAATCTGGCACCTGAAATGCGACATCCCAAACAGTTTTCCCTTGAAACGCTGCCGTCGGCACCATCCTGGGAAATAGTGAATGCATTGGTCAGACATTACGGTACGTCTGATGTTAGAGGTAAAAGGAATACTTCAATAATAGCGATGATGGCAATATACGGAATGCGTTCAAGTGAAGTGGCAAATCTCAAATTGAAGGATATTGATTGGGATAAAGAGTTGATCTTTCTTCATCGTGCAAAACGTGGTGGTCTTCAGTCTTTCCCCCTAATGTCGGAAGTTGGTAATCTTATTGCTGATTATCTTAGGAACGGAAGAAACAACAAACTCGGCAGAGATAATCTATTCTTGACTCTGTTCATGCCTTATAAGAACATATCAAAGGACTGTATCTATAACATAGTATCACAAGCGTACAGAGGGCTTGATGTAAATGTGAAACACAAAGGCGGCCATTCTCTAAGACATGCCTGTGCATGCCATCTGATCAATAATGGCAGTTCACTAAAGGAAATATCAGACTTATTGGGCCATAGACTTTTTGACACAACACGCATTTATGCAAAGATAGACATCTGCAATCTAAGGTGCGTTGCTGAAATTAATTGGGAGGACTCAATATGAAAGTAAGTGATGCAATAACTCAGTATATAGACTATCGCAGCAATCTCGGTGAGAAAGTTCGGACAATCAGATATCTTTTGCTTGGATTCGGGAAATATGTCGGTCTTGATAATGAGCTTGGTACCATAACTGAAGAGAAGTGTTCCATATATCTTGGCCTTAAAGGCATACAAGACGAGAAAGCCACATGTTACTGGTTCTGCATATACTCGGCAATAGAAGGGTTTTATCAGTGGGCAATTGTCCGAGGTTATGCTAGTAACTGTGTACTTCCGGTATACAAACCCAATAAGCCAGAGCCATTTAAACCATACATATACTCAAATGACGAGCTGAAAAGAATCTTTGGCGCGGCTAAATCTTACAGGAATCGTTTCAATATCCTCTATCCTGAGGTCATACAAGCAATGCTGAAAGTGACTTATAGTCTTGGACTTCGGCCGAATGAAACGGTTAACCTACATGTAAACGACATTGATATTGTTAATAGGATCGTCTATATAAGGGAAACAAAGTTCTATAAGAGCCGAATAGTACCTGTAGGAGATCAGGCCCTGAGTATGATAACGCAATATGTGAGTTGGAGAACCAACACCGTTCGTAAGATAACCACTACTGATAATCATATGTTCTTGAATAAAAAGGGGCAGCCCGTAAAACTATCAACCCTACAACAGGCCTTTCGCCTGATATGCGACAAGGCAGATGTTCATAGGAATGGTACGTCACGATGTGATGTGCGTCTCCAGGACTTGCGTCATACGTTTGCTACTAATCGAGTTACTCAATGGTATAGAGAAGGTAAGAATGTTCAAACACTCCTTCCTATATTGTCTACTTACCTTGGCCACTGCAACCTGGACAGTACTGCAGTATATATAACCTTCACCGACAGTCTCCTTGCAGAAGCTAGTAACAAATTCAAATCCTATGTTGAGATATGAAAAATACAGATAAAGAATGGGTAGGATATTGGCTGAAACGATACCTGCAAGAATATATGCCGACAATAAGGAATCTCTCTCGTAATACTATTACAAGCTATAGAGATGCTATACGTCAATTGCTGAAATATATAGTTTCCAGAGGTAAATCACTCGACGCGCTTAATATAGAGGATATATCAGATACTCTGGTTACAGACTTTTTACTCCATCTTGAAACAGATAAGTGTTGCTCCATAAGGACAAGAAATCAACGCCTCGCTGCAATACATAGCTTTGCCGAATATGTTGCAACATCAGATCCCCAGTATATGTATTGGCTTCGTAAACTGAAAGCAATCCCCCTCAAACAGGATGTTCCCAAGAAAGTTAACGGGAAGATCGTTTCCAAAATCATGTATCTTGAAAGGAATGAAATAGAGGCTTTATTGTCTGCTCCGAACAAAAAGACACAACAAGGATCTCGTGACTATGCTCTCCTGATGTTCCTATACAACAGTGGAGCTAGAGCATCGGAGGTAGCAAACCTTACGATAAATGATCTTGAGATTGACTATCCCAGACAAATGCCACGTGTAACTATACATGGCAAAGGTAATAAAACAAGAGTTTGTCCTCTTTGGGATAGCACAGCACGTCTTTTACTTCCATATATTGACAGGCTGAAGACGGAAAATGTGTTTTTGAATCGATATGGTGAACCGATAACTAGGTTCGGCATCTATGAGATGGTAACCAGATATGCTGAAAAAGCTTCTTGGACTATGCCATCAATAAAAGAGAAGTACGTAAGTCCGCATACAATCCGCCACTCAACGGCTTCTCACCTGCTTGAAGCCGGCGTAGACATAAACACGATACGTTCTTGGTTGGGGCATGTATCGGTAAACACTACCAACGTATATGCAGAAGTCAATATGAGAATGAAAGCAGATGCACTGAAGACATGCGAGATATCAAGCTCAAAGAAAGGCCGCTCTTGGAAAGAGGACAAATCATTACTTGCGTTTTTGAAGTCGATATAATAGTGTGGTTATGTTGGCAATAGTGTGTATCGTAGTCTTAGCTTCAGATAGTTGCATCACGATGCCAACATAACTGCATTGCCAACATAAGGAAGAAAAAATTATCTTTTCTGTGGCAACGATAGTGCAGCAGAAGATGCTGCAATAATGTATTCACTGCTTGGATGCTGTAAAGCCACTGATGTTAACTTCAGAGATTGGATGGTATATGTATTAAGCAAAATACATGACTATGATACTGATTACAGCAAAGACCTGGCAGAACTTTTACCTCACAACTGGAAACTTCAGCAACAAATAATTCCTTGAGAATCTTCTCAAAGTTTTTGAGAATACTTTGAATGAATCAGAGTATTTTGAAAATACACATGGGGATCACCGCATGCTTACGAGCAACAACGGATTCATCTGAAAGATTGTACAACTGTTTGAGGATAAGCAAAGAAATTATCAAACGAATTGGCTTGGCTGGACGACCAAAGTTTATGTAATACTGAGATAAGTCAGATTTCAAACCAGACCAGTCAATTCTCTCTGATAACAGGTAAAGTTCCTGCCGGGGATTTAGTTATTCTTTTAAAGTCGGCTAAAAGAAATTCATTTGACCTTTAAGAGGATTTTTGTTTATCTGCAAGATTTATGCACTAAAATCACTAAATCTTGCAGATATATTAAAGGTTTTATAATGATAAATTGTTACAAACTGATTATGTAATTACTTTTTAAGGGTTGACTATCTAAAATGCTTATAAATAAAGGATTTTAGCTGAATAGCTTGCACCTAAATTGACCAAGAACCATTATTTCTTTATTCATTCCATTTTCAGAGTTTATTTCCAGTTTTACCTGATATTCAAAGGATTTATCTTATTCAATAAATAAATTACCATGTAAGGCAAAAAAAAGGATATTAATAAAAAAAATACCGAAATAATCTTTCCGCTTCTTTCAGAAACTTTTGGGATGGTAATCTTTTTTTCTAGAATCAACGAATATCGTCCCTTAATTATATAAATATACCGTAATCCTAAATAGAAAATTAAAGAAATTGATACCCATATTGTTAAAGAAAAATCTTCTTTAGAAGTTCTAAGACAGAAATAATTAAATAAAGTTTTAATAGTAAATAGTATAGCTGAATAGCATAATGTAAGAGAATATGCCGCTTGATCTGGAATCCTCTCCATCCTGAATTTATTATACGTGCTGATGTTATCATTTGGATCGTATAATAAAATAAAAAGTCTAATATTTTCATAATAATTTTATTGTTTTGTTTCATATATATCATAACCTAACATCCCTAAATTGTAAGCCATTTCAATTTCTTCAATACCTGTAAAATATCCAATGCCTGAAGCAGTAATTATATGAACAGTAATTTCATTTTTTTTATCTTTTTACTTGTTTTTTATACTATTCTCAAACATAACACTAAATGGATTTGTATAAAATTCTCCATAGTATAAATCATAACCATTTATTTTATTAGGTAATTTAGTTTTCATATAGCACCATTTTTCTTGTTTATTATCCCAAAACGAATCAGAATATACATACTCATATAAGTGGTCCGTATTAATGCTGAAATCAAAATATCCTCCAACTATGAGAAAACCAATTAAATTATATCTATCTGTTGTTGCTTCGCCAGCTTTCAAAAAACAAAAATGATCTTTTAATCTTGTCAAGATACTCTTTTCAGTAATATCCGTTGATTTATATTCATAATAAAATGTACTATCCAAATATTTAATAGAATCTTGTTTTAAAATAATACATTTATAAATATCTGATAACTTATCATTGATAGAAATAGTTTCATGTTCTTTCGTAATATCGGCTGTATCTGGAAAAACTTCCCAAATTTGATTATAAAATGGGGAACCATATATTTCAACCTTGTATCTATCTTTTGAATAATCATAATGGTTAATCGCATAACAATGTAATTTATCTATATTTGATTTAGATAATGTGCCTCTAGTAATTGGGGGTAATCCCATCTGGTTAACTGACGGTTTCAAAAAATATATTGGAACATTAGTATTATTCTGGTACCTAATATTCAAATATGGATTACTTTGAAAGCCATAATCACTAAAATGCATTTGTTTTTCTTTTCTCCATTCAATTGAAAATAGAATAGAAACAGATTGCGAAAATGCATAAATCACATTCAGATTTATAAAAATAAATATTAAATATTTCTTCATCACTAAAACGGGTATGTATCTGATAATTATAATTCATTGCTCTTAAAGTAATTTTGTTTTAATACTTCAATATTCTTAGAATCTCTATAAAGGCCAAGAACTCTGGAATAAAAGAATGGCCCATAAAGTAATCGCTTATTTATTAATCTGCAACTATTTACTCTTTTAATAAAGAGTATGCACTCATTAAAACGCTTTAAATTTTCAGTCGGGTATATATCCATACTTAAAAATGTTTTCTGAAGATTAATTATGCTGGAAAAATTGTATCTATACAAATCTAATGACTTCTCAAGTAAATATTTTTTTCTTTAAGCTCTTTTACATTAATTGAATAATAATAATAAAGGCTCGACTTTTCTTTGTCCGTTTTGGCTATTTTTAGCCATTTTTCAAACTCTGTAATGCCCTTTATCGGTTCTTCTTCAAAATACCAGTTTTAATATAACATGAAATTAAGAATGCCTTGATGTCATTTTTACAGTTTTCTAAGGTTATAATCGCTTTTTCATAATCAAGAATTGGCTCTGATAAAAGCACAAGAGTATAATTAATATAATAGTCAAAACTAGTATCAATATTCATTAATTCAATTAACATATTTTCAAGAGCGAATAAATCAAACTCATTATCTTCAGATAGATATAGTCTATACTGATTATTTATTTTGTTTTTTAGTTTGTCTATTTTCATGGCTAGTTTACAATATTGTTGATAGTTCTAAATGTAACATTATTTTTTAATACAAATGCATCTAAGCTTGTTATTTTCCCTTGCTTAAAAGCTACTTGTTTTTATTTTGCCTTCTTTGTTTAAATTCCTTTTTAATTGCTTCGAATCCATGCAAATTAAAATAAACAGGAACAATCATGAAAGATTCCACAACATTACTATCTTGCATAGCTGGTATATATTCAATATTTTTAACCACCCTGATAGCTTCAGTATTTAAATTTATATTTGTACTGTAAATAACACTGTCACAGATACAAGAACCTTTTTCATCTATGATAACAGCAATCTTCACAATATCTGTTCCGTTACCAACATATTTATTTATTGCGGTATAATCAACTTTATTACAGATATTTTCTATACCGCCTTTAACTAATGGAGCTTGAGTATATATAAACAGTCCTACTGTTTGAGCATACCAATTCAAATAGTAATCTATTTTCTTTTTGCAGATACTTCTGTTTTGGGCTAAAAGGAGAATAGGGAATATGAACAGACAAATAATTAAATTCTTTTTCATAAATTAAAGTCTTCTATGTATTTTGTAAATAAAATCCCACCAATGTTTATATTTCGTGCCAAAAAAATCAGTTTGAATCTGATAACCTGAAATCTGTGAAACAATATGAATTCCCGAATGAGGGACAAGTCCCTGATGCTTATACAAGTAAAGAAAGCCAAGTCTCTCTTCTGGAGCCATTTTGGGGTCGGTCAGTTGGGTATCAAAAGAACCTCCATTATGTATTTTGTTACTATGATAAGTTTCTTTTATATATATTGCTTTTAATCTATCATAAGATTCAAAAGCGGAATTTCCATATGAGATTTCTCCAGCAGCATTAGTAAAACCATTATAGTCTCCATTACCTTTAATGTAACTAGGCCCTTTATCTGTTGGATTATATTTCCCTTCAAATCCGAAATAATTTAATGCATCATCTTGCCATACTCCACCTTCAGATGTATATTTTCCAACTCTAAAATCATTCAATACAGAATTATTGTTTTTAAACCCTTTCCCTCTTGCCCAATTATTGACCTCGGGAGAAGTAATTGCGGCAAAAATGGCTCCCGATGCTGCTCCATAAAGCATGCCTTGTCCTATATTATTTCCCCAGAGTGCTGCATCTAATCCTCCAGTTAGAGCCCCCCCCCTCCAGCTCCCCAAAGAACGTTTTGTAAAAATGGACCGCCACCAATCATAGCAGACATTCCACCAACGGCTCCTACAACAGCACCTTTCCAAGCCCCACTCCAGAACGATTGCTCTTGGGAAATAGCTTTTATTCCTCCTGTTATCATCCCATATCTGCCCCAATAGCAATAGGAAGCAAGATTTGTGCACCAGGAATAATAGAGGCTAACAGAGTAAAAATGAATTCCCCACTAGGATCGGTATATTTAAACGGATTACTGTAGCAATACCCATATCGGTTATAGTTCAGCCAATTATCTGGTGCTTGGACATAAGGGTCAGGCGAGAAAAATATAGCAGTTAGAGGATCATATACACGCCCGTTCATGTTGATAATGCCAAAGACATCTAAATGTTCATGTCCGATATAACCGCGATTAGTTATCCATTTTGTACGAATGTCTTTTTGCGTCCAGTCAGCAGGATTACGTCTTACACCCCATGGATCGTAGGCGTATTTTTCTATAACTATTCCATTTTCATCAGTCAGTGCTATCAAAGAACCCTGGAAATCTGAATACCCATACAGCAGGCTGTCTTTGCCATTATTTTGTAAATATAAAGATTCGTCACTAAGATAATGGATTTTTTTTGTATTTCCAAGGTTATCTATCTCTTCTTCGTAATCGCCCAGATAATAACGTGTCATAGTTATACCATTTTCAGTATAAATAGATTTACGTCGTTGATTATCTATTCCGTAACTTAGAGTATAATATCTATTTTCTTCCGATAATGAAGATATTTTTTTTGAAATCGGTATAAGTTACGCTCAGTGAATCGAACGGAATTGCTCCAGGTTTTCCTTCTATTGAAGTTAGTGCATGGGGCTTGCCATTTTCACCATAATTCATTAAACTTTAGTTGACATAGAATCTTAATTACCAGCTTAGATGAACATTTAACGGATTTATTTTATGAAATAAATAAATTACTAAATATGGCAAAAAATAAAAGAATACTAAAAATAAAATAGATATAATTTTGCCCACATTTTCAGAAACTTTTGGAATGGCAATTTTCTTTTCTGAAATCAACAAAAGCCTTCCTCTAATTATATAAACACGTCGTAATCCCAAATAAATGATCATAAAAATAGACACCCATATTACTAAAGAAATTGGAGCTTTTGAAGTATTAAGACATATGTATTCGAAAAGAAGATAAATTGTAAATAGTATAAGTGAATAACATATAGCAAGTGAATATGCTGCTTGATCAGGAATTCTTTCCATCCTGAATTTTCGAATACGTGCAGATGTAATCATTTGCACAGTATAATAAAATAAGAAATCTAATATCTTCATACAATTTTTATTTTTTTATTTCATAAATACTGTTCTTTATTCAAATAATCAAATAAAAAATCAGTAGATAATGGGATCTCGATCTTATTATAATTATCCCATTTTTTTGTAGACTTTAATACATTCTCTTTAAATATATCTTTCTCACTTCTATCGATGCGCGATATATATTTCTTACAGATTAGTTTTCGCCCGTCCATCATATAATCTGTGAATATTGCTTTTAGTAATATCCATTCTTCTCCTTCTTGTTCAATGATTCCAACTACTTTTTCCTTTCTATTTTTTATTGAAATAGAATATAATTTATTTGTTTCCATAATTTTATAAAATTATTTGTACCGTTTTCTGCAACATAATTAGATTAAGGATTAAATTAGTTTCTCTTATTTTTGTTTGCTACTGATTGCAGTATTAATCAATTGCTGCCAGTAGCAAACATTTTTTATTGAATGATTTATCAACTAATTTATTGGCAGCATTTAGAACTTGTTCCTAAATTTAAAGTACTAGCATTACCTCTGTTTATTCAACTGTGACAGTTTTAATGTGTCCCCGACTCCCTCACCTATATCAGTTAAAGGAATTGTAACACTAACACCAAGCACTAGATTTTCGCCAATTTGGTCGATATAAGGACTAAATATCACACCAAATTCTCTAAGCTCCTTATTTTGTAACTGCTTAAAGAAATATTTCTTTTCATATGTTCGTTTAAAATAAGATTTATTGTTCTTTAGAATAATCAATTTCAATATAAAATCGTGAGTGGAGAAATCCTTATTCATAAATGGGCTTAAGAATCGCTTTGGTACAACAACTGTAGTATTTTTCAAACAGCTATATTCTATTCTAACACGAAAAGAGTCTTTTCTTACAATAAATATAGAATCTATTATTTCATTCTTATTGTATGATTTAATCAAATCAATATATGCTTTTTGAAACAGATCTTTTTCTGTCGGTTCTGCTTCTTCAATCGAGTCGTTTGAATACTGTGCTGATGTAGAATTATTTAAACTCATATCAGATTGTGCAGCCCTTTTTTCTTTATAATTGCATGAAATCAGAGATAATATTATCAATAATGTTAGTGTTATGTTTTTTATTACCATATTTCTTCAGATCAAAATATTCTAATTACATACTTTCTGCAACACTATCTACTGTTCTTGAATAAAGTCCTGCAAGGAATGAAGAATTTATGTTTTTCAGTAAATAGGTATCGCATTTGACAAATCTAGTGATTTGTATTGAATTTGTATTGCTATTTTATGAGAATATTTTATTAAATTCCTTTTTGTATCGTAAGTATATTCTGTTGAAAGCAATTATCTTCTGAAAGAGCTTTATTCATCCATAAATTGAAGGCTCAAATAATATATTCTTCAAAAAAAGAGCTGAACTTGTAAAAGTTCAGCTCTTTCTACTTGATTATTATTTACTTTAAAAGCAATGCTTCTAAATAATATATTTACTTTCTGTTATTAGTAGGTATTACTCGCTTTATTGTTCCGTCTTCATTAAACATCATCCTATCAATGCAAACTTCACGGTGGTAACCCGGCCCATCTTTTTTATTCAGGTAATTCTTATTGATGCGGTGATAAACAATGTACCATTCATCTTTTCCGGGGATTTGTAGTATAGAATTGTGTGCAGGGCCATAGATCTCATTCTTTGAATCTTGAATTAAAACAATGGGATCTTTAGCTACTTCTATAGGACCGGTAGGTGAACTGCTTGTTCCATACGCAACGTGATAGTTAGGAGAGCCAGTGTCGTCTACCGACCAAAGGAAATAATACAATCCATTTCGATAAAACACGTAAGATGCTTCGCGGAATGCATAGGTGTCCAGCGTTCCACCTTGTGGGGTAAGTACAGCAGTAGTGCCTTCTTTCAGTGATGTCATATCTTCATTAAGTTCAGCCACGGCCATATAACCATTACCCCAATAGAGATAGCTCTTGCCGGATTTAGGATCGGTAAATACATCCACATCTATCTGTTGACCTCTTCCAACAGGTGATGTTGTAACAATTGGGTGACCCAGATCTGTAAAAGGTCCGGTAGGAGAATCAGATGTGGCAACGCCTATCTGCTTTCCTTTTTCGTCTTTACTGTTAGCGCTAAAATAGAAGAAGTATTTATACTTTCCATTAATTCGTTTCTCTTCAATGCAAGGTGCCCATGCATTGCCGTCGGCCCATTTTACCTGATCGGTTTTTACATCAATAATAGTGCCTTCGTCTTTCCATTTTTTCAGATTTGCAGACGAGAATACATTAAAAGTGTGCCCTCCCCAACCTGCAACTCCGTCCGTAGTTGGGTAAATGTAATATTTACCCGTTTTGCGTGAATACAAAACTTCGGGATCAGCATGAAATCCCGGTAAAATAGGATTGGTATGTTTAGTCTTACTTATACCTGAAGCAGCTCCTTCATTGTTCCCGGTGGGAGTGGTAAAATGATAAGTATTGTTATTCGCTGGTTTATCATTAGCGGCGGCAGCTTTTCCTGACAGAGTCAAGAATAATGATAAGAATAGTAAAGTTGCATTTTTCATTTCATGTTTCATTTTAAATAAGTGCGGTCAAAAGTAATAGAAAAGGTGCTTTCTGTCAATAAAAAGCTAAGATTTATTTTTTTAGGGACCCACTTATATGATTACATATAGCAATTTATTTTTAATTGCCTTGACAAAGATCTTTTGTTTGTGCCACCTATAAAACGCACATGCTTATTAATCAATACTTTACCAAATGTAGTAAGCCCGACAGTGGTGTAGATGGTGTACATAAAAAGAGCTTTTTCAGCTTTCAGAAAATTAATTTTGAAAAATCCGCAATTTGCAGAATTCTCAAAATTTTATTTTTCAGAACGAAAAAAGAGCGATTTATGTACACCATCTACACCATTCCAAAAAGTATCTTACTGATAATCAAGTGTGTTTGTTTGACTGTAAAGTGCTTAGCTGGCAATAACTGAATAAATGCAATATGGGTTATTGCAATGCTGCTTTGGAATTATTGGATAAGAAAAGGGAGGTTAGTAATTCTTAAAGGAGGGTATAAAATAAACATGTACAAGATTGGATGTAAACTTGTACATGTTTACTTTCAATCTTGTACATGTTTGGATTGACTTAACCTTATGAAATGAGTAGTATCCGGTTAAATCTATCTTAGTTTGCCGTTATCACTTTGCTTGAGCTGAAGCAGTCTGAGGTGAACTTGCCTTAACTGTACTTAAGATGCTCTTATATTTTTCAGGATTATTGAGTAACTCAATAGCTTTCACTAATCCATCGTCATTCTTCAGTTGCTGGGTGATTGCTCCCTTCTGATATTGGTAACGTTTAACAATCTCGGCAGAGATCAGCGATTTGATATCTTTAGAAAAATGATCCAGATCACGGTCTTGGTTATGGCTCAGCTTCTTTTCCANNGCTTTNAACTCTTCCGANGCATCGTCCATATATCCTTCGAATTCTGCTACCTCTTTGAGATTTTTAAGTACCTTATCGCTTTGGCGGTCATATTTAAAATCGGACTTATTGACCATTGCCTTGAACTCCTTATAATCCTCGTCTGTCAGTACAAAATCCTTTGCGGCAGGGATGGTTGCATGTTTCAGGCAATAATTGTTGGCATACTCAAAGATAAGTTTGTCTACCAGCAGGTAATAAAGGATATTAGGAGTTTTCTCTGCTTTGATTTCCATATCCGGTGTAATACCTCCTCCGTCACGAACTTCTCTGCCTGCAGCTGTGTGGAATACGGTAGTAAGGCTATCCGGTACGCGTCCCACGCTTCCGTCTTCATTGCGGTGCTTGTAATCAATGGCTTGAACGCATCGTCCGCTGGGGATATAATATTTGGCAGTGGTAAGCTTCAGACTGCATCCGTAAGGCAGGTTCCGGGTGGTTTGCACAAGTCCTTTTCCATACGTTCTTGTTCCCATAATCACTGCACGATCCAGATCCTGAAATGCACCTGAAAGAATTTCTGAAGCTGAGGCAGATGAGCTATTGACTAATACAGTAATAGGAATATTCGGATCAATAGGCTCGTGACTTGTTTTATATATTCTGTCTCCTTGTTTCATCTTTCCACGGGTAGCAACAATTTCTGTTCCTCTTGGAAGAAACATATTGGCAATTTCAACAGCTTCGTCCAGTAATCCTCCACCGTTGTTGCGCAAGTCAATTACCAATGAGGTAATGCCTTTCTTTTTCAGTGCCAGAAAAGCATCTTTAAACTCTTTGGCCGGTTTCCCTGTGAATGAACTTAGCTGGATGTATCCGGTATTATTTGCTTCAACACTATAATAGGGTACTGCCGGTATCTGTATAGATTCACGCGTTAACTTAAATTCCAGAGGTTTCTTAGTTCCGGGACGTTCCACTTTCAGGAGAAAACTAGTTCCGATCTGACCTTTTAAAAGTTCGCTCACCTGAGCTACGGATTTACCTTTTAAATCTTTTCCGTCTATTTCCACCAGAACATCACCTGCCTTCAATCCGGCTTTTGCCGCTGGCATACCTTCATAAGGTTCGTCTATGGCCACTTTCCCTTTATAGTAGGTAATAACCGAACCAATACCTCCGTAACTTCCCTTAATCATCAGGTTGAGATCGCCCATATCTTCTTCAGCATAATATTCCGTGTAGGGATCTAATGCTTCAAGCATGGCATCTATACCTGTACGGATGCTTTTGTCTGGATTGATAGTGTCTACATAAAACATGTCCAGTTCTTTATAAATAGCATTGAAGATATCGAGATTTTTAGCAGCCTTGATGTTTCTGTCATCATCTTTAAAGCTGGAGAAGGAAAGTCCCAGCAGAACTACTCCAGCCAGGATAGCAATCTTTTTAGTGAGGAAATTTTTCATATTACTGTTTTTGAATTGAGGCTAAAAGTAAATGATTAACTCNTTANTGCGAAATAATNGTGTTAATATTTAACTTTATTTCATCCCATTGCTGTTTTGGCATAGTAGTTCCTACCACCTGAATAACGTTTCCCGATAAAACAGAACCGATGTTTGCACATTTCTCCAGNCCATATCCGCAAGTTAATCCGTAAAGGAATCCGGCAGCAAAGAAATCTCCGGCTCCGGTGGTATCCACTACATTGTCCACTTTAATAGATTTGGCATGAACCTCTTCTGTTCCTTTCTTTATATAGGATCCTTTTGCTCCGATCTTTACGATAGCAATGCTGCACATCCCGGCAATATCTTCTAAAGCTTCCAGCGGTTCCTTTCCTGTGAAAGATTTAGCCTCTTCTTCATTGGCGAAGACGATATCTACGTATTTTTCTACCAATAGGGTGAAGAACTCAAGGTCGTTCTCAACAACGTTGTAGCTGGCAAGGTCCAGGCAGATCTGCAATCCGGCTTCTTTGGCCAGTTTGATGGCACAAAGAATCATTTCATGATCCTGTACCAGGTATCCTTCAATAAACAAGTAGCTATATCCCTGAAACAGCCCAATAGAAAGATCATTCGCTGTTAGTGATGAAGCGGCGCCCAGATAAGTGCCAAAAGTTCTTTCGCCATCCGGTGAAATAAATGTTGAAGCTACTCCTGAAGGTAAATCGCTGCTCAGTAATTTCTCTTCGATATTGTTTTTAATTAGATTTTCGCGATAAAAATCGCCAAATTTATCATTTCCTACTTTTCCTATGAATCCTGTTCCGGCTCCAAGACTGGCCAATCCCAGGATTGCATTTCCGGCAGAACCGCCTGTTGCAAGGTGGGTTTTCATCTGAGAAAATCTATCGTTAATCTGTTGAAGCTTAGTCTCATCAATAAGCTGCATACTACCTTTGGGTAATCCCATTTCGTGAAGTATACTGTCGTCTTTTAATGTAGCAAGAACGTCTACAAGGGCATTGCCTAAACCAATTATTTTATCCATTTAGAAATTTTTTCTGCAAAGATATTGCATATTTCAATAATTCCTATTACTTTTGCAACGCATTTTGAAAAAAGGAACATTCTTCGATAGCTCAGTCGGTTAGAGCATCTGACTGTTAATCAGAGGGTCGTAGGTTCAAGTCCTACTCGAAGAGCACAGAAGCCTGCATTTAATGTNGGCTTTTTTGTTTTTANNCACTAAATCTATNNCTTATGCATCCATTATCTCAGTTTGGCTTTTGTCCTAAATGCGGTTCTTCCCACTTTGAAGAACACAATGAGAAATCCAAAATTTGCCGTCAGTGTGGCTTTGTCTACTATTTCAATCCATCATCCGCTACGGTTGCTTTCATCTTAAATGAGAAGAATGAACTGCTGGTGTGCCGCCGTGCGAAAGAGCCCAAGAAAGGCACGTTAGACTTGCCCGGAGGTTTCATTGATATGTACGAAACGGCCGAAGAGGGTGTAGCTCGTGAGGTACTGGAAGAGACGAGTCTGAAAGTAGATAAAGCGACTTACCTGTTTACCCTGCCCAATATTTATATTTATTCCGGTTTTCCGGTACACACCCTGGACATGTTTTTTCTTTGTGAAGTGAAGGATAGTTCTTCCTTTGATGCAAAGGATGATGTGGCCGATTCTTTTTTTCTTCCTCTGGATAAGATTAATCCTGATGATTTTGGTCTGGACTCTGTGAGGGAAGGGATTGTTCGGTTTAAAATGTCCCGGGCTTTATAAAAACGAGGCTATGTAATTATGGGATCTTTGGTTTAAGTTCAACAGAGGGCCACATAAATATAAAATGCTTTACTTTATTATACGTTTTCTTTGTAATGTCTAGAATGTTGAATATTTAATTTATAGTGCCTATTTACTGTTATATAAATAATGTAAGACAAATGGAATATGTTTGAGATATTATATTAATATCTGATAAATACTTTTACGGCAGATTATTGATTTACTAATTAAAAATTAAAATCACGCAAAAAAGTATGAAAACAAATTACTATTTATTAGATTCATTCCGGAAATGGAAAGGTAGTGTATTGAAATCAACGCTGATAATAGCTGTGGCATTGCTCTTCGCTGGAACAGCTAATGCACAGATTCAGATAATTTACACATCCGATTCGCATTATGGCATTACCAGAAAGAACTTTCAGGGGGCTACATCTGTTAATGCACAGATTGTTAATGCTGCTATGGTATCCAGAATGAATGGAATGTCATCTGTTTTATTCCCAAGTGATAACGGAATAAGTGCCGGTCAAACTGTTGGACCAATAGATTATTTGATAAATACCGGCGACATTGCAAACAGGCAGGAAACCGGTATTCAACCGGCTGCAGATTCTTGGGCACAATTTGCTGCAGATTATCTTAACGGATTGACTCTGAAAAACAGATTTAATCAGAAAACGTCTATATTACTCTGTCCCGGTAACCATGATGTGTCAAATGCCATTGGATTTTACAAAACGATGAATCCTTTGACCGATAATACTTCCATGTTTAATATCTATAATTATATGTTTAACCCATCTACACCTAAAGATGCTTCAACTTATAACTATACAACGGATAAAATAAATTATTCAAAGAATATTGGCGGAGTGCATTTTATGTTTGTTACCTTGTGGCCGGACTCAGCGAATCGTACCTGGATGGATGAAGATCTTGCTTCTGTAAGTGCAACAACCCCTGTTGTTATTTTTACTCATGACCAGCCGGACATTGAAACAAAACATTTACATAACCCCAACGGTGATCATGGCGTTAACTCTGCCGACATGTTTGAGAATATGGTCGAGGAAATATGCAAAGACGGAACATCAGTCTCGGCTCCTTCTACTATTGAGCAAAGAGATTTTGCGAATTATGTGAAGTCTCATCCTAACATAAAAGCATACTTTCACGGTAATTCTAATTCAAATGAATACTATATTTACAGGGGACCGGATAATAATATCGCTCTAAGAACAATTCGTGTTGATTCACCTATGAAGGGGGATATATCATCAAAAGATGAAACAAAACTTTCGTATCAGGTAATCTCGCTGGATTCTGTATCCAGAAATATGACCGTCCGTGAATGCTTATGGAACCCAACCGCAACCAGTGGAGCTCCTGTTAAGTGGGGTGCCAGCATTACATTTGCTTTAAGTAAAGTTGACTCACTGATCAGCGTTGCTAATTCATTGATTGAAGCTGATTACACAATTCCTTCATGGACACTCTTAAAGAGAGCAGTTACTTCAGCTGTTTCTTTGAAAGATTCAATATCTACGGTATCTTTACAGAATGCATTGGTTGGACTTAAAGCCAAAGAGACTCCTTATAGTATTAACATGACTTTTAATGGGGATCCGAAAAGCAGACTTGGTTTTACCTGGTTTACTAATACTGGAATTACGGGAGAGAAAGTTGAAATTGTAGCTGGAAATGTAACTGATCCAAATGCATTCAACTCACCGGCTTTTATCGTAGATGCCACAAGCACAGCTTTTAATGGAGCAAATTATACCGCGGCAAGAAATAACCTTGCATCTTTAGCTGGAATAGAAGATAACTCTAAGAGAAGTTATTTGAGTAACAAGGCATTAGTTTCAGGCTTAACTCCAAATACAACATATTCATTCCGTGTAGGAAAAGCAGGAGCCTGGAGCGAAATAGGAACTTTTACTACGGCTAAAGATTCAAAAGATCAGTTTTCTTTTGTTTACGTTACTGACCCTCAGGCAAACACAGATGAAATGTTTGATATTTCCCAGAGAACCACACATGCAGCAAATGCAATGTATCCTAATGCTAACTTTTGGTTAAGCTGTGGCGACTTGGTTGAATCTTCAGGATCTGCCAATTCAGAGTGGGAATACGAACAGTTTTTTCAGACTCAACAGGATATTTTTATGAAAAAACCGTTTGTTCCAGTCACTGGAAATCATGATAAATCAATCAATAAGAACTTTACAAACCACTTCAATACTGAAAATGTAGCGTTCGACCTTGCAAATTCAACTACTCCGGGAAGTGTTTATTCGTTCGTTTACGGTGACGCTCTTTTCATGGCTTTAAGTTATGAGGATTATAGTGTACCCGGACAACTTGAATCAATAGCAAACTGGATGAGAAGTCAGGTAGCTGCCCATCCTGATACAAAATGGAGAATAGCATTTTACCATAAAACCATGTATACCGGCAGTGCTAGCCATCAAAGTGATGCTGATGGCAAAGCTGTTCGTCAGGCAATGGGGCCGGTCTTTGATGAACTAAAAATAAATCTGGCTTTACAAGGACATGACCATGTTTATGAAGTAATGGGCCCTATTAATAACAGTACAAGGGTAGCTAACTCAGTAACAAACCAATTATCGGTTACTTTTGATTCACGCGAAAATGTAACGGGGAAACAGGGTGGAGTATTTAATGTTAAAAATGGTACGCTTTATTTCCTGAATAATTCTGCAGGAAAGAAAAAATATGAACCACGTAGTGAGGCTCAAATGACTTCTGAAGAATCAAAAACTGGTATAACTAATTATTTTGGACTTTTCTCAGGACGTTTTGGACAAAGAGGTCTGCCTACATTTAGCAACATAACTGTAAGCTCGGATACTATTGATGTGAAAACCTATGAGGTTAATGATTTAGGACAAGCTGATTTATTTGATGGATTCAAGGTCGTTAAATCTGATAACTTTGCTTCTGGGATTACTAATGTCAGCAACGGAGAAAATGCAATAAACATTTATCCGGTTCCGGTTAAGGATTATGCTTATGTCAACCTCAAAGAAGCTGTTGAGGCAAAGGTGGATATATATTCCTTAAATGGTCTGTTGGTTAAATCAGAACCAATTAATGGTTCGGCCCAGATAGATTTGAAACAACTTACAAAAGGAGTTTACGCTTTGAAAGTTGTTTCGGGAGCAAGTGTTTACACTGTAAAGTTTGTTAAGGAATAGAACGAAGGAAAGATAGTCTTAACTTTTCAATATAGAATCTGGTTTGAATAGGTTAGCCTGCAATGGGCTAACCTGTTTTGCATATATGCTCTGCATGCCTGGGTATATTGAAACAGAATGATGTGCTTCATTAAGCTCATTTACAGAATATTTTCAGAAACTTACTGTGGGTGTTATTTGTTACTATATAAAATAAATAGCTTTTTGTTCGTACATTAAATTCTATCGATTATGAGTGACAAGCATCCAGGTTCCGATCGGGCACCTGCAGTGGCCGGACAATTCTATCCTGCCAGTCCCGATGTATTGCAAAGAGAGCTCTCCGAACTTTTTGCGGCTGCTGCTCCTAAACAATATGAGAATGTCAGGGCTATTATTAGTCCTCATGCCGGGTATGTTTTTTCAGGAAAAGTAGCCGCTTCGGCTTTCAACCAGATTGATGAGAAAGCAGACTATAAGCGTGTTATCCTGATTGCTTCGTCGCATCGGGCTTACTTTGAAGGCGCGTCAGTTTATTGTGATGGTGATTTCCTGATGCCATACGGAAAAGAAGAGGTTGATACCGAATTTGGAAAGATGTTGGTGGAACGTTATCCTTTACTTTTTTCGGATAATCAGTTGCCCCATTTGAACGAACATAGTATTGAGGTGCAACTTCCTTTTTTGCACCATGTGTTGAAGGGAAAATGCAAGATTGTGCCTATTGTCCTGGGAACATCTGATCATGTGGTCTGCCGACGGATTGCAATGACCCTGAAGCCTTATCTGAATGCAGAGAATTTATTTGTGGTTAGCTCCGATTTCTCCCATTATCCGGAGTATGAGAATGCAAAATCGGTGGATCTGGCTACTGAAAAGGCGATTGAGTCCAATGATCCAAAGCATCTTTTGTCTGTCTTGTCTGATAATGCACATAAGAACATTCCTAATCTGGATACCTCTCTCTGTGGCTGGACTTCCGTACTGACACTGCTTTACATGACCGAAAATGATGATTCTTTTCTTTACCATGGCATAAGATACAGCAATTCCGGTGAGGCAAAGCTTTTTGGTGGCCGTAATCAGGTGGTGGGTTACTGGGCTGTTGCATTGACGGAAGACAATGGCGCAGAAAAAAAAGAGTTTTCTCTTTCGGCAGAAGAGAAGCAACAACTGTTGCAGGAGGCAAGATTGTCTATTGAAAAGCTGTTTGGAAAAGTGGAGCAAACGGCATTGGATACCGACAATTGTTCTTCTGCTCTCAAGGCTAAATGCGGGGCTTTTGTCTCTCTCCATAAAAAAGACGGTGCATTGCGCGGTTGCATTGGGCAGATGGCGAGCGATAAGCCCTTGATTCATACTATACGTGATAAGGCTGTAGCAGCAGCCAGATATGATTCCCGGTTTCCTGCAGTGACTAAGGAGGAGTTGAAAGAGATAGATATTGAGATTTCTGTGCTCTCTCCATTGCAAAAGATTCACGATATTTCTGAAATTGAATTGGGAGTTCATGGAATTTATCTGGTTCAAGGTTTTTATAGTGGGGTATTCTTACCTCAGGTGGCTACCGAAACCGGCTGGGATAAGGAGACTTTCCTTGGTCACTGTGCACGGGATAAGGCCGGCATTGGATGGGAAGGATGGAAGAATGCGGATATTTATATCTTTACTGCTACGGTATTTGGGGAGAAAGAGTAAATTTGCCGGTCGAAATCTGAACGGAGATTCTGTTTACGTGATTATTAACTGGATAGATACAAAAACGCGAAGTTCCAAAGACTTCGCGTTTTTATTATTCCCATGCTCCGGTTATTCCCATATTCCGGCAATAGGTTCTTTGCAGAACTCACACTTTCCTTCTTGAATGTGATTCCTTTCCACGGTAAAGCCGTTGCGCTCAATAATCATTCGTTTGCAGTGTGGACAGTAGGTGTTTTCGTCGTGGAGACTTGGGATATTACCGATGTAGACGTATTTTATCCCCGCTTTTTTTGCAATATTTTTAGCCTCTATAAGTAATGACTCCTGTGTGGGAGGCATATTCGCAAGTTTGTATGCCGGGAAAAACCGGCTGAAATGCAATGGTGTATCAGAAAAACCGTTTTCGATCAGCCAGTTGCACATAGCTTCAATCATCTTTGGATTGTCGGTGTAGTCAGGGACCAACAGATTGGTAATTTCCAGCCACACGCCTTTTTCTTTTATCGTTTTCAGTGTGTCGAGCACAGGTTGTAGCCGTCCGCCGTCCAGCTCCCGGTAAATGGCATCATCGAAACATTTCAGATCGATATTGGCAGCATCCAGATAGGGACAAAGATCGAGCAGCGGTTGTTTGTTGATAAAGCCGTTGGAGATAAAAACTGTTCTTAGTCCTTCTTCATGCGCTATCTGTGCGGTGTCATACACATACTCATAGAAGACTGTTGGCTCAGTGTAGGTAAAGGCTATCAACTGCGTGTTGTGAGCAATTGCGCTTTTTACCACTTCTTCCGGCAGCAGGTCGTAATGCTCCAGTTCGTTTGGTGAACTTTGCGAGATTTGCCAGTTCTGACAGTTGAGACACCGGAAATTGCATCCCGCTGTGGCCAGCGAGTAAATCCTTTCTCCCGGAAGAAAGTGAAACAACGGTTTTTTTTCGATGGGATCAATTCCTATCGAACAAGGATTGCCATAGGCAAAGGAGTAAAGAGTTCCTTTTTTGTTCACTCTGGCTTTGCAGATTCCCATTCCTCCTTCATTAAGGAGGCAGTTGTGTGGACAGATGTGGCAACGGACCTTGTTTCCCTCCAGCTTTTCCTGATAAGCCGAAAGCTTGTGCCATTTTCCTAAATTTATTGTTCCCATGATAAAAGTTATAGTTAGTCTGCAATAAATTGAAATTCAGTTTATCCTTTATATATAACATTCAGGAGAACAAAGAGTTGCAATTGCAACTTATCAATCTGTTTAATTGAGGTTAATGAAGGTAAGGAATTGTTATATGGCAACACTTCAACATGCAGTAAAACCAAAAGATAAAATTAGTGAGATGTTCTGCCAAAGCCTGAATTTAATTGAATTTATAATGCTTCCTGAGCTGCCTTTTGATAAATATATGTAAAGTCCTTTTTAGCTTTTTTACGAACATTCCTATTGCTTACTCAGTGGAAGATTGTATTTTTGTAAAAACTATTATTATGAGAATAAGAAGAACTCTGCTTGTATTTCAGTTTATTAGTGGTTTCCCTATATTTGTAACTGCTCAGCAGTCATCAACGATAACTTCTTATGTTCGTTCATTTGAAAATGGGAAAGAACTTTTTCAGCAAAAAAGTTATTCATCGGCTCGCCAGGTACTGAAAACATTTGTTCAGCAAAAGGAANNTGCNGATTTAATTCAGGAGGCAGAATACATGATTGCATGTACATCCTATGAATTAAATGAAAAAAATCGCATTGCTGAACTGCATGGCTATCTGAATAAATACCCGGATTCATACCATGCAAACAGAATAAATACGTTGATTGCTTCCGCTTATTATTTTGATAAAGAGTATAAGGAAGCGGTTACTCTTTTCAATCATTGTAGCCCCGAACTACTTAGCAAGGAGGAGTGTCAGGATGTTACTTTCCGTATAGCAATGGCCAACCTGATGACGGGAGACCTTGTTCAGTCTGCTACCTGGTTCAGAACATTGCAGCATGTAGGAACTAAATATTCTGCAGATTGCTGTTATTATCTGGCTTATATTGATTATACGAAGCAAGAGTACGATACGGCGCTTAAGAGTTTCCTTTCTCTGGAAGGAGAACAGACTTACGGAGAATTGGTTCCGGCTTTTATTGGTGAGATTTATTTGAAACAAAAGAGATATGAAGATGCTGCGAAAGAGGCACAACAATGCATTGAACGATATCCGCAAGGAAAACAAATAAGTCAGCTGCAGCGCATTATGGGAGAGTCTTATTATCATACTGCTCAATATTCAAAGGCAGTGGATGCTTTTAATCAGTATATTGCTTTTGCAAAGGAACCTTCACGGGAAGCTCTTTATTTATTGGGACTTTCCTATTATGAGACGAATGTATACTCTCAGGCTGCCGAAACATTGGGCCGGGTGGTGACTGTCAAGGATGCTTTAACCCAGAATGCATATCTTCATCTGGGCTTTTCTTATCTGCAGTTAGTGGAGAAAAACAAAGCGAGAATGGCTTTTGAACAGGCTTCCTCTTCCGATTATGATTTAAAAGTAAAAGAACAGGCTCTATATAATTATGCTTTGTGTATTCACGAAACCTCATATTCGGCTTTCGGTCAGTCGGTAAAGGTTTTTGAACACTTCCTGAATGAATTTCCCTCTTCAGTTTATGCTGAAAAGGTGAGTGATTACCTGGTGGAAGTTTATATGAACAGTAAGAGTTATGCGGCAGCATTGAAATCTATTGAGAAGATATCCCGGCCCAGCACACGAATACTCGAAGCTAAACAGAATATCCTGTTTCAATTGGGTACGGAGAGTTTTGCCAATGCGGATTTTAAGCAGGCTATAAATTATTTTGACCGTTCTCTGGAGATTGGTCAATATAATGCTCAGACTAAAGCGGATACTTATTACTGGAGAGCAGAGGCTTATTATCGTCAGGAGAAGTTTGCCCAGGCCGGACAAGGTTTTCAGAATTATCTGCAGTTAACTCAGACAAAGAATACTGAGATGTATTCATTGGCTCACTATAATATGGGATATGTTTATTTCAAGCAAAAGAATTATTCCACAGCACTGAGCTGGTTCTTAAAATATATGGCTCAGGGTAATAGCACAGATCAGAAAACAGTATTGTCTGATGCTTATAATCGTATTGGGGACTGTTACTTCTATTCAAGAGAATTTGCCACTGCCCGGAAGAATTATGCGAAAGCTGTGGCAACAGATCCATCATCCGGTGATTATGCTTTGTATCAGGATGCATTTGTGGCCGGATTACAGAAAAATTATTCCGAAAGGGTTTCACTACTGAATCAGTTAATGCAGAAATATCCTTCTTCACAATATCTCGACAATGCTCTTTATGAAAGAGGACGGGCATATGTGATGCAGGGAAGTAATCAACAAGCCATTGCTTCATTTAAAGAATTACTGGATAGCTACCCGTCAAGTGAAATGAGTAAGGTTGCGGCTAGCGAGATTGGGCTATTGTATTATCAGGGTGATAATTATGATCAGGCTATTCAGGCTTACAAGAAAGTAATTACTGACTATCCGGGGAGCGATGAGGCTCGTATGGCTATGCGTGATTTAAAATCTATCTATATTGATCAGAATAAAGTAAATGAGTTTATATCTTTCTCAAAGACAGTTTCCGGAGTGGGACTTATTGATGTAACTGAACAAGATTCTATCACTTATCAGGCTGCTGAGAAAGTTTACATGAAAGGAGAAAAAGAGAATGCTAAAAACAGTTTTATCTCTTACCTGCAAAGTTTTCCTACAGGCGCTTTCAGCCCAGCTGCTCATTACTATTTGTGCACTATCTATGCAGATCAGAAGAATATAGCTTCAGCACTGGAACATTCAGGGAAAGTTCTGGAATATCCGGATAATGAATTTACAGAAGAAGCCTTGGTTATTAATGCCGGACTTTTGATGAATGAAAAGAGATACCAGGATGCTTTGCCGGTTTATAAAAGATTAAAAGAAAAAGCATCGTCAACAGAAAACCGTTCTCTTGCTCAGGAAGGCATCTTACGGAGTGCTTATATGGCCGGGGAGAATAAAGATGCTATTAATGCTGCTGCAGATTTATTATCCAATAAAAAACTTACACCAGAACTTGTGAACGAGGCTACCTATTACAGGGCCAAGGCTCTCTTGTCTCTACAAGAAGATAAGTCAGCAATCAAAGATTTGCAGATGCTGGCAAAAGATACACGTACACTTTATGGTGCTGAAGCAAAATATTTATTAGCTCAACTTTATTTTAATGAAGGACAGACTGCTTTGGCTGAAAAAGAAGTCTTGAACTATATTGATCAAAGTACGCCTCATGCTTACTGGTTGGCCCGCAGTTTTGTGCTTCTTTCGGATATATACACTTCTATGAACAAGAAACTGGATGCAAAACAATATTTGCTNAGNNTGCAACANAANTATACNGANAANGATGATATTCAGGANATGATNAATAGNNGGTTGNCAAAACTAAAATAAGNATNGNANATGAAACAAANAAATAATNTGCTGTTTGCNNCAGCTNTTTTATCCTTNTCNCTTANTGCGGCNGCCCAGACTGCTAAGACNGCCANGAAAGATTCNACNCTTAACCGTGTAGTTNTTGTTGAAAAAGAGTATAATCCGGATATTATGGATGCCTCTAAGGTGAATGTGCTTCCTGAAGTGCAGGAACCTTCAGTGAGTAAGAAGAAGATAGAATACAATACTTCAGTGCTTCCTTTCAGTGCTTTTAATGATGTAATGCAGCCTATGACATTGAATCTGGATCAGGAAAAGGCCAGGAGGGGATATGCCCGTCTGGGATATGGTAATAATGGAAATGTAGATGCAAAAATCAGTTATTTATTCAATTTCTCTAAGCGTGATCAACTTGGAGTATCAGCAAGTCTGGATGGAATGAATGCAACCCTGAAACTGCCTGAAATATTTGAAACAACTTATCTGAACAGGAACTGGAAGTCTCGTTATTACCGTTCAACAATGGATGTGGATTATCAGCATCAGTTTGATAAGATGACCTTTGATGCAGCATTGAATCTTGGAGCTGATAATTTCAATTATCACCCATTTATGGATGCAGCCGATGTGTTGTATCCTATTGCAACGGATAAGCAACATCATTCAAAATGGAGTCTGCATGCAGGCCTTGCTTCTTTTGATAAGAGTCTGCCATTGCAATTTCTGGCTGAAACTAATATCCTCTCTTTCAGGAAGGCATATCCTGACGAACTGGGCGAAAGTATATGGCGAACAAAAGGTGATGTTTTCGGATTAATTAATGCTGGTCAGCGTGTGGGTATAAAAGCCGAAATGGATAATGTGTTTTACCAGAAGGGTACTTTTAAGGACTATACTTCTTTGCAGATGAATCCGTATTACGCTTTCTCTGATGATTTGTGGAAGCTAAGAGTTGGTGCACACGTAGACTTATCATTTGGTAAAGGGAAGACTGTACAGGTTGCTCCTGATCTGGAAGCGCAATATCTTTTCTCTAAGAGCTATGTTGCTTACATGAAGATTGGCGGAGGCAGAGAGCTGAATGATTTCCGACGCCTGGAGTCTCTCAACCCTTATGCTTTCTTTGAGCAGCTGGACGATTCTTATAATCAGCTGGATGCCTCTTTGGGATTAAAGGGAAATGTGGGAAATGGGTTCTGGTTTGATGCATTTACCGGATATAGAATGGTTACAGATGATTTGTGTTTTAACAATGTGATTTGGAATCTGTTTAATGTTGCAAAACCTTATGCAGAAACAGATGATACAAGGCATTTTTATATTGGCTCAAATCTGAAATACAACTATAGAGGTATTGCTGATCTTTCTTTAAAAGGAACCTATTATTCCTGGAAAAACAGCGAAGCTGCATGGATGTTAATGAAACCTAAGTTTGATTTGCAATTGAATGCGGATGTAAAGGTTCTTCCGGAACTGACGATTAATGCCGGATATAGGTATATTGGCCGTAATAATGTAATATCTCAGTTTGTTACGATGCCTGCTCTCCCTGTCAGTGGTCAACTGACTACTGGTACATTTCCTGTTCTTATTGGAACCAGACATAAATTAGATCCGGTCAGTGATTTAAGTTTAGGAGGAACATATAATCTTCAAAAAGACGTTTTAATCTTTGCACGCATTAACAATATCTTAAATCAGACATATCAGTATAATTATTCATATCCTGCCCAGGGAATAAATTTTTTGGGTGGAGTAAGTTTCCGGTTTTAGCTATATTCACTGTCCAATAATATAAAAATGAGTCTTTTTTCATAAAAAAAAGTAGATTCTTTCTATATTATAAGGTGGAGAAATAAGTTTTTTCTACTTTTGCGGGCAAAATCGATATGGAAGTGACCTGTTTATAAGAAGTAAAAAGGTCTGGTTCCTCTAATTGCAAAAGAGAATATTATGCAAAAGAACCTTGTTATTGTCGAGTCTCCGGCTAAAGCTAAAACAATTGAGAAATTCTTAGGAAAGGATTTTAAAGTTCTTTCCAGCTATGGTCATATCAGAGACCTGAAGAAAAAAGAATTTAGTATTGATATAGAGAATAACTTTGCGCCAAAGTATGAAATCCCTGTTGATAAGAAAAAACTTGTAGGCGAGCTAAAGGCTGAAGCCAAAGATGCAGAGACTATATGGCTTGCTTCCGATGAGGACCGCGAAGGAGAAGCTATTTCCTGGCACTTGTATGAAGTTCTGGGATTGAAGCCGGAAAATACAAAACGAATAGTTTTCCATGAAATCACTAAAACAGCTATACTAAAGGCTATTGAACAGCCCAGAGATATAGATATAAATTTAGTTAATGCCCAACAGGCTCGTCGTATTCTCGATCGTATTGTTGGTTTTGAACTATCTCCTATTCTTTGGAAGAAAGTTAAGCCTGCCTTGTCTGCCGGACGTGTGCAATCTGTAACCGTGCGGCTGGTCGTGGAACGTGAACGTGAAATTCAGGCATTTCAGGTAGATGCTGCTTATCGTGTTACAGCCGTGTTCCTGGTTCCTGGTCAGGATGGCAAGTTTGTGGAAATGAAAGCAGAACTTGCACGCCGTTTAAAGACTAAAGAAGAAGCCAAAGCTTTCCTTGAAACCTGCAAGAATGCTACCTTCACAATTGAAGACATCAGCATGCGACCTTTGAAAAAGAGTCCGGCTGCACCTTTTACTACTTCAACACTGCAACAGGAGGCTGCCCGCAAACTTGGATTCACTGTGGCTCAGACTATGTCCGTGGCACAGAAACTCTATGAGGCCGGAAAAATTACATACATGCGTACTGACTCTGTGAATCTTTCTGATTATGCAGTAGCCGGAAGTAAAGACGCAATTACCAATATAATGGGCGAAGAATATGTGAAACTTCGTCATTTCGAAACTAAGAGCAAGGGGGCTCAGGAGGCTCACGAAGCAATCCGTCCTACTTACATGGATAAACAGGCTGTTGATGGCACATCTCAGGAGAAGAAACTGTATGACCTGATTTGGAAACGTACCATTGCTTCACAAATGGCTGAAGCTGAACTGGAAAAGACTACAGCTACCATTGTTCTAAATAATGCATCGGAGAAGTTTGTTGCAGTAGGTGAAGTTGTGAAATTCGATGGTTTTCTTCGTGTTTACAAAGAATCTTTCGATGATGATAATGAACAGGAAGACGAAAGCCGGTTGCTCCCTCCTATGAAAAAAGGACAAGTGCTTGAAAGAAAAGAGATTGCTGCAACTGAACGTTTTACCCAGCACCCGGCACGCTATACAGAAGCAAGTCTGGTTCGTAAACTGGAAGAACTTGGAATCGGTCGTCCATCTACCTATGCTCCAACCATTTCTACTATTCAGAAACGTGAATATGTGGTGAAGGAAGACAGAGAGGGGGAAGAACGTTCTTATCAGCAGTTGTTGCTAAACGATTCTTCTTTAGTGGAAACAACCAGAACAGAAACTGTAGGTGTTGAGAAATCCAAACTCTTCCCAACAGATACAGGTACTGTGGTGAATGACTTCCTTACGGAATATTTTCCGGATATCCTTGACTATAACTTCACTGCAAGTGTAGAAAAAGAGTTTGATGAGGTTGCAGATGGTGATAAGCAGTGGACCGATACCATGAAAGACTTCTATACGAAATTTCATCCTGCTGTTGAAAAAACTCTGGCCATTAAAACAGAACACAAGGTGGGCGAACGTTTACTTGGCGTTGAACCTGCTACAGGCAAGCCTGTCTCTGTAAAAATCGGTCGTTTCGGACCGGTTGTTCAAATCGGCTCAGCTGATGATGAAGAAAAGCCCCGGTTTGCTCAGATGAAGAAGGGACAGTCAATGGAGACTATTTTGCTTGAAGAAGCGCTGGAACTGTTTAAGCTTCCTCGTACTCTGGGCGATTTTGAAGATAAGACCGTTGTTATCGGTACAGGTCGGTTTGGTCCTTATGTGCGCCATGACGCTAAGTTTATCTCTCTTCCTAAAGATGCTGACCCAATGGAAATTACTTTAGAGGAAGCCATTGAACTAATAAAGGCTAAACGAATAGCTGAGGCTCAGAAAATAATCAAAACATTTGAAGAAGAANCGGAACTCCAGATTTTAAATGGCCGTTTTGGCCCTTATATTGCTTATAAGAAGACAAATTATAAGATACCTAAGGATGTAGTTCCACAGGATTTGAATCTGCCTACTTGTCTTGAGATCGTTCGATTGCAGGATGAGAAACCTGCTACTTCGAAGCGTGGACGATATGCTAAAAAAAATAAGTAATTTTTCTCTTTTATGATAATAAAAAAGTCTGTCGGGGAACCCAACAGACTTTTTTATTATCAGATGTGATTTTACATTCTTTCCGGAACTTCTATTCCAAGTAATTCCATTGCCAGTTTAATCACCTTGCCAATATTGGAAGACAATACTAAACGGAATGTTTTCAGATTCTGGTTCTCTTCACGAAGGATACTGAAGTCGTGATAGAACTGATTGTACTCTTTTACCAGGTCGTAAGTATAGTTGGCTATAACTGACGGACTGTATTCTGTTCCTGCCTGTTTTACTACTCCGGTAAATTCAGATAACATCTGGATTAATCCTTCTTCTTTTTCGTTTAAAGTGATATTCAATGGCAGAATCTCTGGTACAGCGATATTTGTTTCTGCTGCTTTACGAAGAACAGACTGGATACGTGCATAGGTGTATTGAATAAAAGGACCTGTGTTGCCATTGAAATCGATAGATTCTTTAGGGTTAAAGGTCATGTTCTTGCGGGCATCTACCTTTAAAATGAAGTATTTAAGTGCACCCATTCCCACTATACGGGCAATGTTATTAGCCTCTTCATCCGTGCAGCCGTCCAGTTTACCCAGTTCGTTAGAGGTCTCTTTGGCAGTGCTTACCATCTCTTCCACCAGGTCGTCAGCATCTACCACTGTTCCTTCACGGGATTTCATTTTTCCTTCCGGTAACTCTACCATTCCATAAGAGAAGTGTACCAGATCTTTTCCCCACTCAAAGCCTAACTTGTCAAGTAAGATGGAGAGAACCTGGAAATGATAGTTCTGTTCATTACCTACAACATAAATCATTTTATTGATAGGATAATCGACAAAGCGTAATTTAGCCGTACCAATATCCTGAGTCATATAAACTGAAGTACCGTCTGAACGAAGCAAAAGCTTGTGGTCTAGTCCTTCACCGGTTAGGTCGGCCCATACGGAACCATCTTCCTTCTGATAGAAGAAACCTTTCTCAAGACCTTCCATTACCTTATCTTTTCCTTCCAGATAAGTGTTTGATTCGTAGTATATCTTATCAAAACTTACTCCTAGCTTCTTGTATGTTTCATTGAATCCGGCATAAACCCATTCGTTCATCATTTCCCAAAGACCTCTTACTTCCGGATCGCCAGCTTCCCATTTAATGAGCATCTCGCGAGCTTCATTCATTAATGGAGATTGTGCTTCTGCTTCCTCTTTGCTAAGGCCTTGAGCTTGCAGTTCTGCTAATTCGGCTTTATAATGTTTGTCGAAAGATACATAGTAATCTCCTACCAGATGGTCACCTTTTTTTCCTGATGATTCAGGTGTTTCGCCGTTTCCGTATTTTTTCCAGGCAAGCATTGATTTGCAAATATGGATACCGCGGTCGTTAACAATATTAGTCTTAACTACTTTGTTGCCATTAGCCATCATGATATTGGCAAGCGCATGGCCCAGAAGGTTATTGCGCACATGTCCTAAGTGAAGAGGTTTGTTGGTATTTGGAGAGGAATATTCAATCATGACCAATGGGGAATTCTCATGAGTAGGAGTAATTCCATATTTTTCTTCACCATGGATAGAGTTCAGTAGTTCAATCCAGCAGGAAGAAGCGATGGTAAGATTAAGGAATCCTTTGATTACATTGAAAGCTGAAATGGAAGAATCATTTGCCAACAGGTACTCACCAATTTCCTGAGCGGTTTGTTCCGGCTTTTTCTTTGACATTTTCAGAAAAGGAAACACAACTAATGTAAGGTGTCCTTCAAACTCTTTTTTGGTTTTTTGCAGTTGCACCTGTGCGGTGGAAATTTCTTGTCCGTATAGCGACTTCAGTCCGTTAATGACCGAAACAACTATTTTGTTTTCTATATTCATATCTGTATGTGTTTCTAAATGAGATATTATCAGCGCACAAAGATAATACTTTCATGTTAGAAATAAAAAAAGGAGATGCAAACTCTTGCATCTCCTTTTTTTATTTCTCAAAGAGTGGCTTATTTTATAGCATCAGCTAATTCTGCGCCAGCTTTAAATTTAGCAACTTTCTTAGCAGGAATAGTGATCGGTGCTTTAGTAGAAGGATTGATACCTGTTCTTTCACCTCTTTCACTTACTGAGAATGTTCCGAAACCAACTAAAGAAACTTTTTCACCTGACTTAAGAGTATCTGATACACTTGAAACGAAAGCGTCAAGAGCTTTCTTTGAATCTGCCTTACTCAAGCCTGATCCTGCTGCAATAGCATTAATAAGTTCTGCCTTATTCATAATTCGTAAATGATTAATTAATATATGTGACTTAATAGATAAATCTAAAATCCTCACAAATATAGACTAACAAAATAATATATCAAATATAAAACTTAAAAAAATACGACGTAAAATGAAAAAAATGTAATAGAATACAGGTTTTATGCTCTAAAACAGAAATATTTACTACTTTTGTATTGACAATGTGCCTGTAACAGACTTATAACTTAATGTATAATATATGCCACCAGTAACCAAAAACCTGATAATAATAAACGTATTGTTCTTTTTAGGAGCAGCTGTTGCAACCAAATATGGATTTGAATTATCTGATTATCTTGGCTTGCATTATTTTATGTCTGAGAACTTCAATCCTGCTCAGTTAATCTCTTATATGTTTATGCATGCAGGGTTCACGCATCTGTTTTTTAATATGTTTGCCGTATGGATGTTTGGACGCATTCTGGAACAAATCTGGGGACCAAAACGTTTTCTCTTTTATTATATAGCTTGTGGTATTGGTGCGGGACTGGTTCAGGAATTGGTGCAGTACATTCATTACGCGGTTGAGCTCTCTGCTTATACTTCAGTGAAAACTCCTGAAGGACTGGTTATCTCAATGCAGCAGTACCTGAATATGATGGCGCCAACCGTTGGGGCTTCGGGAGCCGTTTATGCCATTCTTCTGGCATTTGGAATGTTGTTTCCAAATGAAAAGATGTTTATTATACCTTTCCCGTTCCCTATTAAAGCGAAGTATTTTGTTGCAGGATATGCTGTGATTGAGCTAATGGAAGGAATTGCAAATAGCCCGGCAGATAATGTGGCCCATTTCGCTCATTTAGGTGGTATGATTTTTGGCTTTATACTGATAATGTATTGGAGAAAGAAGAAAAATAAAGGCAACAATGGGACATATTATTACTGATTTAAAGGAAAATTTTAAGAGAGGAAATATTTATATCCAGCTTATTTATATTAATGGGGGAGTGTTTATTTTCACTTCTTTGTTGCTGGTTTTTCTCAGATTGTTTAATCGTAGCGGTGCGAACATTCTTTTGTATGCAGAGATGCCGGCTTCTTTGCAAAGCTTCATGTATCAGCCATGGAGTATTTTTACGTATATGTTTATGCATGCCGATTTTCTGCATATTCTTTTTAATATGCTTTGGCTTTACTGGTTCGGTAAACTTTTCCTCTACTTTTTCTCAGCCAAACATTTACGTGGATTATATATTCTAGGTGGCATTTGCGGGGCGATTATTTATATGTTGTCTTTTAATTTATTTCCATATTTTAGTGATTCGATAGAGCATTCTTATATGTTGGGAGCTTCAGCTTCTGTGCTTGCCATTGTGGTTGCCACTGCTTATCGGGAACCAGAGTATCAGGTTCGCCTGCTTCTCTTTGGGGCGATCAGGTTGAAATATATTGCTCTGTTTATGATTCTTTCTGACCTTCTTTTCATTACTTCCGAAAACGCAGGCGGACATATAGCTCATTTGGGTGGGGCGCTTGCCGGATTGTGGTTCGCTGCAAGTTTAAAGAAGGGACATGATGTGACAGCCTGGATAAACAAGATACTAGACTGGTTTGTTTCTTTATTTGCCGGTAACGCTTTTAAAACCACGAAGAAACCAAAAATGTCGGTGCATTATAACGATAGTAAAAGGAATAAAGATTATGATTATAACGCACAAAAGAGAGCTCAGAATGATGAAGTGGACCGGATTCTGGATAAACTAAAAAAATCTGGATATGAGAGTCTGACTACTGAAGAGAAGAAAAGCCTGTTTGATGCAAGTAAAAGATAGCAAATGAAGCACTTTAGAAAAGCTTTGATTTATTTATTGCTGGCAGTGAACATAGTCTTCATCGGGTTGCTGTTGTATTCTGCGTATAGTCCCTGGATTATCAATCCAACGGTGCACCCCATTTTATCATGTATCGGACTTATATTTCCCGTTTTTTTATTTATTAACTTCGGATTCCTGATTTTCTGGTTATTTACCTATCCCCGGTTAGCTTTAATTCCTGTTCTGGGTTTTCTGCTATGCATAGGACAAATCAGAACATATATACCTGTTAATTTTCGGAAGGATAAAATTCCGGCGCATTCTGTCAAAGTACTTTCCTATAATGTGATGGGATTCAATAAACTTAAAAAGTATACGAAAGAAGACCCTAATCCTATTATTGAATATATACTAAGTAAGAATCCCGATATTATTTGTCTGCAGGAATTTCAGTTTTCTACTGATAAGTCTTTACTTACAGAAACGGATATAAACAGAGCTTTTAGTGATTATCCGTATCATGTGAAAACCAATCTGAGTGCTAATGGAAATGGTAACTGGTTAGCCTGTTATTCAAAGTTCCCAATCCTCTCATCCAGGCGTATTCCGTATGAGAGCATTTATAATGGTTCGGTTATGTATGAACTACTAATGGGAAGGGATACCGTGACACTTGTTAATAATCATCTGGAGTCCAATAAACTGACGAAAGAAGATAAAGATGTATACGTGGACATGATTAAAGATCCTGAGGCGAGGAAGGTTAAGAAAGGCGTAAAACATCTGGTCAGAAAACTTGCAGAGGCTTCTGCTATCCGTGCGGTGCAGGCTGATGTCGTTGGGAAAGAAATCGCCGCTTCCAAACATCAGTCAATTATTGTTTGCGGGGATTTTAATGATACTCCCATTTCTTATGCTCACAGAGTCATCGCTCAAAATCTGAATGATGCTTTTACCATGTCTGGAAGAGGGATAGGCATTTCTTATAATCAGCACAGGTTTTATTTTAGAATAGACAATATTTTAATTAGCAAAAATCTGGAAGCATATAATTGCACTGTTGATAAAAGTATCAAAGAATCTGACCATTATCCCATTTGGTGCTATATTGCTTTGAAAAAGTGATTTTATTGTTATCCTATAATATAATTTAGTTATGAACCTGAAGAGAATAGTATTAATTTTATCTATTTGCAGTATGACCTACTCATATGCTGGTAATACAGAAAGAAACCCTTTCCTAACGGAGTTTAAAACCCAATTTAACGCTCCACCTTTTGATCAGATTAAGATAGAACATTATGAATCTGCTTTTATGGAAGGTATTCGTCAGCAGAAATCCGAACTTAAGGCTATTATTGTAAATAAAGAGAAACCTACGTTTAAGAATACGATAGTGACGTTTGATAATAGTGGCGAGATCCTTCGTCGGGTAGGAGGAGTATTCTTTAATTTAACAGAAGCAGAAACAAACGATTCGCTAACGGCTATTTCTATTAAGATGGCTCCGGTATTATCCGAACATAACGATAATGTATATCTTAATAAAGCTCTTTTTAAAAGAATAAATGCCGTTTATGCACAAAAGAAATCTTTAAAGTTAACCCGTGAACAGGAACGTTTGCTTGACCGCATTTATAAAAAATTTATTCGTTCGGGAGCAGCCCTGGATGCACAAAAGCAGGCTCGTTTGCGACAGATTAATAAGGAATTGTCTATACTGGGAATAGATTTCAGTAATCATGTTCTGAATGAAACCAATGCTTATCAGTTGGTAGTAAGTGATAAAAAAGATTTATCCGGATTGCCAGAATGGTTTATTCAGAGTGCTTCTGAAGACGCAAAAGCACATGGGAAACCAGGTAAATGGGTATTTACATTGCAGAGCTCTAGTCGTTTACCTTTCCTCCAATATGCCGATAATCGGAATTTGCGTGAACAGGTTTACACTGCTTATATTAACAGAGCGAACAAAGGAGATAAAAATGATAACAAGACAATTATTTCCAAGATAATTACTCTTCGTCTGGAGAAAGCAAATTTGCTTGGCTTTGACAATTATGCAAACTTTGTACTCGATCAGAATATGGCTAAAAACTCTGATACGGTAATGAATTTCCTCAATAAGCTATGGGGCTATTCAATTGTTAATGCAAAAAAGGAAGCTGCAGAACTGCAGAAAATAATGGATAAGGAAGGCAAGGGAGAAAAGCTTGCCGCATGGGACTGGTGGTATTATTCTGAAAAAGTACGTCAGGAAAAATACAACTTAAGTGAAGATGAATTAAAGCCCTATTTTAAACTGGAAAATGTTCGTGAAGGAGCTTTTGCCGTTGCAAATAAACTCTATGGCATTACATTGACAGAAATGAAGAATGTGGCGGTTTATCATCCTGATGTAAAAGCATTTGATGTAAAGGATAGTAACGGTTCCCACCTGGGATTACTTTATTTAGACTATTTCCCACGTCCTGGAAAACGTGGAGGTGCCTGGATGAATAATTATAAAGATCAATGTGGAGCCGTTCGTCCGGTAATCTGTAATGTTGCCAGTTTTACAAAACCGGCTGGAGAAATTCCTTCATTGCTGACTGTGGATGAAGTACAAACGCTTTTTCATGAATTCGGACATGCACTTCATGGACTTCTAACTAAATGTAATTATGTTGGTGTGTCAGGTACCAATGTAGCCAGAGACTTTGTGGAACTTCCTTCTCAGGTAATGGAACATTGGGCTACAGAACCGGAAGTACTGAAGATGTATGCTAAAAATTATAAAACAGGTGAGACAATGCCGGATTCCCTGATTCAGAAATTAAATAAACAGATGCTTTTCAATCAGGGATTTATGACCACAGAACTTCTTGCTGCAGCCATTCTTGATATGGAATTGCACAATCTGAAGGATGCAAAAGGGTTGGATATAATTGATTTTGAAAAAAAGACAATGGATAAGATCGGGTTGATTCCCGAGATTGCTCCTCGATATAGATGCACTTACTTTAATCATATAATAGGTGAATATGCAGCCGGTTACTACAGCTATTTATGGGCTAATGTGCTGGACTCTGATGCTTTTGAAGCATTTAAGGAACATGGACTTTTTGATAAGGCAACTGCTACTGCTTTCCGTACAAATGTTCTTGAAAAAGGGGGGAGCGAAGAACCTATGGAATTGTATAAAAGGTTCCGTGGCGCAGAACCCAAACTTGAACCTATGTTAAAAGACAGAGGTCTTCAATAAATTCTTAGGGACTCTAGTTTATTGTTTGTCATTAAAAGTCTGTTATAAAACATATTTATTCGGTGTAAAATGCATGGCAAGGCTTAAATATTTGCTATACTTTATATATAAAAGTGAAAAAAAAGCTATATTTGCGCATTATATACAGTATAAATTAATTAAAGTAAGTAATATAAATTTAAAAGTAAAATGCAGAACAAAGGACTTGTAAAAGTTTTTGCGGTATTGCTCACACTCGTATGTGTGTTCTATCTCTCCTTCTCTTTTGTTACTCGCCATTATATGAATAAGGCGGCTGAGTATGCAAAAGGAGATCCGAAGTTAGAGCAGGAATACATTGACTCATTGTCAAGTGAAAAGGTGTGGTTGCACAATTATACGCTCAAACAATGTCGTGAAATGGAGATTAGTTTAGGGCTTGACCTAAAAGGGGGTATGAATGTTGTGATTGAAGTCTCAGTAGGTGATGTGATCAAAGCACTAGCAGACCACAAGGAAGATGCAGCATTCAATAAAGCTGTTGCTTCAGCCCAGAAGCTCTCCGAAAAAAGCCAGTCAGACATTATCACTCTTTTTATTAGAGAGTATCACAAATTAGCACCGGGCGCCAGATTATCTGAATTATTTGCTACTCAGCAGTTAAAAGATAAGGTTTCTCAGAAGTCTTCTGATTCAGAAGTTGAGAAAGTAATCAGAGAAGAAGTTAAAGCAGCTATTGATAACTCTTATAACGTTCTCCGTACTCGTATCGACCGTTTTGGTGTTGTTCAACCAAATATTCAGAGCTTACCAGATCAGATGGGGCGTATCATGGTGGAACTTCCTGGTATTAAAGAACCAGAACGTGTTAGAAAGTTGTTACAGGGTTCTGCCAATCTGGAATTCTGGGAAACTTATGAATCCAAAGAAATTGTTCCTTACTTCTCTTCTATTGACAACAAGATTCGTATGTTGGCAGAAGGAAAAGGAGTTGCTGTCAGTGATACTACTGCTAAAGGCGATTCTCTTGCAAAGAAAGACACTACAGCTTTAGCTGCTGCTAAGGTTAGTGCGAAAGATAGTCTTCTTGCTGCATTAAAAGGAAAAACAGTTCAAAAAGAAGAAAAAGGAACTAATAAAAATCAGCTAGCAAAAGCAAAAAAGGAACATCCATTGTTATCTGTCTTCCAACCGAATACCAGTGGTTATGGATGTATAGTAGGTTATGCAAATCATAAAGATACCGCACTGATTAACCGCTATTTTGCAATGAAGCAAGTTATGGATGAACTTCCTAAGGATTTAAGACTGAAATGGGGTGTTAAGGCTGCTGAAGGAGACAAAAAAGGACAAACATTTGAGCTTTATGCAATTAAATCTACTGAACGCAACGGACGTGCTCCTTTGGAAGGTGATGTAGTTACTGATGCAAAAGATGTGTTTGACCAATATGGCAAACCTGCTGTAAGCATGTCAATGAATACAGAAGGTTCAAGAAGATGGGCTTTAATGACNAAACAGAATATTGGTAAANCAATTGCNATTGTNCTNGATGGTTATGTATATTCAGCACCAAATGTAAATGGTGAGATATCTGGCGGTAATTCAGAAATTACCGGTCACTTTACTCCTGAAGAATCAAAGGACTTGGCAAACGTGTTGAAGTCGGGTAAAATGCCTGCTCCTGCACACATTGTTCAGGAAGATATAATTGGTCCATCATTGGGTCAGGAATCAATCAATGCTGGTCTTATTTCTTTCTTAGTTGCAATTGTTGCTTTGATGTGCTTCATGTGCTTCATGTATGGATTCATACCAGGTATGATCGCCAACTCAGCTTTGATATTTAACTTGTTCTTTACGTTAGGTATCCTATCTTCGTTCCANGCNGCNTTAACTCTGTCAGGTATTGCCGGTATGGTGTTAACACTGGGTATAGCTGTGGATGCAAACGTGCTTATTTATGAACGTACAAAAGAAGAATTAAGAGCTGGTAAGAATGTTAGAACAGCTTTGTCTGAAGGTTATTCAAATGCATTCTCTGCAATCTTTGACTCTAACATTACTTCAATTATTACAGGTGTTATTCTGTTCTATTTTGGTACAGGTCCTATCAAAGGTTTCGCAACAACCTTGATTATTGGTATTATCTGTTCATTCTTTACTGCAGTATTTATGACACGTGTGGTTTACGAACATTTTATGAGCAAAGATAAGTTGCTGAACCTGTCATTCTCTTCTAATCTTTCAAAGAAGATATTTGTTCACACACATTATAACTTTGTTGGTTCTAATAAGAAATCATTCATTGTATTTGGTGCAGCTTTGGTTATCTGCTGTGTTTCTTTTGCGCTTCGCGGATTGAGCCCAAGTATTGATTTTACCGGTGGACATAATTATGTACTTCAGTTTGAGAAACCTGTAGAGCCAGAACAAGTGAGAACATTAATGGCTAGCCAGTTTGGCGATGCTTCTGTTNCTGTNATTGCTCTTGGTACTGATGGAAAGAAAGTTCGTGTAAGCACTAACTACCGTATTGAAGAAAGTGGTAGTAATGTAGATTCAGAAATTGAAACTAAGCTTTATAATGCTGTAAAAGATAAGTTGCTGACTCCTGGAACTTCTCTTGAAACATTTAAGAATCCTGATATTCGTACNGGTGGTAGCATTATTAGTTCTCAGAAAGTAGGACCAAGTGTTGCAAAAGATATCACTATCGGAGCTATAATTGCTGTTGTTCTTTCTTTGATCGCTATCGGACTTTATATCTTACTACGATTCAGAGATATATCTTTCAGTGTTGGTTCTGTTATCGGACTGGCTGTGGACTCAGTAATAATTGCTGGTGTATTCTCTCTGTTATATGGAAGATTGCCATTCTCTATGGAGGTTGACCAGAACTTNATTGCTGCCATCTTAACAATCATTGGTTATTCTATTAATGATAAGGTGGTAATCTTTGACCGTGTTCGTGAGTTCTTCCACTTGTATCCTAAGCATGACCGTACAGAGTTGTTCAATGACTCATTGAATACTACTCTTGCTCGTACTGTAAATACTTCGATTTGTACATTGTTAGTAATGTTATGTATCTTCATCTTAGGTGCTGAATCTATTCGTAGTTTTGCATTTGCATTGATGGTTGGTATCATTGTTGGTACTCTTACATCACTCTTTGTTTCTGCTCCTATTGCATTTATTATGCAACAGAAGGAGGCTAAAAAACATGCAAAAGTTTTAGATAAATAAGAACTTTTATATAGTTAATTGAAAAGGCTGCTCTCAAAGGGCAGCCTTTTCTTTTTGGAGGTAATTGGCCTAATGGCTTATTAAATGTATTTAGGTTATTATATAAAAGAGACTCCAATCTTTATTATTCTCTTGTACAAAAGAATTCTTGGTTTTGTACAAGGCTCAATTAACTATTCATTATGAATTGTGAAAAGAATAAGTATAAACCTGAAAGTAGAATTATTAAAAGTTCAATAATGAATGGAGTACATAGTTATTAATAACCAATACCTGGTTATTAATAAACACAGTCAACAAGAATCAGGACGAGACAAAGTGCTAGATCGCTAGATTAGTGCTAGATCAATTTAATTTGATCTAGCACCTGCATTGTGTTAATATATAGTTGTTTAAGTGCTCTCTGCTAGATTGCTAGATCAGTTTTGCATTTTTAATTTTTATGAGAGAGTAAATTCAATTAATTCTCATTGTGAACAGAGCAAATTGTGCTCCGGAAATTCTGATGATTTTATATAAATATCAGTTGCACAATAATATAGATAGGCAACAAAACTATTAGTGAGAATTTAAACATATAGGCAAAGAAACTTGGCATCTTGATACCTCTTTCTTCTGCAATAGACTTTACCATGAAGTTTGGTCCATTTCCAATGTAAGTTATTGATCCAAAAAATACAGAGCCTACACAGATTGCTTTCAACAGAATCTCAGGTACTCCAGCAACTCTTATTGATTCTGATAGGAATGAAGGTAATCCACCAGTCACCAAACCACGTGCTAAATCATAGAATGCAACTGCTGTAGGTGTATTGTCTAAGAATGAACTCAGAGCCCCAGATGCGTATAAAAATTGGCGGGGTTCGGTTAGCCCAAAACTGAAAGCATTATTTGCAAGCCAGATTAGTGCTGGCGACATAGTTACAAATATGCCCAGGAAAAGACAGGCAACCTCAGTTATAGGAGTCCACGAGAAACTATTGTTTTTGCGCACTTCAGACTTTGTGTAATATAAAGACAGAGCAGCAAGTGTTACTAATATAATCTCGCGAATATATTCCAGCCATATCGGAGCATTTTCTTGCTCCATTGCAGGTATATTCCCTTTATTGATGAAAGCAACAGCAAGGATTACCCCTAATAAAAATAAGAAATTTATATTACCTGTAACACGCATTGGTTCTTGTTGAATAGAATCTTCAGCAAGATCTATCCATTCTTCTTTTTTATAATAATATCTGTCTACAAAGTAGTAAATNGATAGTAATAANACACCGGTGAATGCCCATTCAGGAAATAAAGTAAAGAACCAGGAGAACTCAGCTCCACGCAGATAAAGCATAAATAACGGAGGATCCCCGAGTGCTGTTAAAAGTCCTCCACAATTAGCTATTGCAGCGATAAAAAATAACATAGTATGAGTGGTGTACTTGCGTTCCTGATTGGTATTAATCATTGGGCGAATAAGAAGCATGGCTGCTCCTGTAGTGCCCATAAAAGCTGCCAATACGTAACCGATTCCCATAAATAAGAGGTTGTTTCGTGGAGTGGCTTTAATATCTCCGGAAACATGAATACCTCCGGTAATAATAAATAGCGAACCCAACAAAATAATAAATGGAACATAATCGTGAACAACTGTGTTAACCAGATTTGTTGTGAGTCCATTTATCAGCATGTAAATTATTACAGGAACACTAAGAATAAGAGATATTAAAAGTTTATTTTTATTCTTATCCCACCATTTTCCTAAAATAAGCGGACCTACAGCAATAGCTAAAAGCATTATCAGAAAAGGAATTGAAACCCACAAAGGNATATTGAAAGTACTTTCCATTTTTTATTTAATTTCAACGAAGTGCTTAATCCCAACTATTCTTCTCAGAAAGTATACAATTCTTTAAATGTTTGGTAATTAAGCTCTTTAATATTATTTGATGATTAGTTTGAGACTGCAAATGTACTGCTTTATTCAATATGATATTCAATTTAGATACTATTGCTTTGTATATACTTGACAGTGTACACCTGAGTTCGACGAAAAAGAAGACATAAAAAGAAATATAAAAAGGACGAAAGTATCAGATAAAAGCTATCCTGTAGCAGAAATGATACAATCGTCCGTGCCATATAAAAGCAGAGAGTTATAATTATCGGTAGAACTCACGTTCTGAAATTGTTGTTTCAGAAACCAAAACTATCAACTTTTACATCTTGTTTTTGCTCTTCCTCGAAGGGTTTTGCTTTCAGCTGAATGGTATTTCCTTCAACGTTAATTGCTTTTGGCTGAGCAGGACAAGCATATTCGCAAGCTCCACATCCCACACAGATATCCGGATTAACACTTGGTATGCTTAGTCCGTCTTTATAAGGTTTCATTGTCACAGCCTGAGTTGGACAGTATTCAGAGCAGGCTCCGCAATCTGTATTGTCGGTATAGACTAAACAGTTTGGCATAGTATAAACCACACGTCCCATCTGAGTGGTGTGTTTTTCCTCTTTTGTAAGAGGCAGGATTGCTCCGTTTGGACAGGTATGCGAACAGACTGTACAATCATAATTGCAGAATCCCTTATCAAAACTCATCATAGGCTGCATTATCCCGCCTAATCCATACTCAGTAAAAGAGGGTTTCAATACGTGAGAAGGGCAACGACTTACGCAGAGATGGCAGGCTGTACAGTGGTCCTGCATATGCTTTGCACTGATAGAACCCGGAGGTGAAAGCGGATGAAGTTTCTTGTATGGCTTTTTGCCGTTTAATGTATCCATGGTATTTTGAGCCTTGGCTAAAGGGATTGCTGCCAATCCTGTTCCTGCTAAAGCCAGGAATGTTCTTCGGCTATTGTTGAACCCTTCTTCTGCACTTGCCGTTTTACTATGGATTCCTGGTGCATATTTGAAGCTTATAGCATTCTTCTTGCAAGCAGGAAGGCAATTAAAGCATGTTACGCAACGGCTATTATCAATCTGATGTTCTTTTACATTTATGCAGGACGATTTACACTTTGTTGCACAAGCTCCGCAACTGTTGCATTTGCTCTCATCAAATTGTATCTTGAACAGTGAAAACTTTGATATGAATCCCAGCAAGCTGCCTACAGGGCATATTGTATTGCAATACAACCTTCCGTATTTATATCCAAGGAATGATATAATTAGCAGGCTGACTGCAGCGATAACGAGTGAGAAGATACTTCTGACAGCAATCTCCACGATATAGAGAGAACTGCTGAATTTCCCAAGAATCTTCACCAGAACGTTATTTCCATACATATATGCCGGATGGAATATATTAGAAGCTATTCTTCCAAAAATACTGTATGGTTCCAGCAAGCTGAGCAGTAATGTAAATCCACTCAGAAATGCTATTGTGACAATTGCAAGTAATCCGTATCTGAGAATGTTTCTGGCCGGTAGAAATTTGTATTTCTTTTTTTTATTGAAAAGCTTAGCAATGCGTTCAGTGACATCCTGCCATATCCCAAGCGGACAAATTACTGAACAGTATACACGTCCAAAGAGCAGTGTAAGAAGCAATAAGACGATCAATACTCCTATATTCAGTGCCAGTAAAGCAGGAACCAGTTGAATAGTAGTTAATAGCTGTGTTTTATGGGGCAATAAGCCTGCAAAATCTATGAAATAGAAAGTAATAAGCGATAACATTACAAATGCTATCGCTATCCGGGTTTTACGTAACATAATTTTTTATAACTTGATTCGTTTAATATTCATTTTATCCAGGTTCATGTTTCCCACTTTCAGTTGGGAAGCATTAATTATATGAGCTACTTGTTCTACAGGCATGTTGGTAATCTGGTTGAAGAATTTCACAGCTGCTGTATCTACCGCAACCATATCCTGCGAGATAAACAGCCCCTTAGCCAGTACAACATCCGAAGTGGACCGGCCTCTTGGCCCATTGCTCTTCATCACGCGGTATGCATCCACCACATTTAGAACAGGGCGTTTGGAGAGGGTACAGATATCTGCAATGCATTGTTGCAAGTCATTTTCATGAAAATAACCTCTGTCCCATACGATTCCCATCATATTCTTCATTGAGATCGTCATTTTGGCTCCTCCATGAGTTTTCAATACCGGAATGTTGATCCATACATCGCTGTCTAATATGGCCTGATGTACTTTGGCTGTTTTCAGGTTCTTGGCATGAGGTAGGGAGATTGTCCGATAATATGATTCTTCATTGGCAGGAACCATTCTGGCTCCGGCTTCTTTGGCGGCTTCTTCTATACCACTGTTCTTGTAACATTTCCGCCAGTCGTCACAGGAGTGATCAAATACCACAACCTCTCTGGCACCTGCAGCAATGCATTGTCTTACTACTTCGGCAACCAGTTTCGGATTTGTGTTACTTGCCAGTTCAGGAACTTTGTCCCATCCTATATTGGGCTTAATGGTTACTTTCTGGCCTTTTTTTACAAATTTGCCAATTCCTCCCATTTCTTTAATGGCATGACGGAACATAACTTCCGGTTCGCCTCCTATTACGGCTACCATATCATAACCTTTCTTGCTTGCCGTACTTTCATTTGTTTGCATTAACAAATCAAATGTTTCACTTGGCTTTACAGTTGTGGCAAGCCCCGACAAAGCCAATGCACGTAAGAAATCTCTTCTATCCATATTGTTTGCTTATAAGATCCAGGGAAATTTAAAACAACTCTCGTTATAAAGGCAATAATCAGCATTACCGTTCACTGCAAACGTCTTTATTTTCGCAGCTTTGGAAAGGAGTTTCCGAGCATAATTAATTGTTGTGCCGGTTTTGATCCGATCTTCCACCAGCAGAATCCTCTTTCCTTCAAAATCAAAGCGGATTGGTTCAAGCAACTGGGGCTGATCAAACATCTGTTGCTGGTATTTGTCCCTTAAACTCAGCTTTAAAAGATGAACTTCCAGGTTTAACCTTTGGTTAAGCAAGGCTGCGGGGATAATGCCACCATTGGCAATAGGTACAATCATGTCAAAAGTTTCATCAATCTTAATTTGATGAATCCGTTCAATTACTTCCTCAAAACTTTTAGCACTCATAGCTGGCTAATATTCTCAGAATAAGCCATCCACCTATAACCTGAATAAGCATTCCGGGAAACCCCAAAGTGAAGTCCTGCATAGCCGGTGGAATGCTACCAGCTATAAGGTACTCAGCAATGCCTCCAGTCAGTTGATAAGCCAATACGGTAATTACCAGATACACCAGAGAGATTTTTTTGCTGTATTGAGCGATCTGGCTTGCGATAATGGCTAATAAAGAAGATTTGATTAATAATACAGGAAGCGCTGCCAAAGGAGGCATACCAAAAAGTAGATGGTTACATATAGGAGATAATAATGCGGTTAGTAATCCTACACGAATTCCAAATTTATAGGATGCAATCAGCGTAAAGAAATAAATAGGCAGCAGCATTTTTCCTCCATCAGGAACTAAATGACAGATCTGTGGAAGAACTAAATTACCGGCTACAAATGCAAGACCTAATAAGTAAGTGCGGTAATTAGATAAACTCAGACAAACTGGTTGAAAGGCAATACTTCTCATCATCATTTATATATTATTAATATGAATATATAGTTTACTCTGCCAAACAAACGCTGTAAGGCGGTTTTATAACCCTGCTTTATAGTTAATAGACAAGAACCTAAAAAGTTAAGTCACAAATATAAGAGAAAGATAATTTGTCTCCAAATTATAAAGCAGGATTATTCAGGGATAATTGCTTCTATTTATATTTAATCAGGCTTTTATCAGTTGTAGGTAATTTAACCTCAGATAGGTTTAGTTTAAGTATGAATAAGACTGATAGGAAAGACTCAGATCTATCACATTTCCGGTAGTTGATAAACTATTGTTTTTGTGTCTGATATTAAATAGGGAGGATTTAAGTAGTCCCGCCGAGAATCGAACTCGGATCTAAAGTTTAGGAAACTTTTGTTCTATCCATTGAACTACAAGACCGGGATGCGAATGCAAAGGTAATCTATTTTGTTGATTTGCCAAAAGTTTTTCTTTGTTAAAGAATAACAATGTATTAAACCATTGTCTCATTAATGAGTCATATTTGCGATATATTTTAAAAAATACATTTTAGGGACTAAACGATGAAAAGATTGTTATTGGGTACATTGTTGCTAGTAATCAGTGTTTGTAGCTACGCAGCTTCCGAGGAGTTGGGAAATATTAAAGGTATGGTGATCGATTCAAAAACAAAGGAAGGTTTGCAGTTTGTTAATGTTAGTATAAAAACTAAGACTCATGCTTCTTTGATAAAAGGAGGGGTCACCGACCAGAACGGATCATTTATTCTTGGAGGTTTAAAAGAAGGAACATACATTGTGAGTGTTTCTTATATCGGGTATAAGGCATATGAAAAAGAATTTGTCATCACTTCATCAAACAAGAATGTTAATCTGAAAATGATTCCTTTAGCAGAAGATAGTCATGAGTTGAAAGGAGTGGAAGTAACGGGCCAAAAGTCTCAGATGAAGTTTGAGATAGACAAGAAAGTATTTAATGTTGATCAGAATATTGCTTCTGCGGGAGGCTCGGCAAGTGATGTGTTAAGCAACATACCTTCTGTTGAGGTTAATAATGAAGGAGATGTCTCTCTTCGGGGAAATTCAAACGTTACAGTCTGGATTAACGGAAAAGCTTCCGGATTATCAGCTGATAACAGAGCTCAGATTCTGGAACAAATGCCGGCAGAAAGTATAGAGAAGATTGAAGTGATAACTAATCCTTCTGCAAAATATAGTCCTGATGGCACGGCTGGTATTATCAATATAGTGTTAAAGCAAGATCGCAAGGCTGGCTATTTTGGTAGTGTTCAGACGGGTGCAGATTCCAAAGGTGGATACAATGGCAGTTTCAATATCAATTATAGCAGCAGCAAATTAGATGTTTACGCAAATGCAGGCTATCGTCATCATGAAAGGACCGGAGGTGGATATACTAACCGAACAAATACTCAGGGAACTGAAACAAAAGGCGATGATACTTACCTGAACCAGATTTCAGACCAGTCCGGAGATCATTCTGGCTTATTCTTAAGAGGTGGTGTTACTTATCATTATACTCCAAAAGATCACTTCACTTTAGGTGGATTTGGAATGTTTGGTGATATGAATCAAAATAATACAATTGATTATCTAAGCAATGTTCCAGCTTCATATTATAAGAGTAATCGCTGGTCTAACTCCGATAATTCAATGAATGGTGGAAATATAGAACTTGGGTATAAACATGATTTTACAAAAGATAGCTATCTTGATTTTACAGCCTCATACAACAAATGGGGAATGGATAATACGAGCCTCTATAATCAAACATCTTTCTATACAGATAAAACAACATCATCCTATCAACGTCAGTTGAATAATATGAATAGACATGAATGGGAATTTCAATTGGATTATCAGAATAAGATAAATGACAATACAAAATTTGAAGCTGGCTATAAAGGAAACCTTGGAAGAGAAAACAGCCCTGTAAAAACATACTCTGGTCTTAATGAGAGCTCTGCTATTTTTGATAATAGTTTGTATAACTGCTTTATTTACAATCAGGATATACATGCGCTTTATACAACATATTCCGGTCGTATCAGCAAACTTGGGTATCAGCTTGGATTACGTGGAGAATATTCCAAAGTGAATACAAGATCAGAAGACTATGCAAATAAAAGCATTCCATTTTCGACAGATTATTTTAGTTTGTTCCCAAGTGCATTTATTTCATATGCTTTGCCTAACAATAATGAAGTACAGCTGAATTATACCCGCCGTATTTCCCGTCCTTGGGGAGGACAGCTCAATTCTTTTAAGAATATAACAGATTCTACAAATATTTCTTTTGGTAATCCGGAATTAAACCCGGAATATTCAAATGCATTTGAACTGAATTATATTAAAAACTGGGAAAACCACATGCTTTCTTTCTCCGGTTACTATCGCACAACTGATGATGTGATTCAAAGTATCCGCTATCTGGATGGGAATGTAATGAAAACCACTTATGATAACGTGGCTAAATCTCAGTCTGCTGGAGTTGAATTGGTAGGAAAAGACAAACTGCTTAAAATACTGGATCTTACAACTACAGTTAATTTGTTCTATTACAAACTTGATGGATTTAGTTATTTGCCTGAAGGTAGTACCACTCCTGTTTTGGGCAATGCAAGTGAGAATTTCTCATGGAATGCCCGGATGATAGCAAATGTTCTTCTTCCGCAATCTATCTCTTTGCAGGTCACGGGAGGTTATAACGCAAGGCAGATTGTGGCTCAGGGTACTCAGAAAGCAAGCTATTCTTTAGATGCAGGTCTGCGAAAATCATTCATGAATAAGAAATTTAGCCTGAGTATAAATGCCCGTGACATTCTTAATTCCCGCATTCAGCATACTCTAACTTCTGGGACTGGATTTATACAGGATTCCAAAAGCTGGAGAAATGGAAGACAAGTGGGTTTTACACTGACATATAATTTTGGAAATATGCGTGCTAAGAATAATAAACTAAATAAACCAGGCGATGAGAATATGTCGATGCCTATGAATGAAGAATGATCTATTCTTTGTCTATGTAAGTTAATGAAACAAGGAATATTAGAAATATAAATAGTTTATTGCCATTACTTAGATAATCACTAAAAGATTTTGCTAAGTCGCATAACTTTCCGACCTTTGTACACGTATAAATAGGAGCCTGTCAATGTGCAGAATATTGTAAACAGGCTTGTATTTATACGTTTTTTATAAGACTTGATCTTAAATTAATAGAAAAAAGATAGTTATGGCAGACAAAATGGTAGTTAAAGAATTAGAGAGAGTAGTAGTTCGCTTCTCTGGTGATTCTGGTGATGGTATGCAGTTAGCCGGAAACATTTTCTCTAATCTATCGGCAGTATTGGGAAATGATATTTCTACGGAACATTTTCTCTAATTTATCGGCTGTATTGGGGAACGATATATCTACGTTTCCTGATTATCCGGCAGAAATTCGTGCCCCGCAAGGCACAATAAGTGGAGTTTCCGGTTTTCAGGTGCATATTGGTGCAAAGAAAGTTTTCACTTCCGGTGATAAATGCGATGTTCTTGTAGCAATGAACCCCGCTGCATTAAAAACAAACGTAAAACACATTACTCCTCAATCCATCATTATTATTGATACAGACTCCTTTACAAAAAAGGACCTGGAAAAAGCCCTTTATACAACAGATGAGCCTTTTGCTGAACTAGGTATTCAAAATCAGGTTATTGATGCGCCTATCTCTTCTATGTGTAAAGAGAGTCTCAAAGATAGCGGGCTGGATAATAAAGCTGCGATCCGATGCAAGAATATGTTTGCATTGGGATTGGTTTGCTGGTTGTTCAATCGACCTCTGGACCATGCTATGCATATGCTTAATGATAAGTTTGCAAAGAAACCTACAATTGCGGAAGCAAATATCAAAGTATTGACGGATGGCTATAATTATGGTCACAATATCCATGCCTCAATATCTACATACATTGTTGAATCTAAAGGTGAGAAGGAAAAAGGTTTTTATACTGATGTGAATGGTAATCTTGCCACATCTTACGGACTTGTTGCAGCTGCTGAGAAAGCTGGCTTGCAACTATTCTTAGGTTCATATCCTATTACTCCTGCAACTGATATTCTTCATAATCTTGCTAAGTGGAAACAGCTGGGTGTTGTTACCGTGCAGTGCGAAGATGAGATCTCAGGTGCATGTAGTGCTATCGGAGCCTCTTTTGCAGGAAATCTGGCTGTAACTACTACATCAGGACCGGGTGTTTGTCTGAAAAGCGAGGCTATAAATCTTGCTGTTATAGCAGAATTGCCGTTAGTGATTGTGAATGTTCAGCGCGGTGGTCCTTCAACCGGTTTGCCAACCAAGAGTGAACAGACCGACTTGCTACAGGCTGTATATGGCCGTAATGGTGAAAGTCCGCTGGTTGTTATTGCTGCAACTTCTCCTACTAATTGTTTCGATTCTGCATATATGGCAGCTAAGATAGCATTGGAACACATGACTCCGGTTATTCTTCTTACAGATGGATATATTGCCAACGGATCTGCTGCATGGAAGATTCCATCTTTGAAGGATTATCCTGAAATAAAGCCTAATTATGTAACTAAGGAAATGCAGGAGGCATGGAAACCTTACATGCGTAACATGGAAACGCTGGTTCGTTACTGGGCTGTTCCCGGTATGGAAGGGTTTATGCACAGAGTAGGCGGACTGGAAAAAGATGCTGTTACAAGTGCTATTTCTACCGATGCTGATAATCACCACAGAATGACGTTGACTCGTCAGGCAAAGATTGACTATATTGCCAACTGTATTCCCGAACTTGAAGTTCAGGGAGACCAAGATGCTGATTTGCTGGTTGTAGGTTGGGGAGGTACTTACGGACACCTCTATTCTGCAGTGGAAAAATGTCATGAAGAAGGGAAAAAGGTTGCTTTGGCTCATTTCCAATATATCAACCCACTACCTAAGAATACAGAAGAAGTTTTAAGGGCATTCAAAAAGATTGTAGTGGTAGAACAGAATTTAGGACAGTTTGCCGGACTTCTTCGTATGAAGATTCCTGGATTAGATATCTGTCAGTTCAATAGAGTGAAGGGACAGCCTTTTAATGTTTTAAGACTTGTAGAAGAATTTACTAAATTGATGGAGGAAAAGTAAGATGAGCGAACAATTATATACAGCAAAAGATTTTAAGAGTGACCAGTATGTTCGTTGGTGTCCGGGTTGTGGTGACCATGCATTATTGAATTCATTACACAAGGCTATGGCTGAATTGGGTATTGCTCCTAATATGACAGCCGTTATTTCAGGTATTGGATGCTCTTCCCGCTTACCTTATTATATGAATACTTATGGCTTTCATACCATTCATGGGCGTGCAGCAGCAATTGCTACCGGTGTGAAAGTCGCTAATCCGGATTTAACTGTTTGGCAAATTTCAGGTGATGGCGATGGACTTGCTATTGGTGGAAATCACTTTATACATGCTCTTCGTAGAAATGTAAATATTAATATTGTTCTCCTGAATAACCGTATCTACGGATTAACTAAAGGGCAGTATTCACCAACTTCTCCTCGTGGATTTGTATCCAAGTCATCCCCTTACGGTACAGTTGAAGATCCTTTCCGTCCGGCAGAATTAGCTTTTGGTGCTAGAGGACGATTCTTTGGAAGATGTGTGGATGTGGATGGGCCCACTTCTGTAGAGGTACTGGCAGCTTCAGCCCGCCACAAAGGAGCTTCAGTAGTAGAGGTTCTGCAGAACTGTGTAATTTTTAATGATGGTTGCTATAGTGCTGTTGCCACGAAAGAGGCACGTACAAAAAATGCGATTTACCTGAAACATGGTCAACCGATGTTGTTTGGAGAAAACAAAGAAAAGGGTCTTATGCAAGAAGGCTTTGGACTGAAAGTGGTGACTTTAGGTGAAAATGGCGTAACAGAAAAAGATATTCTGGTGCATGATGCCCATTGTGAGGACAACACTCTTCACATGAAGCTTGCGTTGATGGAAGGTCCAGATTTCCCTATTGCTCTAGGTGTGATTCGTGATGTACAGGCCCCAAGTTATGAGGAATGTGTATACGCACAAATTAAGGAAGTTCAGGTCAAGAAGCCTATTCGTAAACTGGAAGAGTTTCTGCTTAGCGGTGAGATTTGGGAAATTAAATAATTTCCTTCTATAATAGAATAAATGCAGACTTAAAGGATATCCTTTAAGTCTGCATTTGTTTTTAACAGGTAATGTTACTGGACATGTAGCGGGTTTATGTATTTAAAACAGCTTGCCGGAGTATTTTTGTGATTACTCTTTTTCTCCGAATGCCAGATCTCCAGCATCCCCTAATCCTGGGATAATATAGGAGTGGGAGTCAATTTCCGGGTCAACAGCTGCACACCAGATAGTTGTCTTTTCTTCAGGGAAAACCTGTTGAACATATTCAAGTGCCTGTTTGCTTGCAATAATGGCGGCAATGTGTATTTCTTTAGGATTTCCTTTTGTTAGCATGGCACCGTAGCTTAGTTCCAGAGAGCTACCGGTAGCAAGCATAGGGTCTGTGATAATAAGCGTTTTGCCAGCAATACGGGGAGAAGCAATATATTCGATATTGATTTCAAACTTAAGTGCGTCTTTGTATTTCCGGTAAGCAGAAACAAAAGCATTTTCTGCCTTATCAAAATAGTTTAGGAATCCTTGATGAAAAGGTAAGCCTGCACGAAGAATGGTGCTGATTACAATCTTGTTATCAGGAGTGCTAACCGGACAAATACCCAGAGGCGTTTGAATGTTCTTGGTTGAATAAGCAAATTCCTTACTCATCTCATAAGCCATTATCTCACCAATTCGTTCAATGTTGCGACGGAATCGCATTCGGTCATTCTGCACTTTAACATTTCTGATTTCGGAGACATATTGGTTTAGTATGGAATTTGTCTCACCAAAGTTAATTATCTTCATTGTTTTCTTATTAAGTAATATATTATTTTATTTGTTTAATCATTTCTGTATACGTTTTTTTCCATCCTTCCCAGTCAGCAGTCTCTGCTAAAGAGGAGTTGTGGAAAAGTGTGATAAGATCGCCGTTTACTGCTTTTACCTTTTCTGCAAGTTCCTTTATTTTTTTCAGTGCCCCTTGTGAAGTCATACCAAAATCCCGGTGTAAGGTTACATCCATTACAGCTGACGGATGTATAATCAGACTGGTTTCCTGCTCTTTTTCAATATCATAGAATGGAAAAGGAATACTTGTTCCTGCCCGAAACCCAAACTGAGAAGAGTAAAGTACGGAGTAATCATCGTGAATGTCCGCAGCCAATAATTGTCGAAAAGTTTCGGGGAACCTGAAACGAAGAAAATGTTGCCTGCTCCCTTCTACTTTTTTCTCCAGAATCATTTCCAGTTCCATTTTTTCTTTGCAAAACTGCAGATTATTGAATGCTGCGATATAGGAAGGGTGGATAAAAACCGAGTGCTTTTCGGACATTTTTCTGAGCATTTTCCGATAACGGCGGGAAGGGTAAATATATCTGCGGTCAAATTTTCCGTAGGGTCCTTTATGTACAAAGAAGAGTCCTTCTATACCTTGTTCTTGATAGAGTTGGAGAAGGTATTCAAAATTGAAATATGCATCTTCCTTTAAATGGAGTATAGTGAGCAGACGATCTTGGAAAATAGAGAACTTCCTTTCAAACAGGTCTTTTAACAGACAGAGCGCATTTAATGTAAAACCTTTATTCCGGTAAAGATACGGGTGATCAATATCAACGGTTGGAATAAACCGGAACGAACGACTTGAGAACCTGCATTGGGGGTAAAGTCTTAGCAACTCTTCCTTAAGTGCATAAGCCCATTGGTCTATAATTGGTTCTTCTATACAGCCCATTTTGCTGATTATGCTATCGGTGTATTGATAGCGACCATGACTGTCAAGTGCTGTAGAGTGGTATTCTTCATATCTTGTGATCAGATAGAATGACGCTGCGAATAAGTCGAAAGGAATATCTCCTTGTTCTTGTGGGAAGAGCACAGGCCGATTTTTCCATCGAGCAATCTTTTCTGCTTTTTGCTTGTCTATTCCTTTACTATATAATAAGGTATGAGGAAGAATCCAGATTCCTTTGTTCAGTTTTTCAACAGAATAATTGACAGAGGGTAAATCTGAAGCGATAAATTCATTCTTATCAGTAGTGAGACAGGCTTCAACTCCCAGTATATCAGAGAATATCCGAGAAAGAATGTAATTAAGCCGAGGACTCTTTTTATGTGCAAATACTATAATCATTAATCTGTCGCTTTATGGTTTGCAAAATAACTAATTAATTTCTAATCAAGATCAAAAAAGATGCTAATTTGTTACGTAATTATAAAACGAATCTAATTAAAGAAAAATTTCTTTAATATGACGTTTCTTATCAAATAAAGTGTTACTTTTGTATCCGGTTTACAAGGATTGCTTGAAACAAGTAAAACGAACTAAAAGAACAGAGATTATTATACCAATTTAAATTAATTCAAAAGAAATGGCAAACTTAGATTTAAGCAAGTATGGCATTGTAGGTGCAACTGAGATCCTACATAATCCATCTTACGAACAGTTGTTCGCAGAAGAAACAAAAGCAGGTTTGGAAGGCTTTGAAAAAGGTCAGGAAACAGAACTAGGCGCAGTAAACGTTATGACAGGTGTTTACACAGGTCGTTCTCCTAAAGACAAATTCTTTGTTAAAGATGCAACTACTGAAAATACAGTATGGTGGACATCAGACGAATACAAGAACGATAACAAACCTCTTTCTACTGAAAGCTGGAATGTATTGAAAGGTGTAGTTACAAAAGAGCTTTCTAACAAACGCCTTTTCGTAATGGATACTTTCTGCGGAGCTAATGAAACTAGCCGTTTGAAAATCCGTTTCATCATGGAAGTAGCTTGGCAAGCACATTTCGTAAAGAATATGTTTATCCGTCCTACAGAAGAAGAATTAGCTAACTATGGCGAACCAGATTTCGTTGTAATGAACGGTTCTAAAACTGATGCTGGTGAAAACTTTGCAGAACTAGGTTTGAACTCTAAAACATTCGTTGTATTTAACTTAACTGAAAAAATTCAGTTGATCGGTGGTACTTGGTATGGTGGTGAAATGAAGAAAGGTATGTTCTCTTACATGAACTACTTACTTCCATTACAGGGTATGGCTTCTATGCACTGCTCTGCAAACACTAACGAAAAAGGTGAAACAGCTATTTTCTTCGGTTTGTCAGGAACAGGTAAAACAACTCTTTCTACAGATCCAAAACGTCAGTTGATTGGTGATGACGAACACGGTTGGGATGACGAAGGTGTATTCAACTTCGAAGGTGGTTGCTATGCTAAAGTTATTAACCTAAGCAAAGAAAACGAACCAGATATCTACGCTGCTATCAAACGTGACGCTCTTCTTGAAAACGTTACTGTTGATGCTAACGGTAAGATTGACTTCGATGATAAATCAAAAACAGAAAACACTCGTGTTTCTTATCCTATTTATCACATTGAAAACATCGTTAAGCCAGTTTCTAAGGCTCCTGCTGCTAAGAAGGTTATCTTCTTGTCTGCTGATGCATTCGGTGTTCTTCCTCCAGTATCTATCTTGAGCCCTGAACAAACTCAATATTACTTCCTTTCTGGTTTCACAGCTAAATTAGCTGGAACAGAACGTGGTATTACTGAACCAACTCCAACATTCTCTTCTTGTTTCGGTGCAGCATTCCTTTCTTTACACCCAACAAAATATGCTCAGGAATTGGTTAAGAAGATGGATAAATCAGGTGCTAAGGCATACTTGGTTAACACTGGTTGGAATGGTTCTGGTAAGAGAATCTCTATCAAAGATACAAGAGGTATTATCGATGCTATCCTTGACGGTTCTATTGACAAAGCAGAAACTAAGACTATCCCTTATTTCTCATTTGTAACTCCAACAGCTCTTCCAGGTGTAGATCCTAAGATCTTAGATCCTCGTGATACTTATGCTGATGCAGCTCAATGGGAAGAAAAAGCAAAAGATNTNNCTGCNCGNTTCATCAAGAACTTNGCTAAGTTCACAGGTAACGAAGCTGGTAAAGCATTAGTTGCTGCTGGTCCTCAACTTTAATTAGTTACCCCTTATTTTATATAAAACCAAAAAGGGTGGTCTCCGTGAGAGATTGCCCTTTTTTTGTTAGTTTATATAAGATCTCTTTTTCATAGTCTATATTCATATGTTCTTCTGAATCCAAAAGAGTTCAAATGAGGACAAAGAAAAAGCCTGAAAGAATGAACTTTCAGGCTTTATAATATTGATTTTATCAATTATGATCTTGTGCTACGCTTGCGTTCGTTTTCATCCAGTATAACCTTGCGCATACGCATATGCTTAGGTGTGATTTCTACATATTCATCTTCTTTGATGTATTCCAATGCTTCTTCAAGTGAGAAGACAACCGGAGTAATGATTCTGGCTTTATCGTCGGTACCGGAGGCACGAGTGTTGGTTAGTTTCTTTGATTTAGTTACATTAACCACAAGGTCGTTGTCTTTGCTATGCTCGCCAACAACCTGTCCGGCATAAACCTCTTCTTGAGGGAAGATAAAGAATCTACCGCGATCCTGAAGTTTGTCGAGGGCATAAGCAAATGCTGTACCTGCTTCCATCGCAACAATAGAACCGTTAGTACGACGTTCGATTTCTCCTTTAAACGGTTGGTATTCCTTGAAACGGTGAGCCATGATAGCTTCTCCTGCAGATGCAGTAAGTACGTTGGTACGTAAACCAATGATTCCGCGTGAAGGCATGTCGAATGTCATGTTGATACGCTCGCCGTTATTATCCATAGCAGTCATTTCTCCTTTTCTACGGGTAACCATATCAATGATCTTGCTTGAATATTCTTCTGTTACATTGATTGTAAGTTCTTCAATCGGTTCACATTTTCTTCCGTCTATTTCTTTATATAGAACCTGTGGCTGTCCTACCTGAAGTTCGTATCCCTCACGGCGCATGGTTTCAATAAGTACAGACAAGTGAAGTACACCACGACCAAATACCAGCCATTTATCTGAAGTGTCAGATTTCTGAACGCGAAGTGCAAGATTTTTATCCAGTTCTTTCTCCAGACGGTCGTTAATGTGGCGTGAAGTCACAAATTTACCATCTTTTCCAAAGAAAGGAGAGTCGTTGATAGTGAAAAGCATACTCATGGTCGGCTCGTCAATAGCAATTGGAACTAATGGTTCCGGATTCTCAATATCACAGATTGAATCGCCAATGTCAAAACCTTCTATACCTACTAATGCGCAAATATCGCCGGAGTTGACTTCTGTTGTTTTTGCACGTCCTAGTCCTTCAAATACATGAACTTCCTTGATTTTTGATTTTACAACAGAACCATCTCTTTTAACCAAAGAAACAGGCATGTTTTCTTTCAATGTACCACGGTGCACACGACCTACGGCAATACGTCCTGTAAAAGAAGAGTAGTCCAATGATGTAATTAGCATCTGAGGAGTTCCTTCTAATGTTTGGGGAGCTGGGATATTGGCAACAATGCAATCCAATAAAGGAAGAATATCTTCGGTTGGTTTTTGCCAGTCTTCACTCATCCATCCGTTCTTTGCAGATCCGTAAATGGTTGGGAAGTCTAATTGCTCTTCTGTAGCATCAAGGCTACACATTAAATCGAATACCATTTCATGAACTTCATCAGGGCGGCAATTAGGCTTGTCTACCTTGTTGATTACAACGATAGGTTTCAAACCGATCTGAAGTGCTTTCTGAAGTACAAAACGTGTTTGAGGCATTGGGCCTTCAAAAGCGTCGACTAAAAGTACACATCCATCGGCCATATTAAGGACGCGTTCCACTTCACCACCGAAGTCGGAGTGTCCCGGGGTATCAATGATATTGATTTTTGTCCCTTTATAATTAATAGAAACGTTCTTCGAAAGAATCGTTATCCCTCGTTCGCGTTCAAGATCGTTATTATCTAAGATTAATTCACCACTTGTTTGATTGTCGCGGAACAAGTGACCGGCTAAAAGCATTTTATCGACCAAAGTCGTTTTCCCATGGTCTACATGGGCAATAATTGCAATGTTTCTAATATTTTGCATAGGTAAGTAATTTGGGCGCAAAGGTACGACAAAATATCGGAACCTGTATCTTAAATGATGAAAAAGCGAGAGTTAAGTCGGCTGAAAAGGACATTTTTACAAAAAGAGCTACACTTTAATTTTATAAAGCGTAGCTTAAATTATAATATGACGTACATTTATAATTGAAAACGAATAAAGTAAATTAAAAATTTTCTTGTAAAATGCTATTATGTCTTTAATTATTTGAGTTAAATCTTTGTAGGATAAAAGATAATGTCTATCTTTGCGCACTCAAAGAAATATTTATTTTATAAAAAGCTAAGAATTATGTATTTAGATGTAGCTAAGAAACAAGAAATCTTTGAAAAGTACGGAAAGTCTAACACTGATACTGGGTCACCTGAATCTCAGATAGCATTGTTCTCATACCGTATTTCTCACCTGACTGAGCACCTTAAGCTCAACAGAAAAGATTATACCACTGAGAGATCATTAACTATTATGGTAGGAAAACGTCGTAAGTTGTTGAACTACCTTAAAGATGTTGATATTGAAAGATATCGTGCCATCGTTAAGACTCTAGGACTTAGAAAGTAATTTTCTGACGAAAGTATTTTCAAGGCTGTCACTCGAAAGAGTGACAGCCTTGTTTTTTTATATTTATTATGTCTGTTAAGTCTTTGATGGCTCACCCGATAATTAGTGGGGGGAATAAGATAAAATGTTATCTTTGTCGTATGGAAAACGACGTTTTATTATCATTAGTAAATTTGATGCTCCCCGAAAATATTTTATCAAGGTTTAGTATCGTAAATGTAGAAAAGAGTTCAGATACAATACTTATTTATTTGGACGAAAAAATAGATGCTAAGTATGCTTCGAATGACCTCTTTGAATCCAAAGGCTTCCTGAATCCTGTCACCATCAGAGATTTTCCTCTTCGTGACAAAGCTGTTGATTTGGTGGTTCGTCGTCGCCGTTGGATTAATCGACAAGCAAATGAAAGTTTTACAGCTCCTTATGATGAGTTTAAAGCCGAAGGTACCCGCTACTCGAAAGAGTTTGCGGCTTTTTTAAAAGAGGTGTATGGAGACGAGGCCTACGACCTCCCGTTCACTTGATGCTTATTATCATATAAACGGGGATACGTTTGAAAAACAGTATAAAGAAGTCCTGAGCTGTTACCGTGAATGGAATGAGTTGTCTCACGCCGACGAATGGCTTATATTCCCAGAGAATGTTGGTAAACGGCTTTGCATTGATGAGACATCCATAAGTGATGGCGAGCTTTATACTATAGTCTCCAACCCAGAAGCGCGTGGAAGAAAAGGGTCGCTGGTAGCTTTGGTTAAAGGTGTTTCTTCAAATGATGTAATCGATACTTTAAAACTCATACCTGAGGATAAACGATCTGTCGTGGAAGAAGTTACAATGGACCTATCCAATAGCATGAATCTTATAATCCGAAGATGTTTTCCCAAAGCCAAGCGTACAATTGATCGTTTCCATGTTCAAAAGTTGGCATGTGATGCATTGCAGGAAATGAGAATAGCACATCGTTGGGATGCTATTCAAGCCGATACGGATGCAAAAGAAGAGGCTAAGGAAAAAGGAGAAGACTATCAGCCTACCACATTTGCAAACGGTGATACGCAAAAACAATTGTTGGCACGGAGTCGATATTTACTGTTCAAATCCATGGACAAATGGACGGAAAGCCAAAAGGAAAGAGCGGCAATATTGTTTGATATCTATCCCGATATAAAAGAAGCCTATTCTCTAACTCACTCACTGAGAATGATATTCAACAAGAACACGGTAAAGGATGCAGCCAGAATGTCACTTGCACGTTGGTACGACAAAGTCGATAACTCCGGCTTTAAAAGTTTTAATGTCATAGCAGGAACATTGTACGAACATTATGACGAGGTATTGAACTTCTTTACAAACAGGGCAACCAATGCGTTTGCAGAATCTTTTAATGCAAAAATCAAACAATTTAGGGCACAGCTTAGAGGAGTGATTGATATAAAGTTTTTCTTCTTTAGATTGACTAAGCTTTATGCATAGCCCCACTAAATATCGGGTGAGCCTCTTTGATTGTCTGATGAAAGCAAGTAGATATGCTAACATTGTATAAACTTCAGGGATGGACTCTTTTTTATGATAAATTATCGTATTTTCCCTTTGTTAGATTAAAGATTTAGCTAATTTTGCAGCGGAAAACTAATAAATTAGCACCAGAAGAAAATATGGATAACAGTAAAATTGTAGGAGAGAAGATTAAAGCACTTCGCGAAGCAAAGGAAATAAGTATAAATGATCTGGCAGATCGTTCCGGTTTAGCTGTTGAGCAGATTGAACGTATTGAGAATAACATAGATATACCTTCACTGGCTCCACTGATTAAAATAGCACGTGTGCTTGGCGTTCGTTTAGGTACATTTCTTGATGATATGGATGATCAGGGACCCGTACTTTGCCGTAAAAAAGAGGCTAGTGATACCATAAGCTTTTCTAATAATGCGGTTCGTTCCCGCAAACACATGGAGTATCATTCTCTTTCAAAATCTAAAGCAGACCGACACATGGAGCCTTTCATTATAGATGTGGCCGAGAGTTCGGATAATGAATTCATACTCTCTTCTCACGAAGGAGAAGAATTTATTATGGTTATGGAAGGCACTATGGAAATTAACTATGGAAAGGACACATACGTACTTGAAGAAGGCGACAGTATTTACTACGATTCTATTGTGCCTCACCATGTACATGCTTTTGAAGGACAAGCGGCTAAAATATTAGCTGTAATCTATACTCCTATTTAATATACACATCTATGCAGTTATTTGACAGAACCTTGGGGCAGTGGCTTGAACACTGGGCTGAGGTAACTCCCGATAAGGAATACATTGTCTATTCCGACAGAAACTTACGCTTTACCTGGAAGCAATTTAACGAACGTGTTGACGAAATGGCAAAGGGGCTTCTCTCTATTGGTGTGACAAAAGGTTCACATGTGGGGATCTGGGCAACAAATGTGCCGGATTGGCTCACATATCTTTATGCCTGTGCCAAGATTGGAGCTATATATGTAACGGTTAACACCAGCTATAAATTATCTGAACTGGAATATCTTTGCAAAAACTCGGATATGCACACATTGTGCATTACTAACGGAGATCGTGACAGTGACTTTGTAGAGATCGTTTATAAGATGCTTCCCGAACTGAAAACTACCCAACGTGGTCATCTGCAAAGTAAGCGTTTTCCGGAAATGAGAAATGTGGTTTATATTGGGCAAGAGAAGTTTCGTGGAATGTATAACACCTCGGAAGTGCTTCTTCTTGGAAAGAATGTGGATGATGCCTGTTTGATTGAAGCGAAAAAACAGGTAAACTGTCATGATGTGGTAAATATGCAATATACATCCGGTACCACCGGCTTTCCTAAAGGTGTTATGTTGTCTCACCATAACATTGCAAATAATGGATACCTAACCGGCGAACACATGAAATTCACTGCCGATGATAAACTCTGCTGTTGCGTACCTTTGTTCCATTGCTTTGGAGTGGTGCTTGCCAGTATGAATGTATTGACGCATGGCTGCACACAGGTAATGGTGGAGCGTTTTGATCCGTTAGTTGTTCTTGCTTCTATTCACAAAGAGCGGTGTACTGCTGTTTATGGAGTGCCTACCATGTTTATAGCAGAACTTCATCACCCCATGTTCGATATGTTTGATCTTACCTCTCTTCGTACAGGAATTATGGCCGGTTCCCTTTGTCCGGTAGAACTGATGAAGCAGGTACAGGAAAAGATGTTCATGAGGGTAACCAGCGTATATGGCTTGACAGAGACTTCTCCCGGAATGACTCATACTCGCATAGATGATTCGTTTGATTCTCGTTGCAATACTGTGGGATATGAATTTGAATTTACTGAAGTGAAAGTTCTCGATCCCGAAACGGGAGAAGAGTGTCCTGTAGGTGTTCAGGGTGAAATGTGTAACCGTGGTTATAATACCATGAAAGGGTACTATAAGAATCCTCAGGCAACAGCCGAAGTGATTGATAAGAATGGTTTTCTTCATTCTGGCGACCTTGGCATAAAAGACGAGGATGGCAACTATCGTATTACCGGACGAATTAAAGATATGATAATTCGTGGAGGCGAGAATATCTATCCACGTGAGATAGAAGAATTCTTATATAAACTTCCCGGAGTAAAAGATGTGCAGGTGGCAGGAGTACCTTCTCAGAAATATGGCGAGGCAGTAGGTGCATTTATAATCCTTCACGAAGGTGTGGATATGGAAGCATCTGATGTACGTGAATATTGCAAGGATAAAATATCAAGATATAAGATACCTAAATATGTGTTCTTTATCAATGAATTCCCGATGACGGGAAGTGGTAAAATTCAGAAATTCAAATTGAAGGAGCTGAGTTTAAAACTTTGTGAAGAACAAGGCATTGAAGTTATCTAATAGTTAGAACATAGCTTTTTAGTCCCGGATAAAAGATCTTAAGGTTTTTTGTCCGGGACTTCTTTTTTATATCTTCTGCGGCTCCTTTGTTCAGACGGAACCAAAAGAAAATATAAAGAGGTGAGTATCATGCTTAAAAAATCGGAATACCTTTTGTTACAGTATACAGAAAATCTTATCTTTGCCAAATTAATTTAATAAACTAATTATATTTTAGTATGTCTACAAAATTATTCTCTGAGCTGCCTTATAAAGTGGCAGACATTACGCTTGCAGACTTTGGTCGCAAGGAACTCGATNTGGCAGAACAAGAAATGCCCGGGCTAATGGCTCTTCGCGAAAAGTATGGAGAATCTAAACCTCTGAAAGGCGCTCGTATTATGGGCTCGCTTCACATGACCATTCAAACAGCGGTGTTGATTGAAACATTGGTTGCTTTGGGTGCAGATGTGCGTTGGTGCTCATGTAATATATATTCTACGCAAGACCATGCTGCCGCTGCTATTGCTGCTGCCGGAGTTCCTGTTTTTGCATGGAAAGGTGAAACATTGGAAGAATACTGGTGGTGTACTTTGCAGGCACTTACTTTCCCTGGTCACCAGGGACCAACAGTGATTGTTGACGATGGTGGTGATGCTACCATGATGATTCACTGCGGATATGATGCTGAGAAAGATGCTTCTTTCCTCGATAATGAAGTCAGCGCAGAAGATGAAAAGCAACTGTATGCAATCCTGAAAAATGTATTGAAGGAAGACAACGGAATGTGGGCACGTATGGTACCTGAAATTCGTGGTGTATCTGAAGAAACAACAACAGGTGTCCACCGTTTGTATCAGATGATGGAAGAAGGAAAGCTTCTTTTCCCTGCATTTAACGTGAACGACTCAGTTACCAAATCTAAATTCGATAACTTGTACGGTTGCCGCGAGTCTTTGGCTGACGGTATCAAACGTGCTACTGACGTGATGATTGCCGGTAAGGTAGCTGTTGTTTGTGGTTACGGTGATGTGGGTAAAGGCTGTTCTCACTCTATGCGTTCTTACGGAGCAAGAGTTATCGTTACTGAAATTGATCCTATCTGTGCACTTCAGGCTGCAATGGAAGGCTTTGAAGTAATGACAATGGAAGATGCAGCAAGCCAGGGAAATATCTTTGTTACTACAACAGGGAATATTGATATCATCCGCATCGATCATATCGAAAAGATGAAAGATCAGGCTATCATCTGTAACATTGGTCACTTCGACAATGAAATACAGGTTGAGAACCTGAAGAACTATCCTGGTATCAAGAGCCGCAATATCAAACCACAAGTTGATCAATACTTCTTCCCAGACGGACATTCTGTTCTTCTTCTTGCTGACGGTCGTTTGGTTAATCTTGGTTGTGCAACAGGTCACCCATCATTTGTAATGAGTAACTCATTCACAAACCAGACATTGGCTCAGATTGAACTGTTCCAGAAGAAATATGANATTNATGTTTATCGTTTGCCNAAAGAATTGGACGAAGAAGTAGCCCGTCTCCACCTTGAAAAGATTGGAGTGAAGTTAACCAAACTGACTCCTGAGCAAGCTGCTTACATTGGTGTTTCAGTTGATGGTCCTTATAAAGCAGATCATTACAGATATTAATTCAGATAAAAAATTGCAAGTAGAAAGTTCAACTATAAAAGATTATGATGAAGAAATCATTGCCAGATATTATTGCGATTGTTGCATTCGTTATTATATCGCTGGCCTATTTCTTTCCGGCAATAACGGAAGGAAGAGTTCTTGCCCAACATGATGCTGTTGCAAGTATCGGGCTGGGACAGGAGTCTAAGGAATTCACGGAAAAAACAGGTGAGCGTTCACGGTGGACTAATGCTGTATTTGGTGGCATGCCTACTTATCAGATCTCACCAAGTTATGACTCCACAAGTTTACTTCAGAAGGTAGAAAAGGGTTACAGACTCTTCTTGCCCGATTATGTTTACATGGTTTTCATTATGCTGCTTGGTTTCTATATCCTGATGCGGGCATTTGATTTCTCAGTCTATCTTTCGGTATTGGGAGCCATAGTCTGGGCTTTCTCTTCTTATTTCTTTATTATCATTGGTGCCGGACATATCTGGAAATTTGTTACGCTGGCTTACATCCCGCCTACAATTGCCGGAATAGTGCTTGCCTATAGGAAGAAATATCTGATTGGTGGAGTGCTTACCGCTTTCTTTGTTGCATTGCAAATCCTCTCTAACCATGTGCAGATGACTTACTATTTCTTGTTTGTCATTCTCTTTATGGTTATCGCTTATTTTGTTGAGGCTTACAAAAACAAAGAGCTGCCCCACTTCTTTAAAGCAAGTGGTGTGCTTATTGTTGCAGCACTGATTGGTGTGTCTGTAAATATCTCAAATCTGTATCACACGTATGAGTATAGTAAGGATACCATGCGTGGCAAGTCTGAACTGGTGAAAAAGAATAATGCCAATCAGACTAACAGCGGACTGGAACGCGACTATATTGTACAGTGGAGCTACGGCATCGGAGAAACCTTCTCTTTGCTTGTTCCTAATGTGAAAGGTGGAGCTTCCGTTCCTTTGGCTGCCAATGAATCAGCTATGGAGAAAGCAAATCCTCAGTATTCTCAGCTTTATAGTCAGATAGGACAATATTGGGGAGAACAACCTGGTACTTCCGGTCCGGTTTATGTAGGTGCATTTATACTAACGCTCTTTTTCCTGGCGCTCTTTATTGTAAAGACTCCTGTTAAATGGGCATTGCTTGCAGCTACAGTTTTGTCTGTACTCCTTTCATGGGGACAGAACTTTATGGGCTTTACCGATTTCTTCCTCGATTATATCCCTATGTACTCCAAGTTCAGAGCGGTATCTTCTATTCTTGTGATAGCAGAATTTACCATCCCTTTACTTGCTATACTTGCATTGAAAGAGATTATTGACAAACCACAGGTCTTAAAGCAAAACCTGAAGTATTTCTATATCAGTTTAGGACTTACAGGCGGAATCGCATTATTGTTTGCTTTGGCTCCGGGAATGTTCTTCTCTTCTTATATATCCAGTAGCGAAATGCAGGCTTTGCAGAACGGAATTCCGGCCGATCAGCTTTCTCCGATTATTGCCAACCTGACAGAGATTCGCCAAAGCATATTCACTTCGGATGCATGGAGAAGTTTTATTATTATTCTGATAGGTGCAGCTTTAATCCTTGCGTACAATACTGGCAAGCTGAAAGCGAAGTGGATGGTTGTAGCTCTGACAATTCTTTGTTTGGGAGATATGTGGGGTGTAGACAAGCGTTATCTGAAAGATGCAGATTTTGTAGAACCGGAACAGCGTTTGGCTGTAGTTCAGAAAACTCCTACCGATGAGTTTATTCTTCGTGACAAGAGTCTGGATTACCGTGTGCTTAATTTTGCAGTCAGCACATTCAATGATAATAATACTTCTTACTGGCACAAGAGCGTAGGTGGGTACCATCCGGCTAAGCTGAGACGTTATCAGGAGATGATTGAAAATCATATTTCTAAGGAAATGACATACCTGCAACAGCAGATTCCAGCAGTCCAGGGAGATATGACAAAGATTAATTCGGACTCTATCGGCGTAATAAATATGCTGAATACCAAATACTTTATCTTCCCAACCGGAGGTGGTAAAACTGCTCCTGTTCAGAATCCGTATGCTTATGGCAATGCGTGGTTTGTTGAGAACGTGAAATATGTTCAGACTGCCAATCAGGAAATTGAAGCTCTGAATACAACAGTGCCTACTAAAACAGCAGTCGTAGCCGATAACTTCAAACAGGCATTAAATGGTGTTCAAACAGCATTNAAAGATTCNTTGTCTACTGTTAAACTAACCTCTTATGCCCCGAATGCATTGGCATACGAAACCTCTTCATCTAAGGACGGAGTAGTTGTCTTTGCTGAAATTTACTATCCGGGATGGCAGGCTTATCTGGATGGCAAAGCAGTGCAACACGGACGTGCAGACTATATTCTTCGTGCAATGAATGTTCCGGCCGGTAAGCATAAGATAGAGTTTAAGTTCGATCCTCAGTCTATTCATACAACTGAAAACATTGCTTATGTTGCTTTAGGCTTATTAATCCTTGGAGCAATAGGAGTAATTGTCATTGAAGTCAGAAAGAAGAAGGCATAAAGTTTTCTGATAAGAAATAAAAATCGCCGGTTATGCATCTTTTTATAAGTGCTTAGCCGGCGATTTTGTTTGAAACTCGGATATTTTTGTACTCTATGACTTTCTTAAGAATTCATTTAGCCAAATTAAGAAATAATATATTGCCATATTGGGAAGTATTAATAGGCCAAATAGGGAAATGAAATAATGCCAAACTCGGAAGTTTATATTAGATTTATTTATTAAATTGATTGATTATAAGATATTTAATTCTATATTTGTAGCACAATATAAATAATCGTTGATTATGCAGATAAAAGACTATTATCCAAGAATCGTAGATAAACTTCTTGATTTGCAATTGCAATCCTCTGGAGCAGTGCTTATTGAGGGAGCTAAATGGATTGGAAAGACTTATACTGGACGAGCAAAGGCCAATAGCGTGCTGTATATGCAAGACACAGACCATGCTGCGTCTTATCTGAAAATGGCAGAAACTCAACCTTCGCTTTTATTAAGGGGAGAGACTCCTCGTTTATTGGATGAATGGCAAGAAGCTCCTGTGTTATGGGATGCAGTTCGCTTTGCGACTGATCAGCGAGGCGAGATGGGACAATTCATTCTGACAGGTTCTGCTGTACCAAAGGATGGTGAGACTAAACACACTGGTACAGGTAGAATTGCCAGAGTTCTTATGCGCCCAATGAGCTTGTATGAATCGAAGGAGTCAAGTGGCGATGTATCTCTGAAGGCTTTGTTTGATGGTGTAGAAACTGTCGAAGGCTTTAATAGTATTACAATTGAGCAAATGGCTTTTATACTTTGCCGTGGAGGATGGCCTGCCGCTGTTAAACAAACAAATGAAAAAGTGGCTTTGCAAATAGCCCGTAACTATGTAATGCAAGTGTCCGAACAGGATATTCAGCGTGTGGATGGTACAGAGAAGAACCCCGATCGTGTTCGCCTTGTTTTGCGCTCATTGGCTCGCAATATCTCCACTATGGCTACCATCCAAACTATCAAGGCTGATATTGAAGCCAATGATAGTATGGTTTCTGATAAAACTATTGCCAACTATATCAATGCCCTTCGTCGAATCTATGTAGTAGAGGATATTCCTGCATGGCAACCTTCACTACGTTCAAAAACTGCTATCCGTACATCAAGCAAGCGTCAGTTTGTTGATCCATCAATAGGCTTGGCTGCTCTTCGTGCAAATCCGGAAAGTATATTAAAAGACTTCAATACATTTGGTTTTTTCTTTGAATCCCTTTGTGCTCGCGATATACGTGTATATGCTGCTGCCAATGATGGCGAAATCTATCACTACCGAGACAAAAGTAACTTAGAGAGTGATATGATAATCAGACTTAACGATGGTCGATGGGCGCCCGTTGAAGTTAAATTGGGTTCAAAAGAAATAGAAGAGGCTGCCAAACACTTACTGGAATTAAAGGAAAAAATAGATATCAGCAAAGTTGGAGAACCATCTTTTATGATGATTCTAACTGGTGGGCAATATGCCTATCGTCGAGATGATGGCGTGTATGTGGTGCCAATCGGTTGCTTAAAAGATTAAAGCAATTCACCCCCCCCCAAAAAAAAAACTACTTATATTTGTTTTTGGACATGATTCATCTTTATATATCTTCTTTTGATTGTTAAAATAAGGTCACTCTTTACTTTTTTTTACTACTTTTGCATTTAGTCCAATATTTATGTAATCGATTAATTATTCGTTGGTAATCATTCAAAATATTTCAATAAATGATAACAAAAGCTGAAACTAAGCAGTTTCAATATGAAATACAAACCTATCAGGAAGACTGTGTAACAAACATTACTAGCCTTTTTGAAAGGCTTCGCCAAAAAGCAAATTTTGGAGATGTGCTGACGGCACACCATAAAAAGCAAAGATACAATTTCCCAGTTCAAGACACTAAAAACATTGATATAATGATGGAAACGGGAACGGGTAAAACGTTCACGTTTATCAAAACTATTTTTGAACTAAGCAAAAATTTTGGCTACAAAAAATTTATTGTTCTTATACCAACCGATCCAATTCGTGAGGGAACAAAAACAAACTTTGAGGACACCAAAGATTATTTTAAGAGTTTTTACGCCAATGAGAGAGAAAAGGAAATTGAAACCTTTGTATACGAAAGAGGGAACATTGCTGCGGTAAAACAATTTATCGGAACTTCGCATTTATCGGTTTTGGTAATGACACCAAGCTCGTTTAATAGCAAGGACAATATTCTGAATCGTCCGTTAGAACGAGAGATGAACGAACCTGAATTTTTTATAAATAATCAAGAATCTCCAGGGTCATATTTGGAATGTTTAAAACGCCTAAATCCGATTGTGATAATGGACGAACCTCACCGTTTTGAAGGCAATGCCTTTAAAACCTATTTTGAGGGATTTGATAATTACTATTTGCGTTTTGGAGCCACGTTCCCAAAGAAAAAAGATAGTTTGCCATTATCAAACGTGGCGTTTGTATTAGACAGCATTTCTTCTTTCCGACAAAACTTGGTGAAGAAAATTGTGGTCTATACGCAAGACGTAGTTGAAAACACAGATACACTTATTGGCATTGACAACAAAAAAGCCATTGTAAGCACTTTAACCAACGGAATTATTGTAAGACGAGAATTAGGTATTGGTGCAGTTTTCAACGGTAAAAGCATAAAGAAAATAAATAAAGACACCATTGTTTTAGCAGACGACACCATTGAAAAAGTTGATTATTCCTTGTCGGATGAATCATTGAGAGCAATGATTAAGGAAACAATCAAAATTCATTTTGAAAAAGAAAAAGGACTTTATGAGCAAGGTATAAAAGCACTCACCTTGTTTTTTATGGAAAGCGACACAAGTTTGTTCCGTGGGGATAATCCGAAAATCAAAAACATTTTTGAAGAAGAATATAAAAAACAATACGGAGAAATTTTAAGCAAACTTGACCAAACAAGCGATTACTTTAAATACCTGCAAAACGATTTTGACAGCGAGAACACCCTGCAAGTTCACAAAGGATATTTTTCAGGCGACAAAGGAAACGCAGATGAAAAAGTAAAAGTGGGAGTTGATGAGATTCTGAAAGACAAAAAGAAATTGCTTTCGTTTGAAAGTCCTACACGTTTCATTTTTTCTATTTGGGCTTTGCAAGAAGGTTGGGACAACCCGAATGTATTTACCATTTGCAAACTATCCAATCAGGGAAGCGAAATATCAAAACTTCAACAAATTGGAAGGGGTTTACGCATTTGCGTAAATCAAAACTTGCAGCGTAACACGCTTAAAAAGCTGAATGATGACCAGGAAGCTTTTTGGAAAATCAATAACCTTGATGTGGTTGTTTCAAGCAAAGAACACGGTTTTGTAGAGGCAATACAAAATGAAATTTTAAACAACTCTTTCTTAATTGCCGAAACATTTACAGAACAGGAACTTAAAAAAATACTCAAAGAAAAATCGGGCTTTGATGATACGACTGTTCGTAATATTTTCAAAACACTTGATGACAAAGAAATAATTGTCTTTAAAGCGACTGTCGATGGAATAGATGTTTACGAAAAATCGCCGGAGTTTTCAGCCATACTCAAAGAACAAAATTTGCCCGAAGAACAAGTAAAAGCAATTGAAAGCCTGTTTGCGACCGACACGAATACTTATATTCAGAAAGCCGAGAAGAAAAAAGAGAAAAAGAAAGTTTTCATAAAGGCTACGCACCTGCAAGAGTTCCAAAACCTATGGAACGCTATCAACAAAAATGCTTTTTACGTTTTAGACATTTTGAGCGAAGAACAGGAAAGCCACTTGATACAAAACATAAAAATGCAAATAGAAGCCGTAAACATTGAGGAAATTTTGTTGCAAACCATTCGTGCAGAACTTAACGTGAACAAGATTGGCGAACAAGGAGCGATTACAGAAAAACTAACTGATACGGTTTCCTACAAAAGCAAAGTTGATTATTTGGAGTTGGTTCGCACTTTGTCAAACAATACCAAAACGCCTATTTCGTTTGTTGTAAAAGTTTTCAATGCTTTAAGTGATGACTTCAAGAATAAAATGCTATGCAATAATCCTGAACAAGCTCAAAGAGAAATTTCCGAAATAATCAATAAGAACTTAATTGCAATACTCAAAGCAAACGTTAAGTATGACGGAATCAATGGCATAGGATTGCCAAATGTTTTCAAAACTGAAAATGAAAAAACGTATTTAGATACAGGAAGCGTTGGTAAGTTCCAAAAAGACATTGCAGGAGATTTTTCTTTGAAATCGAAATGGGTATTTGAAGAAGTGATTGAATATGACAGCGATTTTGAATTGGAAATTGTTGAGCAAGATCCGGACATTGACAGCATAGAAATTTTCGGCAAACTACCACGCCTAAAAATTAAAACCCCGTTAGGAGATTACAACCCCGACTTTTGCTATGCTATCAAAACCACAGAGGGTAACAAAGTTATTCTTGTTGTGGAAACCAAAGGCTACAAATCGTCAACAGCAATACCCCCAGAGGAAAAAGGGAAGATTGACTTTGCCAAAAAGTATTTCGAGGCATTAAGCGAATACTACAAAGACCAGGACATTAAAATTTCATTTAAGGAACGTATAAATAAAACGCAATTAGCAGCATTGATAAACAACGCATAAAACAATGGCAGAGCAAGAATTTATAAACGAAGGATTTACGGTTGTTGGAACTGAAAATAACGATAACAAATTGTTGAGTTTTCTTAAAGAAAACTATCCTAATGTAATACGTGATACCGAAATAAACTTAGAGGAATTAAAAGCCGTATTAGGTTTACCCATTGATGAAAAAGTAAACGGTTACGGGCTTAATTTTGTGGGTAGAAATTTTGCTAGGGCAAAATATGCTCAAAAAATAGAAAAAGAACTCCGTCTCAATACTACTTTAAGTAAGAATATAGATACGACTCAGAATTTAGTGCTTAAAGGCAATAATTTGGATAGCTTGAAAATCCTCAAAAACTATTATAGTGGACAAATTAAATGTATTTACATTGACCCGCCATATAACACAGAAAACGATGAATTTGTATATCCCGATAAGTTTGACAAAGAAGAAGCTGAAGTATTGGGTTTGGCAAATTTGAGCGAAAGCGATTTTGCACGAATGGATTTTTGCTTTAAAACCAAAAAAAGCCACAATGGTTGGCTGGCATTTATGTACCCACGTTTGCTTTTGGCAAGAGATTTACTGAGCAATGACGGAGTTATTTTTATCAGTATTGACGATAACGAACAAGCCAATCTAAAACTGCTTTGTGATGATGTTTTTGGAGAGGAGAATTTTGTGACATGTTTTAATGTAAAAGCTAATCCTAGAGGTAGGCAATCTGATAGTAATGTAGCTACACTTCATGATTACCTCTTATGTTACGCGAAAAATCAAGATTCTATTGAGTTAAATGGTATTCCATTAACAGAAGAGGACATTGAAGAATTTGACCAATTTGATAAAGATGGAAAAGCATGGCGTGAACTTGGCTTGCGTCAAAGAGGCTCTGCTTCTTTAAGATCAGACAGACCAGATATGTTTTTTCCAATCTATGTTAATCCACAGGATTTTTCAGTGAGTATAGAAAAAACCAGTTCACATACTATTCCAGTTATTCCAAAGAAATCTACAGGAGTTGAAGGTAGATGGATGTGGGGTATTGATAAGGTTAGAAGGGAGAATAGCAGAGTATATGCTAGGCTAATAAAAAAAAGGGGTGAGTTTGATATTTTTATCAAAGATTATTTGGAAAGAAACGATGAAATACGAACAAAGAAACCAAAATCTATTTGGTTTGAAAAGGATGTAAATACTGAAGCTGGAGGCAAATTGGTTAAGTCTCTTTTTGGAGCAGCCGTCTTTTCTTACCCCAAACCAGTTGGTTTAATAAAGAAGGTAGTTTCTTTAAGTACTAATGCAAATGAGATAGTACTTGACTTTTTTGCAGGTTCAGGAACCACAGGGCACGCTGTAATGGAATTAAACAAAGACGGAGGAAACCGTAAATTCATTCTGTGCCAAATAGATGAGCTAATAAAACAAGACAAACCGGCTTATAAGTTTTGTTTGGAGAATAGCTTGCCACCGGCGATATCAAGCATTACCATAGAGCGATTAAAACGTGCAGGTGAAAAAATTGCCAAAGAAATAGAAGAAGAAAACAAAAAAACAGGAATGTTTGAAGAACACAAAAAACAACTTCCGGATATTGGTTTTAAGGTCTTTGACAGTGTAGAAGCACCAAAGCTAAAAGTTGATGACAAAGGTCAAATTTCAATAACTGAAAATGAAACGGATGTTTTAAGTCGCATTTACAATATGATTTTCACTGTTGGTTTAGACGAGCCTACACAAGTTCCCGAAGAAGTAGTGAAAGATTGCATTTACAAAATAGGCAACCATTATTACATAACCAACAGCGAGAAAATAACGAGTGATGATTATGCAAGCGCTATTAAAAAAGGAAAAGTATTTATCGATGGTTGGACAGCCAGCTTAAACGGTACATTGCAGAGCTATAAAGAAGATTTGAAAATTGTGTTCTAAAAGATGTTTGAAGAAAAAGTGATAAAAGAAGACGGTCCGGAGAATAAGTCGAAAAAATACGCTAGCTATATTCCTTTCTGGGCATGATTCATCTTTATATATTTTCTTATGTGATGGTTATGTGATAGATTACGATTCTTGTTGACTTAATGTGCCGAAAATGAGCTTTTTCTAATGTGATGTCTATGTGATAGAGTATGCCTTATGACTAATAGTATATTCATATTTATTAAAAAACGCCGGTCAAGCATATTTTCATAAATGCTTAACCGACGATTCTGTTATATTGTGTAGTTGTTACAGCCTCTACATTCGGTAAAACAAAGAATTTTACTTAAAATGTACTTGGCAAAGCCAACAATTGATATTGTATTGTCTTAGCTAAACGGTAATGACCTAAAGCATTTGGGTGTAGACGGTCAGTTTTGCTGTCATGAAAATACGGTGTGTTAGAATCGTATAGAGGATACAATCCGCTTATGGCATGTAAATCAATTAGCGGAACTGCCCAATAATCGCTTGCCTGCTTTAAAATACCGATATATGAATCTAAGTACAAGCCGAGATCATTGGCATAGTTCTCATCTGGTTGCACATTCTTTTCGCTGAATGTAGCGTAAGCGCGATGAATCGGTGTCATAATAACAATCTGTTTATTGCCATAATGCGTCTTCAGAAATGACATTACTTTGTTAATCCGCCCACAGAAAGTTGAATCGCATAATATAGGTTCGCGATGCTNGCGNGTTACTGTTTGTCCGTTGAAATTAGTCTTTTGAGTTGTTTCAGTAAAGAACTTNCCCAGCGGNGTATTGTGGTTATAATCATTTGTACCTGCCCAAATAAAAATNGCATCAATNGAATCNGCNTTNTCGCTGTATAACTTATTNGCCATTTTATATATACCATCCCATTGATAGCCACTCTTTGCATATACACAGTAATTTATTCCTATTAGCTCTTTCAGGTATTGCCAGTACCATGCAGCTGTAGCATTATTACCGGGATCGGTCATTGAATCACCTAGAAATGCTATTTTTTTGCCCTGCCATTGTGTGTTAAGTGTCTTTTCGTTTTCTTTGATAGTCATCTTTCCCATGGCCGATTGTCCATTCTGGGCACTAACCAGAGCTGGTGCCGAATTCAGTATGACTAGTACTAATGTGATTATAAACTTCTTCATTATATTTTATTTATTGATTGCCAACGTTGTTTTTGTATTTTCATTCATTATTCGTCTAATAAACCTCTTATCATGTATAAACCAGACAAACTTAGTAGATATTTTTGATTTATTGTTGCTACTGAATAAGAATATTATTCAGATTTTGTTTTGTTGATAGACAGTTAAACTAATACTTGTAAAAATGGTCATTGATAATCAGGACTTTATAAATAGTGGGTGGCACAGGTGGCAGTAAAAAAGCCTTTTTTATCCTTCCAGAAATAGAAAATTGAAAAAACCGCAAATTGCGGAATTTTCAGATTTTAGTTTTCAGAATCGAAAAAAGTATTATTTCTCTGCCACCTCTGCCACCTGCAAAAACATACACATCTATAAATCAATATATTACAAAATAGAGAAAACCCTCTGGGGTGTAGATGGTGTACATAAAAAGAGTTTTTTGGGCTTCCAGAAATAAAATTTCAGTAATTCCGCAAAATGCAGAATTTCCATTTTTTTATTTCCCAGAACGAAAAAGGAACGATTTATGTACACCATCTACACCACTCGAAAATATATCTTACTGATAATCAGATGTATTTATCTGGCTAAAAAGTGCTTAGTTGGTAATAGTAGGATAAAAGCAATATGGATTATTGTAACACTGCTCTGAAATTATTTACATGAAAAGGGAGATTAGTAATTCATAAAGGAGAGTTCAATCCAAACATGTACAAGATTAGGGGGTAAACTTGTACATGTTTATATCCAATCTTGTACATGTTTGGATTGAGAAGACTAGAATAAATTGTTAGTTGCTGCTTTTGTTTTTATTACTTTGTGTTGATGCAAGCATTAAACTTCTCTGATAGCATAATAGAAAGGATAAATACTACTAGCATTAAGTTTATTCAAAAGAGCGTAGCTCTTAATTCCTTTGCATATATTCTTTAATCTGCTTAGAGATCTCTGCCATTCCTGCTATTGAAGGATGGCCGCTTTTCTTCTCGATATTGTGAAGCTCAATGCAATCTATCTTATAATGAGCGCAGATTGTTTTGGTAGATTCGTTAATGTCATTGGTTAATTCGCTGTTTAATATAAAATAGATCTTCACGTTAGGATAGTAATCGATCATATTTGATAGGAGGTATGCTAATGCCGGACGAAATGAATAGAGGTCTTTCTTTGCCCAGTTCTCGTACTGGTATTCTCCAACAGGAGATTTAGCCCAGCAGTCATTTGTGGCACCAAATATAAATATTACATCTGGGTTGCCCAGCTTTTTCATTCTGGTGATAAAAGAACGGTCGCTGTAATCTTCCTTATGATAACCGGTATTACATATGGTTGAGCCGGAAAAAGAATTATTGACGCAAAGTTTGTAATTGTTTTCTTTGATAAACTTGTGCCACCATGTCTCACGAACCGATGTAACGTCAGTTTGATTCTTTGGATTTGCGTAATACCAAACATAGTTGGTGTCTGGTTGGAGATATCCCTCAAACGTGGAATAAGAATCGCCCAAAACAGAGATGGATTTTGAACTTTGAGCAAAAGTCAGGCTGCAACTTAGCAAGCAGAATAAGAAAAGTAGTGTACGGGTTTTCATAATATATCGTGTATTAATGTTTTTCGTATTAACTAATTTCGATCATTTTCGTGAGCTTACGAAAATGATCTTTATACATTAAATAATCTATAAGTCAGAATCTATTCTTATTTCTCAGGTTTAATAATTAACCTAATCACAAACCATACATGATGTGCAACCGTACTTATCCAGCCATAATGTTTTGCCATAATGCGGAATCGCTCTTTTAAAGATGCTTTGTGGTTTTGGGTTGTTAATCCTTCGTCCAGATAATCAATAATTGTGATGTGAGTATTGTGTAGCGTTGAGGCTTTTTTCATTACCTTGATGCACCAATCGAAATCGGCAGAGAAGCGGTAGGATAAATCGAACGGTTCAGCAAGAGTACGCTTGGCAAAGAAAGCCTGGTGGCATACCAGCATTCCCTGTTTAAAGCTTTTCCAGGTAAGCTTTTCCGGAGTCTTTAAACGGCGCATGTGCAGAAAGTTGTCATCCTTATCTACTATGGCTGTTTCTCCGTAGATAATATCCGGTAACGTATTGCCGGATATAGAATCTGATATTAGCTGAAGGGTGTTGTTTTCATGGAAGATGTCTCCGGCATTCAGAAAGCAGAGATAATCACCCGATGCTGCTGCAATACCTTTATTCATGGCATCGTAAAGTCCTTTATCGGGCTCGCTGATAACTTTGGCTATGTGGCCTTTATAGTTTTCTGCGATAGTAAGAGTCTGGTCCTTTGATGCCCCGTCAATGATGATGTATTCCCACTCTTTGTAGGTTTGCCCAACTACACTTTGAATCGTCTTTTCAATTACCTTCTCAGCATTGTAGGTAACGGTTATGACAGAGAAACGTGGATCAGGACGATTATTCATCTTTTCCGGTTATTTTATTGTAGATATCAATATACTTCTTTGCAATAATTCCTTCCGAATAGTATGTAACAACCTTGCGGGCTGCTTCTTCTGATAGGGTTGGGTATTCCGATTCATTCAGTGCCCAATGAATTCCATTGGCAAAGTCCTGAGAAGATTTGTATTCAGCCACATAACCGTTGTGAAGGTGATCAATCATTTCAGGAATACCTCCGATGTTGAAGCCTACGCAGGGAGTTCCGCAAGCCATGGCTTCCATAATGGTGTTTGGAAGGTTTTCTTCCAATGATGGAGTGACGAACAGATCTACAGAATTATAGATATCCACCATAGCCTTTTCATCACTTACAAAGTCGAGGGCATATACCGGGAAAGGGATAAGTTCTTTGAGTTGTGCCGACTGTTTTCCAAAGACCACAACTCCTGTTTTTTCTTTCATCTCAGGATATTTCTCAGCTAACAGGCGGCAGGATTCTACAAAATAGTCAATCCCTTTACGCTTATCGGTTATCTTTACCGAACCAAACAGCAACAGTTTCTTATCCTGGGGCAGGTTGCATTTATAGCGTGCTTCTTTTGTGTCGTGTGGCCTGAATAAGTTAATGTTGATAGGGTTGGGGATATTAGTTGTTCGGTGACCAATCAGCAGCAGACTCTTTTCTGCTTGTGAACGAAGCCACTGGCTGCATGCCACGAACGTGATGTTTGCATTCTTGTAAAGAGCAAGTTTTTTCTTGAATATGCGGTATGAAAGATCTTTTTTACTTCCGCCTTTGTATAGGAAAGGACAGTTGTGACAGCCTTCCTGATAGTTGGTACATTCCCTGGAGTGGTGGCAGATTCCGGTGCAAGGCCACATGTCGTGCATGGTCCATACAATAGGCTTTCCCGATTCAATAATGTGCTTTATATCATTTAACGAGAGCATTCCCTGGTTAATCCAGTGAAGATGAATAACATCAGCTTGCTTGAATTCCGGTAATGAAGTGATATTTGTTCCGGTATTTGCTATAGAAACCGCGAAAAGATTGTTCTTCTTAAAGCGGTTTGCTTCCCAGATAACAATGCGTTCCCATACAAACCGGACAACGTTCATCCATGAGCGATCCAGCGGCACTACGCTGATTTGGTCCGTCTGTTTGTCACGAACCAGCATTTTTGCCTTGATACCATTATTCTTGAGGGATTCCATTAACCGGCCGGCTGCTATAGCAGCACCACCGATACGTTCCGATGTATTAATTATAAGTACTCTCATCTTGTGAAATGTTTCCACAAAAGTAGTCGTTTTAACCGAAAAATGTACAGAGAAAGATGTTTTTTTGTGCTACAGTTTCATTATGCGCCAAAGTCTCCTTTAAGGGTACGCTTTATCCTTCTGATTGCCTTTGCACTGAACGAGTTTGTCTTTTTGTAGTAGCACTCAAAAGATTTTCTTGCTTTCTTATTTTCTTCTATCGGTTGAATCTTTATTACAGGCAGTTCATTCTGATAAAGTAAAGATGCATAGAGATTACCGCCGCCACAGTTTGTTCCGCTTCCATCGAATCCTATATTCTGTACCAGTGATTTGCCAACATTCAGAGAAAGAACGTCTTTCAGGAACAGACTGGCATTCCATCTTATAGCCCAGGAGTTGTTTTTCCCCTGAATCTGTCTGCGAAGCATGCGTGTAAAACGATAGGAACCGTTAAAGTCGAAAACTTTGGTAAGCCTGCGTTCTTCCAGCTCTTTGAGTAACGCTTCTCCGTCAGGATTAAATAGTTGCCAGGCCCTATCCCAGGTTGCCCAGCCCCAGCTTCCTGTCCATTTGATAAGGAATGTATCGGGTAGAGTGGTGTCTTTTGTGAAATCACAAGCTTGTATATGACCTACTTTGGGTTCATCTTTATACATTTCAAGCGCATCATTCATGAACTCAAGGAAATGAGGAGCCACCACCAAATCATCTTCCAGCACAATCACGCGGCCGAATTTCTTTACCTGCGTAGTAACTCCGTCGATAATGCTTTTAGCCAGTCCCCAGTTCTCTTTCCGCTCAATAATCGTAACTTTTGCAAATCCGCTGACAGTGTGAATCCGTTTTCTTACTTCATCAACAGCCGGTTGTGCCTCTTCATTCTTAGCCGCATCTGAATAAATGAAAAGTTCGCTTTCTTTTGCAAGACTATTTTGCAGCAAAGATTCTATAGCCATCTGTGCATGTTCAGGGCGGTTATAGACAAATAAAAGGATTGGAGAATATAGAGTATTCATAGGGCATTTTTCTAATTAAGCTTCTTATTAATCAGTTCTATCAGTTGTTTTGCAAAGGCTTCCCAATTGTTTCTGTTCAGAAAATCGGGGTAATCAAATTCCTTTTTATCATTCTGAGCATTCTCTATAATGCTTTCTATCTCAGACAAGTCGTTGAATACGTAGACTCCTAACTGTTTCTCCGAAGCATAATCTTTGAATGAGCCGGTATCGGGACCTATCACTTTAGCGCCGTAGGATAGAGAGTCCATTAGTAATCCAGAACTTAATACAGAATCAGAAAGATAGGGAATTAATACAAACTGTGCGGCATCGATGTAGGTTTTCAGTTCATCAAACGATGGAGATTCTTTTAACCAGGTAATGTTTTCCGGCAAATGTTGTGTAATGCTTTCTGCCAGTTCAGAAGAACCGCATTTCCCTATCATCATGATAGAAACAGGTTGTTTGAACGGATGTTCCTCTACAAATCTTACGAACTCCAGCACTCCTTTATATTTGGAGATGCTCCCCCAGATCAACAGCTGATACTTCTTGACTGGGTTCGGAGTGGTTATCCCCATTCTATTCTTGGTGGGATGATGCATAAAAACGGTTTTGCGTACAGCTTTTGGGGTTAACTCCTGAGCAACCTTTATCCCTTCCTTGCTATGTGTAACAATGAGATGCGATATATGTGCCATGAATTTCATCATTCCCTTCTCCAATTTATAATAGCGGGGAGAGTGTGGTTCCTTGTTGTGTAAAAACCATACGATTTTCTTTCCTATAAGCCGTAGATAGATAATTAACAGAATGGCTGTGATGGTTTGCAATATTCCATGCGGCCTTTCCGGGGTAGTCTCTATCCAGTGAAAAATGAAGCAATCTCCTTGATTCTTTGTATACAACAGGCTTTTCAATGGATTCTTATGAGGTGCATTGATTACCTTTATATTTTCTGTCCGGTTAAGTGACTGGATAAAATCCTGTATATATGGATTATTATTATCAGCGCTTGCCAGAAGATTGGGGAAAACCGTTACATTCATATCTTTTTATTGTATAATGAATAAGTTATCATCTATCTTTTTAAGATAACACACTCAATGCCATTTATCTGTGCTGCTATTTCAGAATACGAACTTCTTGCGGAACCTAAAATCTTGTGGGTCCGTGCAAGTGTGTACATCTCAACCAATGCCTCCTGCATGCCGCTTACACTGCTTCTGTCGGCCGGCTTTCCGGTGGTTATTATTCGTTTTCCGAATGTTTCGGTAAGGATTCTTTTATCTTCTTCGGAATCAGATGCCAGATAGAAATTTACATCTTCGCAGTACTCAATCTCTTTTTTTATCTGTTCAATAAAGAGTTCGGTAGGACTCTCCTTGATGGATCCCATGTTGTCGGTGCGTCGGATATGGATGCCGATGGTATGTTCACTAAACAGCTCTGACCTGCGTTTGATCTCTTCTTGCAAAGAAGCAATAGGGGTAAAGATATCGAAGAGCCTGTTATTGCCAGAGTAAAAGAAATCAGACCAGCTGGCAAGGTAAACCTGCTTTTGCTTTGCCCATTCTTTAAAATCAAAGTTTTGAAACAGGAGCTTATTTACATCATCTTCATAGATGCAGCTGTTAAAAAACAATCGTTGAAAATATCCCGGAAGATAAAAGTTCTTTTTTCTTGGGCGGTCATAAATCAACAGGTCCAGGAAAGAGGCTTCTTTCAGCGTTATATTATTATCAAAAGGAAGCTTCTGAAACAGCTCATCGAAATGGCAATTAAGTCCTTTGTCTTTGTACCAGACAATGCGCAGTTCTGAGTTCACCTCACGGGCCAGTGCGATAGCAGAATCAATTGCTCTCATTCTATTGCCTAAACCTCCTACGGGTACTAATGTGATCATGCTTTGTAACTTTTAGCTCTTACTTTATGATAAATACACTGCTATCGCGTAAAAAATACAGAGGGGTGAAAAAAGCTTTAACTCTTGCCCTTTCAGGTGATATGTGCGGGTAGAGTAAGGCATAGTTCTTTTGGCAGATGTAGCACGACTGTATGATACCTCTTAATGTACCTTTACTCATTAGCCGTACAATCTCTTGTGTGCATTTTTGTTTGAAAGGCAGGCAGCTCACCGCTTGGAAATAGCGTCGGGTTGTTTCCCGGCTTTGGCTGCTGGTTAATGCTTTTACAGCAAGCAGCAGTCCGTTGAGGTTGGAAGAATAAGTTCTGCCCGACTGATAAGAGGTTGCTTTTGAATGTCTTCTCCAGAGAACTAAATTTTCATCAAGGAAAGTAACGCCTCCTGCTACTTCCGCCACCAGACTGATCAGGGAATCGTAAGATACGTTTCTCTCTCTTAGAACCACCTGGTTATAAAGAGGCAAAAGGTCCCGGTGAAAGAAGCATTCATGTCCCGGAATATAAGGTTTCAGCAAAAAATATAACTCATTCACCACACTGTTGGCAGGATTCTTTGCTCCCAATTTATTGGACGGTACGTCTGTAAAGAGCATTGAATTGTGGAATACCATCCGGCTATTGCCAATATTCAGCAGCATGCGTTCTAATTTATTTTCTTCCCAAATATCGTCCTGATCAGAAGAGGCAATATAATTCCCGGTAGCTTTATTGAATGCTGAGGAAAAGTTATAGTTAAATCCCTGAGAAATGCTGTTGACAAACAATTTAACCCTATCATCGTGTGCCATATATGCCTTGACGATGCTTGCTGTTCTGTCTGTGCTGCAATCATCTTGCACAATCAGTTCATAAATGGGATATGTTTGTGTCAGGATAGAGTCTATCTGCTCTTTCAGATACTTCTCACCGTTGTAAGTGCAGAGTACTACTGAAATCCTATTGTATTCTTTCATCTTTTTGACTTTTTAGATAGAATAAAACTGACGCACTCTTTGAAAACGACTGCCCGGCTCAGAAACATTACTCCACAATAGATTAGTGCGGCAATAATTATTTTACTTATTATCAGTACATATACATTCGTGATGGGGAGTGTTATCCAGTAGGTTAATCCTATGGTGGTAGCGGCAATCAGCATAAAAGAACCAATATCTTTTAAACTGTGAGCCCATTTAAGCCCGATCTCTGCATGCACGAAATGTTGCCAGCTTGCTATCCAGCAAATATTGATAAATACATAAATGGACAGCATGGTCATAATGCCATAAGGATAGCAGAGAATCATAGTGGCTATCTGCAAAGCTCCCATCAGGATTGTATTCCACATATATACATTTGATTTCCCTTTGCTGATAAGCAAATTGGAGTAGAGTGAGGTGATTGGGAAAAAAGCTCCCCATAAACACAACAGCTGCATGATGGGTACACAAGACAGCCATTTGACTGTGATGGTGATAATGATTAATTCCTTTGCAACCAGTGTTAATCCCAACATACAGGGGAAAGAAAGAAATGCCGTGAACCGAAGCATTTTCCGGAATACTCTTAACTGCCGGTCTTGTTCGTCAGCCACATTTGCTAAAATGGGCTGGGAGATACCATTGATGGTATTGTTGATGAAAGAGTATCCCATCGAATTCCATTTGTTTGCCTGTGAATAGAATCCTACCTCAGCGGTTGAATAGAATTTACCTAACAGTACAGAGAATATATTGTTGTTGGTTACTGTGAATACATTGGTGAGCAGTAACTTGCTGCTGAATGCAAACATGCCTCGCAGCGGAGAAAAGTCGAACTGCAGGGTAGGGTGCCATCGTGAATAGAACCAATACAGTCCGTTAGTGATAGCGATGTACAGAACGCTCTGGGTTGCAATACCCCAGTAAGCCATCCCGTTGAATGCCATAATGACTCCGGTTAATCCCGACACAAACAATCCGATCATTTGTGCCAGTGCTTTCTGCTTGACAAACAAATTGCGATAGATCACTGCATGATGAGCAATTCCGGTACTGGAAACCAGAAAACCCAGGAAGAGAAACCGTGCCAGCGGAGTAAGCTCGGGCTGGTGATAAAAGTCGGAGATGAGCGGAGCACAGAAGAAAAGAATGGTATAAAGACAGCACCCGGTTAGTGTGCTGAACCAGAATACAGCATTGAAGTCACGATGAGAGACATCTTTTTTATTTGCAAGAGCCATGGTAAATCCACTCTCTTGCAATGTGCCGGCTACGGCGGTGAAAATGGCCAGCATTCCTACCATGCCATAATCGGCCGGTAAAAGTAATCGTGCCAGAAAAATACCAAAGACAAGGTTCAGCAACTGTTGTATACCGTTGCTGATACCTCCCCACATCAGTCCTTGCGCTGTTTTCTCTTTCAGTGTCTGTTCTGCCATGGTCTTATTTTACTTCGCTGCCCGGCTTAACTTCTTTGCCCGGCATGATTACAGCCAGACTTCCGTCGTTGTTTTCGGCAGAAAGGATCATTCCTTCAGAAACAATACCTTTCAGCTTGCGGGGAGCCAGGTTTGCGATGAAACATACTTGCTTGCCTACCAGTTCTTCCGGAGCATAGTGCTTAGCTATACCCGATACAATTGTGCGGCATTCCAGTCCGTCGTCAATCTTGAACTGAAGGAGTTTGTCGGCCTTAGGTACTTTCTGGCATTCCAATACTGTACCAACACGGATATCCAGCTTAGTGAAATCATCGAACTCGATGTTCTCACGGATAGGATTTGCTTTATAGTTTGCTTCTTCGTTCGCTTTCTTAGTATCCAAAAGCTTTTGAACCTGTGCTTCAATTACGCTGTCTTCTATCTTTTCGAAAAGAAGTTCAGCTTTATTTAGCTTGTGGCCAGCTTCCAAAAGATCTGTGTGACCAAGTTCTGCCCAGTCGAAAGTGCTCATATTAAGCATATCTCTTAGTTTCTTTGAAGAGAAAGGCAGGAATGGTTCGAATGCGATAGCAAGGTTGGCTGCCAACTGAAGACTGATATTCAGAATAGTTGCAACTCTGTTAAGGTCTGTCTTTGCAAGCTTCCATGGTTCTGTATCTGCCAGATACTTGTTACCGATACGTGCAAGGTTCATCGCTTCTTTCTGAGCTTCGCGGAACTTGAAGGTATCAAGGAAATGTTCCACATCTTTCTTCACGTTCTCGAAATCGGCAAGAGTCTGCTTGTCGTATTCGTCAAGTTCGCCAGCGGCAGGAACCTGAGCACCGAAGTATTTTTCAGTAAGAACCAAAGCACGGTTCACGAAGTTACCGAATACGGCAACCAGTTCGTTGTTATTGCGAGCCTGAAAATCTTTCCAGGTAAAGTCATTATCTTTTGTTTCAGGAGCATTGGCTGTCAATACATAACGAAGAATATCCTGTTTACCAGGGAAATCTTCCAGGTATTCGTGTAACCATACAGCCCAGTTGCGTGAAGTTGAAATCTTATCTCCTTCAAGGTTCAGAAACTCATTGGCAGGGACATTATCCGGCAGGATATAGCTGCCTTCTGCCTTCAACATTGCAGGGAACACAATGCAATGGAACACGATATTATCTTTACCGATGAAGTGAAGCAGGCGGGTATCTGAATCTTTCCACCATGTTTCCCATGAATCAGGAAGCAATTCTTTTGTATTTGAAATGTATCCGATAGGAGCTGAAATATATCCGATTGGAGCGTCAAACCATACATAAAGCACTTTACCGTCAGGCACCTCTTCTACCGGAACAGGGAATAACCCCAGTCGAGGGTTCGCGGCCTCACAGCAACGTGGTTGGAGTCCCATATCCACCATGATCTTGCATTGTCCGTAAACATTGGACTTTCCATTCTTTATGGTCTTCCAATATCCATTGACGCAACCATGCTTCGTGCTTACAGTGGCAATGTACCAGTGCTTTGTTTCGCGCATTTACGGTGTGCTACCATCTCTCTC
>JGI20225J20221_1000138_pt2 | contig 159781 bp, 126 predicted proteins | sample BioMet4_FD_20221 | JGI IMG/M metagenome (IMG submission 20221) | reverse complement strand
ACTTGAGAATGGGTTCTTACAATGATATCTTTGCCGGAGACCCAACATGGGTAACTGAATCTCTTGGTGGTCGTTTTAACGATGGCCGTCACAAAGTGACAAAGACTTCTTTCCGTTTCTTACAAACTCTATATAATTTAGGTGCTTCTCCAGAACCAAACTTAACAGTTCTATGGTCGCCTGAACTTCCTGAAGGATTCAAAGATTTCTGTGCAAAAGTTTCTATTGACACTTCATCTATCCAGTATGAAAACGACGACTTAATGCGTTCTATCCGTCACAGTGACGATTACGGAATTGCTTGTTGCGTTTCCTTCCAGGATATAGGTCGCCAGATTCAGTTCTTTGGTGCACGTACCAACCTGGCTAAAGCATTATTGCTTGCTATCAACGGCGGACGTTGCGAAAACACCGGAACTCTGATGGTTAAGGGTATTCCAGCTTTGAAGAGCGATGTGCTCGACTTTGATGAAGTAATGGCTAACTATAAGATTGTATTGAAAGAAGTTGCTCGTGTTTATAATGACGCGATGAACATTATTCACTACATGCACGATAAGTATTACTACGAAAAAGCTCAGATGGCATTTATTGATACTAATCCTCGTATTAATCTTGCTTACGGTGCTGCCGGATTATCTATTGCTGCCGATTCTCTTTCTGCAATTAAGTTTGCAAAGGTTACTGCTCGTCGTAATGAACTTGGCCTGACTGAAGGATTTGACATTNACGGAGAATTCCCATGCTANGGTAATGATGANGANAAAGTAGANNCTNTNGCTGTAGACNTGACTCACTATTTCAGTGAAGAACTTAGCAAGCTTCCTATTTACAAGAATGCACGCCCTACCCTTTCTATCCTTACAATTACTTCAAACGTAATGTATGGTAAGAAAACTGGTGCTACTCCTGACGGACGTAAAAAAGGTGTAGCTTTTGCTCCGGGAGCTAACCCAATGCACGGACGCGATCAGAAGGGTGCTATTGCTTCTCTTACATCAGTAGCTAAGATTAATTACGATGATGCTCAGGACGGTGTTAGTAATACATTCTCTATCATACCAAAATCTCTTGGTGTAACAGCTGAAGATCGTGTTGAAAATCTTGTTTCAATGATGGATGGTTACTTCAGTAAAGGTGCTCACCACTTGAATGTGAATGTATTGAATCGCGAAATGCTGGAAGATGCAATGGAACATCCTGAAAACTATCCACAGCTTACAATTCGTGTATCTGGTTATGCTGTAAACTTTGTCAGCCTTAGCCGCGAACATCAGTTGGAAGTTATTTCAAGAAGTTTCCACTCAAAGATGTGATAATAAAAAGATGATCAACGTTCATTCATATGAATCAATGGGAACCTTCGATGGTCCCGGCCTGCGATTGGTAGTATTCCTGCAAGGATGCAACTTTCGCTGTAAGTACTGTGCCAATCCCGATACTATAACTCTGAAAGGCGGCAAGCCAACAGAGGTTGAAGAGATTGTGCGCATGGCTCTCAGTCAGAAAGCATTCTTCGGAAAGAAAGGTGGCATTACCTTTAGCGGAGGCGAACCTACTCTTCAGGCCAAGGAACTGATTCCTTTGTTCCGCAGATTGCGCGAGGAAAGAATTCACATCTGCCTGGATTCTAACGGAGGAAATATGAATGANGATGTGAAAGAACTTCTTTCATTAACAGATTTGGTTCTTTTAGATATAAAGGAATTCAATCCCGATCATCACATGATACTTACAGAACGTAGCAATGCCCAGACTTTGGGCACTGCTGCTTTTCTGGAAGAAACGAAACATCCGATGTGGCTTCGCTATGTATTGGTTCCCGGATACAGTGATTTCGAAGAAGATATCATTGCTATGTGCGAACACTTCAAATCTTATTCCATGATTCAGCGCATAGAAATACTTCCTTATCACACATTGGGGAAGCATAAATATGAAGCGTTGAACAAACCTTACCTCCTGGAAGAGGTAAAAGAGAACACTCCTGCCCAACTGGAGCATGCACAGGAACTATTCTCCCGTTATTTCCCCGAAGTCTATGTAAATTGAATATTTCTTGCCGGAACAAAGATATAGTTGTATTTTTGTCGCAGAATTATTCAAGATAACNTAGATGATATATCCCCATAACTTTGAACAGAAGATAGGATTCGACACCATTCGTGAATTACTGAAGGCAAAATGCCTCAGTACTCTTGGCGAAGAACGTGTGGACAATATGAGTTTCACCGATCAGTTTGCTGAGATTGAAGAACAATTGTGCCGGGTAACAGAATTTGTTCGCATCATTCAGGAAGAGGATGGATTCCCGGACCAATACTTTTTTGATGTGCGTCCTTCACTCAAGAAGATTCGCATTGAAGGTACGTATCTGGACGAGCAGGAAGTCTTTGATCTTCGCCGNTCACTGGAAACCATTCGCGACATCGTAAAATTCCTCGACCGGGAAGGTGATGAAGAATCGGATGTACCCTACTCTCACCTGAAAAGTCTTGCCGGAGACATAGCCGTATTTCCACAGCTCATAGGCAAAATTGATCAGATTCTGAACAAATATGGGAAGATTAAAGATAATGCATCTGCAGAATTAGCCCGTATCCGCCGTGAATTAAGTAATACAATGGGAGGAATTTCCCGTAGTCTTAACGCTATTCTTCGTAATGCTCAAAGCGAAGGGTATGTGGATAAGGACGTAACGCCTACCATGCGTGACGGACGATTGGTGATTCCTGTTGCTCCGGGATTAAAACGAAAAATCAGAGGTATCGTTCATGATGAATCGGCCAGCGGAAAAACGGTATTCATTGAGCCTGCAGAAGTTGTGGAGGCAAACAACCGTATCAGGGAATTAGAAGGGGAAGAACGAAGAGAAATAATCCGGATTCTAGTTGAATTTTCCAAATTGCTGCGTCCTTCCGTTCCTGAAATTCTTCAAAGTTATGAGTTCCTGGCTGAGATTGATTTTATTCGTGCCAAGTCACATTTTGCAATACAGATCAATGCCATTCAACCTGCCTTGGAAGATAAGCAACTTATTGACTGGACCGATGCGGTTCATCCGTTGTTGCAGTTATCTTTAGCGAAGCACGGTAAGAAAGTAGTGCCGCTGGAACTGGAATTAAACAAGAAGCAACGCATACTTATTATATCCGGTCCAAATGCCGGTGGTAAATCGGTTTGTCTTAAAACCGTTGGTTTGCTGCAATATATGCTGCAATGCGGTATGCCTGTCCCGCTCCACGAGCGGAGTCATGCCGGAATATTCAGCAACATCTTTATTGATATTGGTGACGAGCAGTCTATTGAGGACGATTTAAGTACATATAGTTCGCATCTGCTGAACATGAAAAACATGATGAAGGGATGCAATGAACGAAGTCTTATCCTTATCGATGAGTTTGGTGGTGGTACAGAACCACTGATTGGCGGTGCAATTGCTGAATCCGTTCTGAAACGCTTCAATGAAAAAGAGACTTTCGGGGTTATTACTACGCACTATCAAAATCTGAAGCATTTCGCTGAAGATCATGAAGGGGTGATTAACGGAGCTATGCTCTACGACCGCCACCTGATGCAGGCACTTTTCCAGCTCCAGATTGGCAATCCGGGTAGTTCATTCGCTGTAGAAATTGCACGAAAGATTGGACTTCCGGAAGAAGTAATCGCAGATGCTTCTGAAATTGTGGGAAGCGAATACATCAATGCAGATAAATACCTGCAGGACATTGTTCGCGATAAGCGATACTGGGAGAACAAACGCCAGAATATCCGCCAGCGTGAGAAACAGATGGAGGACACCATTGCCCGTTATCAGAAGGAGATTGAAGAACTAAACCACTCTCGTAAGGAAATTATCCGTCAGGCAAAGGAGGATGCAGAGCGCTTACTATCTGATTCAAATGCTAAGATTGAAAATACCATCCGTGCAATCAAGGAGGCTCAGGCAGAGAAAGAGCAGACAAGGCTGATACGTAAGGAGCTGAGCGACTTTAAGGAGTCAATTGATGAAGTAGGTTCCAAAGAACATGAGGAGAAGATTGCCCGGAAAATGGAGAAACTCCGTGAAAAGCAAGGTCGGAAGAAGGAGAAAAAAAGCTCTCCAGAGAAGGTTATTCACAAAGAAGTGAAGATAGAACCACTTACTCCAGGCTGTCCGGTAAAGATTAAAGGACAAACATCCGTAGGTGAGCTGCTTGAGGTTAACGGAAAGAATGCAGTAGTTGCCTTTGGGATGATCAAAACATCCATTAAGCTCGACAAGCTTGAGCGTGCAACTGGTCAGCAACCCAAAAAGGAGCAGAAAAGTACGTTTGTTAGTTCGCAAACTCAGGATGAGATGTATGAAAAGAAGCTGCACTTCAAGCAAGATATAGATGTTCGTGGCATGAGGGGCGACGAAGCTTTGCAAGCCGTAACCTATTTTATAGACGACGCTATCCAGATTGGTGTAGGCAGGGTTCGCATTCTTCACGGAACGGGAACTGGTATTTTGCGTCAGCTAATCCGGCAATATCTGGAAACCGTGAGTGGCATTGCCCATTTTCAGGACGAACATATACAATTTGGAGGAGCCGGAATTACGGTTGTTGATTTGGAATAAACTAAAGACACTTTATGATGTCAGGCCTGAATAGGGAATCTCAGGCCTGACATCATCAATATAAAATTATATTCTGGCGGGATAAAGTCTGTTTCCCCTTTTGTATTTTCCGCCACTCGCCTTCTTTTATCTGTTATTCACCATGCATTTTATCTTCTTGTACAAAAGATTGTTTTCTTTTGTACAAAAGAATCAATTGTTCTGTACAGAAGAATACAATCTTTTGTACAAGGAAAAATAAATATATACTGAAAGAATATACAAACAAACCCGAAAGATTCTTGTTCTATCAAACAAAAACATTACTTTTGTTTAAGAGATTATACAAAAGTAATAGGATCAATATGAAGAATAATCTGCTAAGTGAAAAATTAACTTATATGGGAGAAAGCAACACTCCCACCCACCTGCATCTTTGTACCTATAATGGAACGGAAACACATGAATTTTCGGGGAACAGATTCGATGAAATCAAAGATAAGATAGAAGAAAACAAAATCAGCTGGTTGCAAATACACGGATTACAGAATACAGACCTGGTACGTGAAATCGGTGAGTTTTTTAATATAAACTTTCTGGTGATACAAGATATACTAAATCCTCATCATCCTACAAAAATAGAAGAATACGATAACCACCTCGTTCTTGTCCTGAAGCTCTTCAAACTGGATAAAAATGACCAGTTACTTAAGCAACAGCTTTGTATTATTCAGGGAAAAAACTTTGTGCTCTCTTTTCAGGAAAACGAAAATTGCTTTTTTAACGACGTATCAGCTGCCATTCAGAATAACATATTGAAGATTCGCAGCAGAGAAAGTGACTATCTGTTAAGCGTGCTCCTGAATGATGTAATGACAAACTACAGAAACGTCATATCTACCGTGGAAGATTCACTGGAAGAGATGGAAGAGCAGTTGCTTACCATTACTTCCGCGACTAATATTGGCGCCAAAATTCAAACAAGCCGTCGCCATTACATGCATATCAAACGAGCTGTATTGCCACTCAAAGATCAGTACAGCAGACTGCTTCTAAGTGACAGCAATTTACTTCACCCAACAAACAGAATATTCTTCAGCGATGTAAATGATCATCTGCAGTTTGTTCTTCAAACAATAGAAATTTGCAGGGAAACCCTCTCCTCTTTAGTAGATCTTTATATATCAAATAACGATTTACGAATGAACGATATTATGAAGCGACTGACAGTTGTTTCCACTATATTCATTCCGCTAACCTTTCTCGTTGGAGTATGGGGAATGAACTTCAAATCTATGCCCGAGCTCGACTGGAGATATGGCTACCTTACCGCATGGGTTATTATGATAATCGTAGGATTTATAGGTTATAGGTTTTTCAAGAAAAAGAAATGGTATTAAAAATAAAACATAGGATTAACATTAATGAAATCTATTAAAGAATTATACCGGATTGGAAATGGTCCTTCAAGTAGTCATACTATGGGTCCCAAAAAGGCTGCCGAGCTTTTCCTTGTACGCCACCCAGAGGCTGCTTCTTTCAAAGTAACTTTATATGGAAGTCTTGCTGCAACGGGGAAAGGTCACTTTACTGATGCAGCTATTATTGCGGTGCTTAAGCCACACGCTCAAGTGGAAATTATCTGGCAACCAAAGATCTTTCTTCCATTTCATCCTAATGGAATGAAATTCGTAGCTAACGACATTGACGGTAAGCCTATTGATGACTGGACTGTCTATAGTGTTACCGTCAATGTCGTTAGTGGAATGACTTTTGAAGCTATCAATAAAGATGGTAATAAGATAGAAAGCTGGACGGTTTACAGCATAGGAGGAGGCGCGCTTGCCGAAGAAGAAAGTGGCGAGATTGGAGGCGATAACAGAGAAATCTACCAAATGAACACAATGCAGGAGATACTGAACTGGTGCGAAGTGAGCGGAAAAAGCTACTGGGAGTATGTGCAAGAGTGCGAAGACAGTGATATATGGGAGTACTTGGCAAAAGTATGGGATACCATGAAAGCAACGATCAAACGTGGACTGGAGCAGGAAGGAGTTTTGCCCGGGCCATTAAACCTGCGCAGAAAAGCGGCAACCTACTTTATCCGTTCGAGCGGATACAAACAATCGCTTCGTTCCCGCGGATTAGTCTTCGCATACGCACTCGCAGTAAGTGAAGAAAACGCTTCGGGAGGAGTAATTGTTACTGCTCCCACTTGCGGATCGTGTGGAGTAGTTCCGGCTGTTCTCTATCATTTGCAGGAAAGCCGCGAATTCAGTGACGCAAGAATCATGCGAGCTTTGGCCACAGCCGGACTTTTCGGAAATGTAGTAAAAACAAACGCGTCCATCTCCGGAGCAGAAGTTGGCTGTCAGGGTGAAGTTGGTGTAGCTTGTGCCATGGCTTCTGCAGCAGCCAACCAGCTCTTCGGTGGAAGTCCGGCACAAATAGAATATGCAGCCGAAATGGGATTGGAGCATCACTTGGGCATGACATGTGATCCGGTTTGTGGTCTGGTACAAATTCCATGCATCGAGCGCAATGCCTACGCTGCTGCCAGAGCCCTGGATGCCAATATCTATTCATCCTTTACAGATGGCATTCATCGCGTATCCTTCGACAAAGTAGTACAAGTTATGAAACAAACGGGACATGACTTACCTTCCTTATACAAGGAAACCGGAGAAGGCGGACTTGCAAAAGATTACAAGCAGATGTAATCATGAAAAAGTTGTGAATAAAGAGAGAGAGAATATCCTTACCAGATTATTCTCTCTCTTTTAAAATTTACAATATATACTTTATTGGTGGTTTACAAAAAAGCAGGCACATTAGAATATTCTATTGTGCCTGCTTTTTGTACGAGAGAGAAAATCTTATCTAAAAATTGTTCTATTTATTATATTAAGAATTTGTATCCTCTTCATCAGTTTTCTTGTGTTTACGTTTTCTCTTCTTTCCTCCATTCTCACCATCTTCTCCGTAGCCATAGCCGTAGCCATAGCCATAACCGTAGCCATAACCGTAACCATAACCTCTTCGGCCAGCATCAACTCCATTAACCAAAAGAGACATATTTGTCAACTTGTTATTATCCATAATCTCATTAGCAAACTTAAGAGCCACTTTGCTTGTACTGTTAACACGACAAACATATGCAGTAGCATCAACCACACGATTAAGAATTAATGTATCTGAAACCAAACCTGTAGGAGCTGAATCAACAATAATAAAATCAAATTGTTCCCGGAATTGTTCAAAAGCTTTATCCAAGGTCTCTTTAACCAATTGTTCCGATGGATTTGGTGGAACAGGTCCTGCAGGTAAAGCATAAAGATTAGGATGAACTCCTGAAGGAACGATCAAGCTATCCAAGTCTTTCTCAAAGCCTGATAAATAATTGGTAATACCATTTTTAACATTCAGGTTAAGATATTCAGCCATACGAGGTTTTCTAATATCCAATCCTATAATTAGTACCTTTTTATTTAAAAGAGCCAAACTAATAGCTGTATTCAAACTGGCAAATGTTTTTCCTTCTCCAGGCTGAGTTGAAGTAAACAGAATGACCTTCTTATCTGCCCCCAACATAAATAAGAGATTAGTTCGTAAGGCACGGAATGATTCTGCGATTGAAGAATTATCATTTTCCTTCACTACGATATTAGACTCTTCTCCATGATTGGGAATTTCAGCCAAAAATGGAAGTCTGCTAATCTTATCAATATCTGCCCGTGAACGAATCTTATATTGGAACAGTTCGCTAATATAAACAATCACTACAGGAATAACAATTCCAAGAATAAATGCTACCAGATAAATGATAGAACTTTTTGGAGAAACAGGAGCATCTGAAGCTAATGGCTCATCTATTATCTTAGCGCTATTAGCGCTTGCTGCTAAAGAAAGAGAATTTTCTTCACGCTTTTGAAGCAACATCTCAAACAAGTTAGCCTTAATTTGTTGCTGACGAGAAATCTCAGTAAATTCACGTTCCTGAGTAGGACCTTTCTGTATTTGGCCATTATACATTCTAGCTTGATGGTTAATATCATTCCTGGTAATAAGTAATCCTTTGTGTACACTGGAAATTGCAGCATTGATATTTCCACGCAACGCATCGATTTTCCCGCTAATTGCAACAACTGAAGGGTTGTTTTCTGATGCTGTGCGCAACAAACGCTCACGTTCCAGTACTGTTTTATTATATTCACTAATAGTAGCAACTAAAGTTGGATCCTCAAGCCCCACATTACTTGGAACTAAAGAATATTTATTAGCCTTATTACTGACATGTTTTTGCAAATAGTTTACTAAATTAAGCTGCGTTTCTGCTTCAACCAATTTCTTTTCATATTCGTTACTATTTTGCAGGGTCAAATCAGCATCCGTTTCTAAGTTTGTCATTTTCTGACTACGCTTATAATTTTCTACAGTCTTCTCCGCTGAGCCAAGTTCTTTATCAATAACAGCAATACGATCATCAATAAAGAGTTTAGTGTTCAATGCAACTTTGTTTTTATCTTCCATTGCATCGAGGTTGTATACTTCGACCAGCTTTCTAAGGAAATCCTCACCACGTTTACGATTAGTTTCAGATAGAGAAATATTCACCACTGATGTTGTTTTAGAAGTAGGAGCAACAGAGAGTCTTCCTAAGTAACCTTTCGCTACATTAATCGGTCTATTAATGTGTACTCCAATCTCACTATTCAAAATCGGTGTATTCGGACGGTATGAAACAGTTAAATCCCCCACTGATGTTCTAAGCAAAGCTGGAAGATTATGCAATGTTGTATTAACGACTTCACCATTAACCATGCCTTCTATTTTCATGCTTCTATCAGCATTTATAGTTGTATTCAAAGCAATACTACCAGGCAAAGTATCAAGCGCAGCAGGATCCATTTTTACTTCTATAGGGCTATTTAAATAAAGCTCAGAAGAAGAAATGCGTCCTTTCACTGTATAGGAAGTGTGTAATCCTAAAGCGTTCACAACTGATTTAATAGTTGATTTTGATTTTAGAACCTCTATTTCATTATCAACATTATTTTCACCGCCCAACAGTCCCATTCCTTCGAATACAGAAAGCTCACTAGTTCCATTTCCACCCTTTTTATCATCTTTGATAATAATAGCAGCAGAAACATTATAGACTGGAGTAGTATACTTCAAATAAACAAAAGCGATTGCTAAGCAAACGATAATTGATACCAAGAACCATTTCCAATAGGAAAGGTATTTGAATAGAAGTTCTTGAATATTGATTTCCTCTGACTGGTTCTCTGTACCAATCTTATTAATTTCTTCAGACATACGATTTGTTATTTATAAACTTAGTGTTTGTTTTTTATAAAGTCTCTTACTTAAGAATGGTTACCATTAAGCCTGCTAATGAAACTAGTATTGAAGTAGTAGATATTAGAATACTCGTCATCGAACCAATATCTGATCCCTGTGCTTTTGCTTTATTGGGTTGAACATAAACTACATCATTCTGCTGTAAATAGAAATAAGGAGAAAAAATAATATTCTTATCATTCAGGTTTAGCACAACAATTTGCTTCTGACCATTTTCTTTTTCCCTGATTATTTTCACATTTTCTCTTATACCGTAAACAGTAAGATCCCCTGCAAGTGACAATGCTTCAAATATATTAATTTTTTCGTTTTCAACAGTATAAGTGCTAGGCCGGGCTACTTCACCCAAAACTGAGATCTTATAATTAATTAACCGAACCGTTACAATTGGATCTTCCTTTAAATACTGTTTAAGTTTATTCTTAAGCAATTCCTCTGCTTCAGTTTTTGTTAATCCCCCTAATTTGGTCAATCCTAATACTGGAAAGTTAACTTTTCCTTCATTATCAACCAAATAAGTCTGCATAGCAGGTTGTGTCGTTAAATTCTTAGCTGCAGAAATAGGAGAAGGCACTGTTAGATTGAATGGGTATGCATCTTCTGGATTTGTGATTGTACTAACAGTAATTGTAAGCAAATCCTTAGGCATAATTCTCGCATCATATAAAACAGCACTTTTTGCATAATCTTCTGCAGTGAATTTTTCCGACTCTTTCAAATAAGGAACATTCTTATAAGAAGAACATGCAGATAAACCAACTACAGTCAGCAATAAAAGAATAATGTGATTTTTTCGCGTCATAATCTAGTATTCTAATTTTTTCAGAAATTAATGTAGGCGCAAAGATAGCAATTACATCTGATTTTTTACATCATTTTAACAATATATTATTATTCAGATTGTCATTTTCCCCTACTAATAACTCTTTAACACTTTAGTAAAAAAAAAGTTTAGTTATAATTAAAAAAAATATAATATAATTCACATACAGATTTCTACAATACTATGTGCTCTAATTAATGTGCCTGAATATTTATTTTTCTACTTTGACTTTCAAAACACGCTTGTTACTTATCGCGTCAACAATAAAAATGCCACGAACATAAACTTACATCAACCCTTACGCGCTATTTTTTTGTGAAGTAATTAAAATTTCATATGAATTATGAATACAAACAACAGTTTTTCCTTTGTAAAACGCTCAACTTCTCCCTCACTTGGATTAACAAAAACAGAAGTCGATCTATCGATTGAAAATCAGTCCATAGATTGCCGTATATCCTCATTACATAATCTTTAATAATTATAAAGAGCTCCGTTTTCAAAGAAGTCTTATTTTTTCTGTATTTTTATAATATCTAGAAAATACCAGAGCTAAAATTTTAGCACAAGAACAAATGGGACGAATATAATTTACATTTCACAGACAAGACAGACCTACCTTAAAATATCAAATTCTAATTTTTATCTTCAGAATAAGCTTCCTCCATCAGTTCCTCTTTTGCCATACTCATGGAACCATCTGATGCAATAGTAATCCTGAGGGGAAAATATAAATCTGTCTGAGGATAACAAACACTTGCTGCAAAGTTTAATCCACTGGCAGTTACTTTATCAAAAACCAAGCCTTCCAAAATGGAATGTGATAAAAAATCTTCGGGTACAACAGAAGAAAAACTCTTTTTAGTAAAGGTTTTACTAAAAATTTTGCTTCCATTATCAAGAGTTATCCGAAGAGATATTTTATTATCTATAAACCATTCACCAGCTTCAGTCTTAACACGCTGAAGAGAGTCGCTCGCAATCCGATGAATAGCTATGTGATAAGATTTTCCTTTCATCACAATTTTTTGTTCATTTTTTGATTCTTGCATTTGCCGTATTCCTGCAGAATCAACACTATCTGCAGCCAACGTCTCTTTTTTTTCTTGCTTATTATTTTTGTTATGACAAGCCGACATACCTAGTAAAAAGATCGGCAAAAGGAGATAAGGGATTATTCGTTTCATTTGTTTATTCTTTTACAATTTACAAAGTAACAAAAAGCACTGGAATTATACAAATAAAAGGCCGGGTAATTCACATTATCCGGCCTTTAGTAAAAACTAAAATTAAACTAACCTTTTATTTATGGATGAAAAACACAAGTCTGCATTTGCTCTATCTTAAATAAAGACACAAAAACAAGTACAAGGTTTAATTGCATTAAAAGAAATTTTTTCCACTTTGAATGATAATCTATACATTTTCTATAATCAGCACATCATGTCCTCTGATGCTACTCATAAAAAAGAACATAAAGCTAAATTATGTAGTTCTTTGCATAGACGGTTCTTAATATAGTTTCATCGTTAAATTATTCCCCATATATTCAAACTTAAATAAAAAAGCAAAAAGCCAAACATTTATTCGCCATATTTAAAAATAATATATAATTTTGTAAGCATCAAACTAATTAAAGAACACATTATGAGTAATAAAACCAAGAGATTCATACTCCCGGAAGAAGAAATTCCACATTACTGGTACAATATTCAGGCAGACATGGTTAACAAGCCACTACCGCTTCTTCATCCTGGAACAAAACAACCGCTTAAGGCAGAAGATTTATACCCTATCTTTGCTGAGGAACTGTCAAGACAAGAACTAAATCAGACAGATGCATGGATTGAAATACCTGAAGAAGTACGTGAGCTTTATAAAAACTATCGTAGTACGCCTTTGGTACGTGCTTATGGATTGGAAAAAGCACTTGGAACACCTGCTCATATATATTTCAAAAATGAAAGCGTTAGTCCTGTTGGTTAACACAAATTAAATTCTGCACTTGCTCAGGCATATTATTGCAAGAAAGAAGGCGTTACAAATATAACCACAGAAACTGGTGCCGGACAATGGGGAGCAGCCCTTTCTTATGCTGCAAAAGCTTTCGGACTGGAACTTGCTGTTTATATGGTAAAGGTTAGCTACGAACAAAAACCTTACCGCCGCTCAATTATGCAGACTTTCGGAGCACAAGTTACAGCTTCGCCTTCAATGTCTACCCGTGCCGGAAAAGACATTCTGACCAAGTTTCCTAACCATCCAGGTTCACTTGGTACTGCAATCTCTGAGGCAATAGAATTAGCTACAACTACTCCCAACTGTAAATATGTACTTGGTTCAGTATTAAACCAAGTATCACTTCATCAAACAGTAATTGGTCTGGAAGCTGAAAAACAAATGCAGATGGCTGGCGAATATCCAGACATGGTTATTGCTTGTTTTGGAGGCGGATCTAATTTCGGCGGCATTGCATTTCCTTTCATGCGTCACAATATTCTTGAAGGAAAGAAAACAAGATTTATTGCGGCCGAACCGGCATCTTGCCCAAAACTGACAAGAGGTAAATTCCAGTATGATTTTGGCGATGAAGCAGGATATACTCCCTTATTGCCAATGTTCACTCTGGGACATGACTTTACTCCGGCAAATATCCATGCAGGTGGTCTTCGCTATCATGGTGCCGGAACAATTGTTTCTCAACTGATTAAAGACGGATTAATGGAAGCCGTTGATTTGCAGCAGCTCGATACATTCAAAGCCGGTTGCTTATTCGCACAATCAGAAGGAATTATTCCAGCTCCGGAATCCTGTCACGCTATTGCGGCAACCATACTGGAAGCCAACAAATGCAAGGAAACCGGTGAAGAAAAAGTTATCCTCTTTAATCTTTCCGGCCACGGACTGATAGATATGACAGCTTATGACAAATATCTTTCAGGAGATCTGGTTAATTACTCTCTAGATGATGAAATCATTGCTGAAAATCTTGAAAAGATTGGAAGTCTTGCTTAATCACTTAAATACTAATAATTAACTTTGCGAGCAATAAATCATCCTTAAAAAGGGAACTGTTTTATTGCTCGCATTTGGTTATTATACTTTAGTATTTCTTTTATTAAGTATAAACAACTCTTTACCGGTAAACAGCATTTCCAAGACAACAAATCTGCACTTCGGAACGTTATTAATTATCAACTTATTTTTTTTCTTTGCTGCAATTGGGCTACAAGGACAAGTGTCACTTAAAAGCAATACTGTAGAATTATTGAATTGAATAAAACAAAATAATATAAAATGAAATATATAGGAGCACATGTAAGTGCATCGGGCGGAGTGGAATTTGCTCCGGTTAATGCACATGAGATTGGAGCAAATGCTTTTGCTCTTTTCACGAAGAATCAGCGTCAGTGGGTATCCAAACCGCTTACTTCCGAAAGTATAAAACTGTTTAAGGAGAATTGTGAAAAGTATGATCTGAAAACCGATTATATCCTTCCACACGACAGTTACCTTATCAACCTTGGACATCCGGAAGAGGAAGGATTACAAAAAAGCCGTGCAGCTTTCCTCGACGAAATGCAACGTTGCGAACAACTTGGATTAAAACTGCTAAATTTCCACCCGGGAAGCCACCTGAGTAAAATTACTCCCGAAGAATGTCTCTGCAGAATTGCCGAATCTATCAATATTGCTTTGGATAAGACCAAAGGAGTTACGGCGGTTATTGAAAATACTGCCGGACAAGGAACCAATATGGGTAATGAGTTCTGGCAGTTGAATTATATTATTGATCGTGTGGAAGACAAAGAACGTGTGGGAATCTGCATAGATACTTGCCATACTTTTACTGCCGGTTATGATTTTCTGGATAAAGAAAACTATGAGAAAGTATTCAGAGATTTTGATGAAGCCGTTGGTTTTGGTTATTTACGCGCCATTCATCTTAACGATTCCAAGAAAGCTCTCGGCACACGGGTTGACCGCCATGACAATATAGGAAAAGGATTTATCGGATTAGAGTTCTTTCAACGATTAATGAAAGATCCTCGCTTTGAGAATATGCCTATTATTCTTGAAACACCCGACGAAACTCTTTGGAAAGAAGAAATAGCTCTACTTAGAAGTTTCGAATAAATAAGAAATAGAGAATATAAGAATCTTCGTCTGAAGATCTGAAAGAAAAGAGAAGCTGTGCCCTTTAAGCAGCTTCTCTTTTCTTGCTTTTACATAGAAATGAACAATAAGACATATAAAAGGATCCTTTTACAAACCTGCTATTGTAATCATCTATATCTTTGTTTCATTAAAAAATTTATTCTTAAACCGATGAAACATCTTTTTCTATACTTTCTGCTTGTGCTTTTTCCAATAAAGCCTACCTACGGACAATCAGTTAAAGTTGAACTAATTGGAGAGAATAAAGAACAGGATGCATTTAATCTTGTAGAGGTTTCAGGCAAAAAAGAGATTAAGGAGCAAGACAAATCCAGCAAACAATTAGGCATTGTTGAAATTGAAATATATAACCATCTTCTCGATTAATTTTAGATAAAAAGTCTATTTTAACATGATATCAGTTGCAGCCTATCTGAAAATAGTATAGATTTGTGTCCGAAGGAAAATACTTACTAAGTAAAATAACTTCCAGTCTATTATTTCTTATTTCTCCAGTTCACATATATAAATAATATTCAAGTTATGGTTAAAAAGTTGGCTCTTATACTCGGAATAATACTTGTGGCTACATATGCTAAGGCACAAGTATATAATATCAATGAAGCTCAGACATTAGCAAAAAAAGAAAACAAGATAATCTTAATAAAGTTCTCAGGATCAGATTGGTGTGGTCCATGTATTTTATTCAAGAAAACAATCTTTGATGCTCCTGAATTTAAAGCATTTGCCAATGAGAAGTTAGTATTAGTTATTGCAGATTTCCCTCGTCAGAAAAAGAATCAATTACCCAAAGAGCAACAAGCCCTTAATGATAAATTGGCTGAAAAATATAATCCTGAGGGAAATTTTCCTTTTTTGGTATTGGCTGATGCAAGTGGGAAGACCTTAAAGACCTGGAATGGATACGACAAAAAAAACACAGTAGCTGATTACATAAAAGATATTAGTTGCTATATAAAATAAGCCAGGAATGACACTTGTTAAGGTACAAACCAAGCTAATGGGTAACCAGTTTGAGTTCATAGCACTGAGTGAAAACGAAAAACTAGGTAATGAACAGATAGAGTATGCTATAGATGAAGTAAAACGCATAGAAAAGTTATTTACTACCTATAGTGATGACAGTATTACGAATGAGGTAAACAGAAATGCCGGGATAAAGCCGGTAGAGGTGCCTGAAGAGTTCTTTAATTTAGTATATAGAGCACAAAAGATATCAGTACTTACTCAAGGATACTTTGATCTATCTTATGGTTCTCTTGATAAAGACTTCTGGAATTTCAATAAGTCGTTGACTAAATTACCAAGTCCGCAAGAAGCTAAAAAGTCGGTACATCTTATTGATTATAGGAATATCTTGCTCAATAATGATACAAAAACAATCTTCCTTAAAAATAAAGGGATGCGTATTGGCTTTGGAGGCATAGGTAAAGGATATGCAGCCGATTGTGCTAAGCGTGTAATGCTTGAAGTTGGAGTAAAGAATGGCATTATCAGTGCGTCGGGCGACTTAAATGCATGGGGATATCAGGAAGACGGTTCTCCATGGGCTGTGGGTATAGCCAATCCGAATCTGAAGCAGACTTATTTTTCTACACTCAATATTACCAATAAAGCAATTGCTACTTCCGGTAATTATGAGAAATTTGTAACTATCAATAATCAGATTTATTCACATACGATCAATCCCAGAACTGGTTATCCAATCAAAGGCATAAAGAGTGTGACAATAATTACCACCAATGCCGAGTTAGCTGATGCAATGGCCACTCCGGTAAACATTTTAGGTGTTGCCAACGGCTTGAATCTTATCAATCAGTTGAATAGTATTGAGTGTATTCTTGTTGACGACAATAATAAATTATATATCTCTAACAACATTAAACTTATAAAATGAAAAAGAAAACTATTTTTATAGCATTTGGATGTAGTTTATTAGTGCTTACATCCTGTAAAACAGTTAAGCCTTTCCAAAAATCAAGAATCAATGATGCAGAGATGGGACTTGCAAGTCGTAAGATAGAAAAATACGAAAACAACTTCTTGCTGTATAGAGAAGGTGCTTCAGGTGGTAATGGAGGAAAAACCGGCGGTGGCTGCGGTTGTAACTAAAGACAGATAATAAAATGAAGAAAGTAGTTATAACTGTGGCTGCACTTATCTTTTTTTTGAATGTTTCAAAAGCACAAACAGATAGTACCAAATATAGAAAGCTTAAGATTGACGAGGTAAACTTCGTGACCAGTTACTATCACCAGAACGGACAAAACTCTGCTGTTACAGGTGGTATTGGTGACGAAAGGCTGGACGACTCTGGTAATTCAATCGATCTTCAACTAAGCAAATTTGATAAGAAGAATAACAAACACATTTTTGGAATAGAATTAGGAGTTGATGCTTATAGTTCTGCATCCTCAGATCAAATTGATCTAAATGCAATTACATCTGCCTCCACAAACGCCATTTCACATGCATCCAGTCATGATGTACGTATTTCTCCTTCAGCCAGCTATTTGTTTGAAAATACAAAGCATAATTATTCACTGGGAGGTGGTCTTTCATTTTCTAATGAATTTGATTATACTTCCATGGGGACCAATATTCTATTTTCAAAGAGTTCAAAGGATAAGAATACGGAATTTTCGGCTAAGGCTTCTGTCTTTCTAGATACGTGGAAGGTTATATTACCTGCTGAGCTACGGCCTGCAAGTCCTAATTTAAAATACAATCAAGGAGATAAAGCTCCTCGTAATTCATATAATCTTGCATTAGGCTTAACTCAGGTAATAAATCAACGATTACAAATGTCAGTGCTTACCGATATTGGCTATCAGAAAGGATTATTAGGAACTGCTTATCAACGTGTCTACTTTGGAGACAATGGAAATAATGCTTATTCGGAAAAGCTGCCCGACAACCGGTTTAAGTTGCCTATTGGAGTACGAGCCAATTACTTTTTAGGAGACCGGTTCATCTTGCGTGCATTTTATCGTTACTATACAGACAGTTGGAAACTTACTGCTCATACAGCCGAACTTGAGGTTCCTTACAAGATCACTCCATTTATGTCTATCGCTCCGTTCTATCGTTTCAATACTCAATCGGGTATTAAATACTTTAAGCCATACAAGGAGCATATGCTATCTGATAATGAATCATATTACACAAGTGATTATGACTTATCTAAATTCACCAGTAATCTTTTCGGGCTAAACTTTCGTGTGACGTCTGCCAATGGAATATTTGGAATAAAGCAACTTAATACTCTTGAAATGAGATATAGTTACTACAATCGTAGTACTAACTTAACTTCTCATTTAATAACTCTGGCTCTGAAGTTTAAGTAATTTATAATAAATAGAAAGTACATATAAAGCATTACTGGTTGCTCAAGACAGATAAGGAATGATTGTTTTACCAATTCCAGGCAAAAGCACAAAATGAACCATCACTCCATCACTATAGCCAACAAAAATCTGAATATAAACAATTTATCCCGTAATGGATGCTAATTCATCTATCACTGAACAATCACTTTTCAGGCCTATCCATCACTAAAAATCAAGAAAAAGGCTGTTCCCGATCAAACGAGAACAGCCCTTATTCTTAATTTATTCATCTATTAAAAAGATGAATGCAAAAAACTATTATTTCACTTCCTCAAAATCTGCATCTTGTACATTGTCACCTTGATGTTTGTCTGAACTACCTTGTGATGCTGCTCCGGCATTCATGTCAGGACCAGCTTGTTCTGCCCCCGGTTGACCAGCACCCTGAGCATACATTTGTTCGCTTGCTGCCTGGAATACTTTGTTTAGTTCTGCTGTTGCAGCATCAATACCTGCAATATCCTGAGCTTTGTGAGCTTCTTTCAACTTAGCAAGAGCTGCTTCGATAGGAGCTTTCTTGTCAGCAGGAAGTTTGTCGCCCAGTTCTTCCAATTGTTTTTCTGTTTGGAAGATCATGCTGTCTGCCTGATTCAGTTTGTCGATCTTTTCACGTTCTGCCTTATCAGCATCAGCATTAGCTTCAGCTTCAGCTTTCATACGTTCAATTTCTTCTTTGCTCAAACCGCTTGAGGCTTCGATACGGATTGTTTGTTCCTTTCCTGTTGCTTTATCTTTTGCAGATACTTTCAGGATACCGTTAGCATCAATATCGAAAGATACTTCAATCTGAGGAATACCACGACGAGCAGGAGCAATTCCGGCAAGATTAAACTGACCGATTGATTTGTTCTGACTAGCCATTGGACGTTCACCTTGCAATACGTGAATAGTTACTTCACTCTGGTTATCGGCTGCAGTAGAGAATACTTCGCTCTTCCGGCAAGGAATTGTTGTATTTGAGTCAATCAGTTTTGTCATTACACCACCCAATGTTTCAATACCCATTGACAATGGAGTAACGTCCAAAAGAACTACACCTTTAATTTCGTCTGTCAAAACGGCACCTTGAACAGCTGCACCTACAGCAACTACTTCATCTGGGTTTACACCTTTAGAAGGAGCTTTTCCAAAGAATTTTTCAACAAGATCCTGAACGGCAGGAATACGGGTAGAACCACCTACAAGGATTACTTCATCAATATCAGAGTTGCTCAGTCCGGCATCGTTCATTGCTTTACGGCAAGGTTCAACACAAGATTGGATTAAGTCGTGACATAATGATTCAAACTTAGCACGGCTCAATGTTTTAACCAGGTGCTTTGGCACACCTGCAACCGGCATAATGTATGGCAAGTTGATTTCTGTAGTAGTAGTTGAAGAAAGCTCAATCTTTGCTTTTTCAGCAGCTTCCTTNAAACGTTGAAGAGCCATTGGATCCTGACGTAAATCTACGCCTTCGTCGTTTTTAAACTCATCAGCCAACCAGTCAATAAGGATCTGGTCAAAGTCATCACCACCCAGGTGAGTATCACCGTTGGTAGAAAGAACTTCAAACACACCGCCACCGAACTCAAGAATAGAGATATCGAATGTACCACCACCTAAGTCGAATACAGCAATCTTCATATCTTTGTGAGCCTTGTCAAGACCGTAAGCCAAAGCTGCGGCAGTAGGTTCGTTTACAATACGTTTAACTTCCAGACCGGCAATTTGTCCGGCTTCTTTAGTAGCCTGACGTTGTGAATCGCTGAAGTAAGCAGGAACGGTAATAACGGCTTCTGTTACTTCTTGTCCCAGATAGTCTTCAGCTGTTTTCTTCATTTTCTGAAGAATCATTGCAGAGATTTCCTGTGGAGTATAAAGACGTCCGTCTATATCTATACGTGGTGTATTATTATCTCCTTTTACTACGTGATATGGCATACGTGCAATCTCTTTCTGAACCTGATCCCAGTTTTCACCCATGAAACGTTTGATAGAGAATACNGTACGTTTTGCNTTNGTNANAGCCTGACGTTTTGCAGGATCACCTACTTTACGTTCGCCGCCATCAACAAATGCCACAATAGAAGGAGTTGTACGTTTTCCTTCGCTGTTTGCTATTACTACAGGCTCGTTGCCTTCAAATACAGAAACACAAGAGTTTGTAGTTCCTAAGTCAATTCCAATAATTTTTCCCATGATTATATTCTATTTTTAATTATTATTCTATTTAATAAGGTTGATTGCTCTCTTTGTATTTGTTTATGTCTGGAGCAATCTCACGTCAATGAACGAACAAACGTCGTGCCAAAAATAGAAATCAATTAAAAACTTCTATGTCCTGACAGCTAAGTTTTCTTTTTTCAGAATGTTTCTGACAGGAATACTGCCGTTATGTCAGCACACACACTTAGATTGACAGCTAAAAGCCTGGCAGGGGTTAAGGTAAAGTCAGGCGGGAGTTAAGGATGTTTCTCGTGAAACATTTATATTTTGCTCTACTCCTTATTTAATTAAAGTCTACTATTTATTTATTAAAAATCTACACCTTTTTTATATAATGTCTACACCTAAAAATCAGCATCATTCCGGAGATTGTCTTAAGTCCCGAGGGAAAACAACTTATAGCCGGTGAAAGAAAAGCTTACCAAACTACTGCTTTCTTTCTGCAATTTATGTACCTTTGTCATTACAAACCCCAAAAACGATGAAACATCTATATTATGCCCTGCTAATTATACTGACACTCTTTTCAAGTTGCGTGAATAAGCAACAGGAGAGAAACAAAGCTACAGGAGAACAGCTTATAATAAAATACGCAGAAGGTTTTTCTATTGTAAAATCTGACAAGTACACCTGTGTAACAGTCTACAATCCCTGGAAAAAAGGGGCGGTTTATGATCGGTATTATCTGGTAAAGGATGTAAATACCGCTGTGCCGCAGGATGGAAAAAAGGTTCAGATTCCACTGAAATCCCTGGTTGCCAACTCGGCCACTTACTTTGAATTTCTGCAGATGCTGGGGGAACTTGACAAAGTGACGGGAGTGTGCAGTGCCGCATGGGTATACAATCCACAGATTCTGGCAGGTGTGAGAGCAAAGAAAATAAAAGATCTGGGAGATGCATTCAATCTGGATATTGAAAATCTGATGATGCTCCGTCCGCAAGCGGTGATGACTTCGGCTTACAATGCGGAGGATGAAAACTCGAAAAGACTTACTCAGAGCGGTCTGTCGGTTATCTATAATATAGAGTGGCAGGAAAAAACATTGTTGGGCCGCGCGGAATGGATCAAGTTTATGGGCACGTTTTTTGACAAATCGGCATTGGCTGACAGCTTATTTAACGATGTAGAGAAAAGATACAAAGAAGTATCGGCATTGGCTCTGAAAGTAAAAAGTCGCCCTACCCTATTGTCCGGACAGGATTTCCGGGGTGCATGGTCAATGCCTGCCGGAATGAGCTTTAATGCAAGAATGTTTCGCGATGCAGGTGCCTCCTATTTTTATGAGAACGATGCCACCAGCGGAAGCATCTCGTCCAATATAGAGTCGGCTTTAGTTAATTTCAGCAAGGCAGATGTGTGGGTGGGCACGCAAGCCAACTCACTCAATGAGCTTGGAAAGCTCGATGCGAAATACAAACTATTCAAGGCATATAAAGAAGGAAATGTCTATAATTACAATAAACGGATGAATGCCACTGGAGGAAATGATTATTGGGAAAGTGCCGTTGCCCGTCCCGACCTGATACTTAGTGACATGATAAAAGCACTTCACCCGGAGTTGCTTCCCCATTATGAGTTTACCTATATGCAAAAGCTGAAATGAAAACAAGATTCCTGCTACTGATAGTCCTTTTCATAGTCGCTTTTACTTGTGACATTGTCTTCGGAAGCGTGAACCTCTCGCTAAACAATGTATGGCATTCCCTTACCGGAACTGGTGATGATACGCTTTACCGGGAGATCATCCTGAATTACAGACTGCCCAAGGCATTAACGGCAATTCTTACCGGGGCGGCATTGTCTGTGGCCGGTGTTCTGATGCAGACTCTCTTCCGCAATCCGCTGGCCGGACCGGATGTACTGGGTGTTACTTCGGGAGCCAGTCTGGGAGTTGCCTTACTCACTTTAGGAGCTTCCTCACTTCCATGGTTTGTTATTGCAGGATGGGGACAGGTAACTGCAGCTGTACTTGGAGCTGTCGGGGTATTATTACTGGTCATTATTGTATCGGTCAAAGTTCCGCAAACCGTCTCCTTATTAATTATAGGTATGATGTTCGGTAACTTTGCCGGAGCCATCGTAAGCATTCTGCAAAGTACCAGTAATCCGGATACTTTGAAACTTTTCATATCGTGGACATTTGGCAGTCTTTCGGCTGTCAGCTGGAGTTATATGAGAATCATGGCACCTATTGTGGTTGTGGGCACAGGATTAGCCTTTATTATGCAGAAACGACTCAACGTATTATTACTAGGTGAAAAGTATGCCACCGGACTTGGTATATCTGTTCCCCGCACTCGTCTGTGGGTAATTCTTGCCACAGCCTTATTGGCCGGAACATCTACCGCCTTTACCGGACCCATTGCCTTTATCGGAGTAACCGTTCCTCACATTGCCCGGGGTATTTTTCATACTTCGGACCATCAGAAGATTATTCCCGCTTCCATTCTTTGCGGAAGTATCATCATGCTTATCTGCGATCTTATTTCACAAATGTCGGGAAGCCAGGGAACATTGCCCATCAATTCAGTAACCGCACTCTTCGGAGCACCCATCATTATCTGGATTATTGCAAAGAACGGCGGTATGGGTAAATAGTCCTCGTCATCAAAGAAAAAGTATCGTATTATAAAGGTATAATTATTGCCCGATTATTTCCCGCACTTCAATTAATTTATTTATCTTTGCTCAGTTATCAACATTAAAACTATTAAATTTACACTTAAATGGGTAGAGTTCTAATTATTGGTGCNGGCGGTGTTGGAACCGTTGTTGCACATAAAGTGGCACAAAATGCTGATGTTTTCACAGATATTATGTTGGCAAGCCGCACAAAATCTAAATGTGATGCCATAGCAAAAGCAATTGGTGGGGATAGAATAAAAACGGCTCAGGTAGATGCCGACAATGTGGATGAACTTGTTGCTTTATTCAATGAATTCAAACCAGAACTAGTAATAAACGTAGCTCTTCCTTATCAGGATCTTACTATCATGGATGCTTGTCTGATTGCAGGGGTTAACTACCTTGACACAGCAAACTATGAACCTAAGGATGAAGCTCACTTTGAATACAGCTGGCAATGGGCATATCAGGATAAGTTTAAAGAAGCGGGACTAACAGCTATCTTAGGATGCGGTTTTGACCCGGGAGTAAGTGGCGTTTATACAGCTTATGCAGCTAAACATCATTTTGATGAAATTCAATATCTGGATATTGTGGACTGCAATGCAGGCGATCATCACAAAGCATTTGCTACTAACTTCAATCCGGAAATCAATATCCGTGAGGTTACCCAAAAAGGGAAATACTACGAGAACGGAGAATGGGTGGTTACTGAGCCTCACCAGATTCACAAACCGCTGAATTATCCTAATATCGGTCCAAAAGAATCATACGTAATTTACCACGAAGAGCTGGAATCTCTGGTTAAGAACTANCCNACNNTNAAGCGTGCNCGNTTCTGGATGACNTTCGGNCAGGAATATCTTAACTCACNTNCGNGTTATCCANAANATTGGTATGGCNCGTATTGATGAGATAGATTACAACGGACAAAAGATTGTTCCTATTCAGTTCCTGAAAGCTGTTCTTCCTAATCCGGGAGATCTTGGCGAAAACTATACCGGAGAAACTTCAATTGGTTGCCGTATCCGCGGAATCAAAGATGGTAAAGAGCGTACTTATTACGTATATAACAACTGTAGCCACGAAGCTGCCTACAAAGAAACCGGCGCTCAGGGCGTAAGTTACACAACCGGTGTTCCTGCCATGATTGGTGCAATGATGTTCCTTAAAGGCGAATGGAGAAATCCGGGCGTTAATAATGTAGAAGACTTTAATCCGGATCCGTTCATGGAGCAACTCAACAAACAAGGTTTGCCTTGGGTAGAAGTGTTCGACGGAGATCTGGAACTTTAAATACAATACTTTTCAGAGGGTGCACAAAAGTATTTGGCACCCTCTTTTCTCACTCTCAACGTTTTATTTTTATCTTTTTAATCATTAAATTTATCAATAAAGAATTATGAATGTAGGAGATAAAGCCCCTGAAATATTGGGCATAAACGAAAAAGGAGAAGAAATTCGCCTTAGCAATTATAAAGGAAAGAAAGTGGTGTTGTACTTCTATCCTAAAGATAATACTTCGGGATGCACAGCTCAGGCCTGCAGCCTCCGCGATAATTATACAGATCTTCGAAAGGCTGGATATGAAGTTATCGGAGTAAGCGTAGACAATGAGAAATCTCACCAAAAGTTTATTGAAAAGAATGAGCTCCCTTTTACACTGATTGCTGATACTGATAAGAAACTGGTAGAAGAATTCGGTGTGTGGGCGGAGAAAAAAATGTATGGAAGATCATATATGGGAACACTCCGCACAACTTTCATTATTAATGAAGAAGGCATTATCGAACGTATTATCTCTCCGAAAGAAGTGAGCACAAAAGAACATGCTCAACAAATATTAAAGTAAGAACAAGTAATAACAACTAATTTATGGCAAAAAAAGAAAGCGATGAATTAAATTTTGAGACGAACAATATGGCATCAAGCGAAAAATTAAAAGCCTTACAGGCTGCCATGGATAAGATAGAAAAGAGCTACGGCAAAGGTTCTATCATGAAACTCGGCGATGACAACGTGCAGGAAGTAGAAGTAATCCCTACCGGTTCTATTGCATTAAATGCAGCATTAGGAGTAGGTGGTTATCCCCGGGGAAGAGTAATTGAAATCTATGGTCCTGAATCTTCAGGTAAAACAACACTTGCAATCCATGCCATTGCACAAGCACAGAAAGCAGGAGGTATTGCTGCTATAATCGATGCAGAACATGCCTTCGATCGTTTTTATGCTGCCAAACTAGGTGTAAATATAGACGACCTTTTAATTTCACAACCTGACAATGGCGAACAAGCATTAGAAATTGCTGATCAGCTCATCCGCTCTTCTGCCGTTGACATTGTTGTAATCGACTCTGTTGCTGCGCTAACACCGAAAGCAGAAATAGAAGGTGATATGGGAGAAAACAAGGTAGGTCTTCAGGCTCGTTTAATGTCTCAGGCTTTGCGTAAACTTACCGGTACTATCAGCAAAACAAAAACTACTTGTATCTTTATCAATCAGTTGCGTGAAAAGATCGGTGTTATGTTTGGTAATCCAGAAACAACAACTGGTGGTAATGCACTGAAATTTTATGCTTCCGTACGTTTGGATATCCGCCGCATCAGCCAGCTTAAGGATGGTGATGAGGTTATCGGTAACCAGACTCGCGTAAAAGTAGTAAAGAATAAAGTGGCGCCTCCTTTCCGCAAAGCAGAATTCGATATTATGTTTGGAGAAGGAATCTCTCGTTCAGGAGAAATTGTAGACCTGGGTGCAGATATGGGAATTATCAAGAAAAGCGGTTCCTGGTACAGCTACAATGATACTAAACTGGGACAGGGAAGAGATGCAGCGAAACAATGCATCAGTGATAATCCTGAACTGGCAGAGGAACTGGAAGCATTAGTCTTTGAAAAACTGAAAGAAAAGAAAAACTAATTTTTTTCTAAGAAAAATAGAGGAGCGAAACGAAAAGAGATAAAAATCTTTTCGTTTCGCTCTTTTTTTGTTTTATTTGTAACAACATTCCGGTGCATTACGTCTTTATTTATGTATTCACATTGATAGCGCGTCAAGAATTCAATAAAAAGAGTAATCATTTAAAATCTACAGGATTATGATAAAGAAATGTATTTTGTGCATATCTATGCTTCTGATAGCTCAATGGAGCATGGGGCAAAACATTGACAACTTGTTTGCCGAATTCTCTAATGTGCCGAATGTTGAGAATGTGAAACTAAATAAGTTTCTAATGACATTTATAAAGCCTTTCATGAGCGGCAAGGACATACCTGGACTAAAAGGTACAGACTCCGTGCAGGTACTTGATCTTAGCAGTTGTTCATCGAATATAAAAGATGACTTTGCCAAAAAGGTAAAAACTCTAAAGGATGAAGGCTATGAAACATTGGTTCGTTCCAATGAAAATGGTGAAAATGTCAGGGTTCTGGTCAAAATAAAGAATGAAGAAATTCGTGAGTTAGTAGTAATTTCTACCGGCAATGATTCTTCTTTAGTGAAGATCAAAGGAAAATTTAAAAAATCTGATATAGCCAAACTTACTGATAAATAAAGATATGGATGCCGAAAGCTTCAAAAGATTATATCTTCCCTGTCACCAAAAGCTTTACAGGGTTGCCTACAAGCTATTGGGAAACCAATGTGATGCGGAGGATATGGTACAGGAAGCGTATCTGAAACTATGGAATAAACGAGATGAACTTATTGATATCAAAAACCCCGAATCGTTTTCTGTAATATTACTTAAAAATATCTGCTTTGATTATCTTCGTTCAACCAAAAATGATGCAGAAAAACAGGATATAGAAGTAGTTAGTAAAGCGAATGAGGTTTCACTGATTAATGAAATAGAGATCAAAGACGAGCTAAACTGCGTGAAGCAGCTCATTACTCAACTGCCTGAAAAGCAAAAGGAAATAATGAAGTTAAGGCATCTGGGTGAATGTTCCATAGAAGAAATAGAAGAAATAACAGGACTTAATGCTATCAATATAAGGGTACTGATATCAAGAGCCAGAAAAACGATACGCGAACAATTTAATATATTGAAACAATGATGAAAATCTTTGAAATAGAAAAGCTAATAGCCGATTTTTATGAAGGGAAAACATCGGTTGACCAGGAAAAGGAATTATTTCACTTCTTTGAGACTCAGGAAGTGCCTCCTCATCTACTGGCAGAAAAAGAACTGTTTCAGAAGATGTACAGCAGTTGCAATGATATAGAAGTACCTATTCATCTGGAGCAAAAGCTAAGTCTTCTTATTGACTCATGGGAAAAGAAAGGAGAAAGAGAGAAGCCTCATCAGAAAAGAAGGATAATTAACTGGCATTGGATAAGTGGTATAGCAGCAGGTCTATTCTTAATTTTGAGTATGGGGCTATATACACATATAGAGCAACAGGAACCAGTGCTTACAGATACATATTCTAATCCAAAAGATGCTTACAAGGAAGCTCAAAAGGCACTGTCATTGGTCTCTAATAATCTGAATAAAGGAGTTTCTGAATTGGAAAATGCCCAAGAAGGAATGAATAAAGCGAATAAAATTCTAGACGAACAAATTAGCCAATAATAAATATATAGCGATGAAATTTAAATATGTGTTATTTACAATATTAATGTGCATTGCCAGCATGACATTTGCACAAAACAAACTGGTTGAAAAATTTGGTGATATGAACGGAGTAACTTCCGTGTATATATCTAAATCAATGCTTCAAATGATGCCTAACATGAAAACAGAAGGTATCGATATTGGAGGAATAGCAGGAAAGCTGGAATCAATACTGATTTTAACAAGCGAAAAAGCTTCGATCTCTAATATGATGAAAAGTGAAGTTACTCACTTTGCCAATGACAGGAAATATGAAGAGTTGATGCGTGTAAAAGATGAAGGCTCCAAAGTTACTTTTTACATCAAAAAGAGAAACAATGGTAAAATAGGTGAGCTGGTAATGCTGGTAGATGAGCATCCGGAGTTTGTATTTATGCAAATTATGGGAGATATGACACTTCAGGATATTCAGAAAATCACAAAAGGAAAAAGATAAAGGTATAATGTAAACCAGCCAGGCAATTTAGTCAGTATATCAGAAACATTATACTACTGATTAACAGCAAAATAAAATTCATAAAGAGTGAAAAGCAAACAATCTACTGCGTTTGCTTTTCACTCTTTATCATATCTGCATAATAACAAGAAAAGATATTTTATGTGTATACTAAATTGTTAATATTGTTAAATAACAATAATACTACAGTAAATACAAGCTTCTATTTAAGGAATGTTTTTACCTTTATTTGATTTATTTTATTGACATCCAGAAGTGAAAGAAACAGAAGACAAAATACTATTTGGCGCATTTAAACTTTTTCTAACCAAAAACTTTGAAAAAGTTACAATAACAGATCTGGAAAAAGCCCTGGAACTAAGTCGTGGAGCAATCTTCTACTATATGAAAAATAAGGAGGAGCTTTTCAGAAGAGTTGTTGACAAATATATCTTATCTCCTCACAATATTGAAAACAAATTTGCTACATTCAAAGACTCCAGCCTGATTGATTTTCTACATTTCTATATTGAGGGCATTAATAAAACAATGAAATCAATAGAATCTTGCGGGGTAGAAAATTTGAGTAGATGTTATTTCAACCTTATATTCCAGGCAATACAATATTATCCTAATTTTGGTACATTCATTTCTGAAGTCTTCGAAGAAGAATTAGAATTATGGAAAAGGGTGGTTAACAATGCACATAATTCCGGAGAAATAAAACAAGAATTTGATGTTGAAACCGTTGCTATGCATTTCAGATATATATATTCCGGGCTCTCATTTGAAATGTCTTTAAAGAATGGACTCGATACCAAACTTTTAATGAATCTATATATGGAATATTACAATAAGATTAAAGCATAAAATTTGTTCTTATACAAATTTTATAATATATGTAGGTGTTTTTTTACCCGATAGCTCTCTGATCATTTTAAAATTATCCCCCAGAACATCTATTAAACATCAGTTTTTATAATTCGGATCTTCTGAAGAAAGAAATAATTATCAGGCTTTATACATATTAACGTTCTTTTTTAACACCGTTAAAAAAGTTAAAACATGCATACCGTACGGTTGGTATAATTATCTTTGCAAATGAATAATAAATAATAGTAAGAGTAATAAAATACTCACTACATTGAAAAAAGGTTAGGGAAAATGGTTATCGTGAGATAACCTTTTTTTATGCCTATGCTCAGCTTCATTAAAAAAAATAAAATTCTGTACCCGGCCAGAATATAAATACTGTTCAACCAGATACAGAATTATTCTATAAAAACTAAAACGTAAAAACCCAATTATCCCCTTTATAGTCTTTTCGTTAAACCACTGCGTATAAAATATATAGCAATGAAGAAATGCCAATAACAATCCAAAGAAGAACTCCCTGAACCATTGGACGAATACCTACACGTTGTAAAACATCTTTTGAAAGTGAAGCACCAATGAAGAAAAGAGTAAGAGTTAGTCCTTTACGAGCTAGCCAAACTAGTCCACTGGTTAAGAAAGCAGGTAAAGGTAAGAACGTGTTTGCCAGCATAGCTAATATGAAGATAAAGATAAACCATGGAATGGAAATCTTACCAGTCCTGTTCTTAAAGATGAATGAAGTAACAAATGCCACAGGGATAATCCATAAAGCACGGGTAAGCTTCACAGTTGTTGCTACTTTCAGGGCTTCTTCACCATAAGCAGCTCCGGCACCAACAACAGAACTTGTGTCATGAATAGCAATGGCCGCCCACATACCAAACTGGTGTTGGGTTAATCCGAGGTAATGTCCAAGAACAGGAAAAAGGAAAAGAGCAATAGCATTAAGAATAAAGATTGTGCCTAATGATACGGACATCTGGCCATCATTAGCTTTTATTACCGGGCCCACTGCTGCAATGGCACTTCCTCCGCAAATAGCAGTTCCTGAACTAATGAGATAGCCTGTTTTCTTTTCTACCCTCATACGCCAGGCTATAAAGGAGCCAATGACTAAGGTACCGACTACAGAAATGATGGTAAACATCATTCCGTCTTTACCAGAAGCCAAGGCTTGGTGAAGATTCATCCCGAATCCAAGTCCCACTACCGAGAACTGCAAAAGATATTTTGATGATTTCTTATTAAACTTAGGGTGTGCCTGTCCGCAAATCAGCGCAAAAACCAAACCTGTAAACAAGGCTACGGGAGGAGTCACGAATGGAAAAAGACAAAACACCAGTAATACTCCGTAGATAATCTTATTGTTATTCTTCAAAAACGTTACAACTGCTTTCATACTTACTTTTCTTAATAATTATAACGCAAAGGTAAAGCAATAACACGTACAAAGCCAATTGTATTTATTAATGCCTTATAACTTTTTATTATAATGAGCAGCAAATTGCATGAAAACCTGAGATAGACCGCTCTCCTCTCCCTGCAGACTAGCAAAAGAGAACTCACGCTCCATTTCGAGATATTTTATATCAATTACTTTGAATAGGCCGGCAGCAAGTTCACGAGAAATGGAACGAATGGAAACAATACCCATACAGTCAGCATTTTCAAGAAAAAGTTTAATACTTTCCGTACTTCCCAAATACATTTTTATATTAAGGTCTGATAATCTGATGTTATGGCGAAGCAAAGAAGTCTCCAGAACATCCAGTGTACCCGATCCTCTTTCGCGCAAGACCAAAGGTATATTATAAAGATCGTATACTGATATTTCGTCAAGCTTAGCCAGCTTACTGTGAGTATGCACCACTGCCACCAGTTCATCTTTGAGGAAAGTTGCATATTTCAGGCTGGGCTGACGGATAATTCCTTCGACCAATCCCAGGTCGATGCGATGTTCCTGCAAAGCATTCTCCACATCACGGGAATTACCATTGAGCAATGACAGGGAAACCTGAGGAAACTTCTCTATGAACCTTGCAAGTAAAGGCGGAAGAACATATTGCGAAATCGTGGTGCTTGCCCCCAAACGAAGTTCACCCGAGCATTCATTATGAAGCAGATGCATTTCATAATCCAGCCGCTTGTAATCATCCAATATACGTTCGCTATGTTCCTGCAGAAGTTCTCCAGCAGGAGTTAAAGTAATTTTATTACCCAATCGTTCAAAAAGACGCGCTTTATAAAGGCTTTCCAATTCCTGTATATGCTTGGTAATAGCGGGCTGAGTAATAAATAGCTCCTGAGAAGCTTTCGTGAAACTCAGATTCCGCGCCACACTGAGAAATACCTTTAATCTGAAATCGGACATAGAAGTGGATTTTCTACTTTATTCTTAAGTTAGTGCAATTCGTCTCCACGAATCCCCAGAGACTGCATAACCGGATAAGCCAGCATTTCCCAGCGATATTTTATATCTTGTTCGGGTTCGTTCATACGGAACTGAATCAGATCTTTCTTTTCCACGTCCTTCAGAATATCATTCACCTTATCTCCGTATTCTTCATTAAAAGAGAGCACAATAAGCTTTTTCACTTCTTTGGAGTCTGCTATCACCTTTAATGATTCCAGAAACAGTTCTTCCCGTGAAGCCATCTTTTCTGGCTGAAATGTGTTGAAACAAAATTCCCCGAATTCGTTACTAAATGCCACATTATTGAGTTCTTTAACCATATCAGAAGGCTGTGCATGAACCAAAGAAGCTGAATCATCATCATAGATAAAGAATATCTGCATCTCGTTTTTTCCTTCGGAAATTCCCGCATCAAGAGCGATATATGTGAACANATGAGAAAGATCCATGTCCTGTAATTCTCTATTCAACATTCTTTCAAAATTCATTTTAACATCTTCGGTCACGAAGTTCAGAAACGCCGCGTCAATTAACATCACCGTCTCAGCCATTTTTATTTCTTCTTCCATGGATTTTCTTTATTTAATGGGATAAAGATACAAATTATTATCAATCCGATAAGCCATTTCAAATGTAATTTTGTATGTTTTCCCTAAACGTATTAAGTAATATCCGGTAAATGATTAACGTTAGGGCGATGAGGCTAACATCTTGGCCTTTATAAACCAGATTGCCAGCTTGTGCAAGCTAGTAGGTTGAGTTGTACAAACCTACATTAATATTTTAGGTAAATGAACTAAATACTAAGGTTATCCTTGCTAAAGTTCGCTTAAGGGCTCTATAAAAAGACCAACGAAACAACCAATCGCCTGAGCAAACAAGAACAAGATACTCTATAGTATCACTGATTATGCCCATAGGACTGATAAACTCTCACAGATAAAAGTCAGTCCGCAGTAAACTCTAGACAAAATGTCAGCAGTATTCGAATCTTAAATGTCAAAATGTCTCTGTTTAAGAGTTATTCTGTCTACAAATCAAACAAAAAAGATATTGGCAAATCTTTTGAAGCTTCTTAAGTGTTACATATTAAAAAAAGAAACTTACGAAAGGAGATATAACGATATGAATTTCAATAATTTTACTATTAAATCACAGGAAGCAGTACAAGAGGCCATAAACCTGACACAAAGCCGCGGACAACAAGCTATTGAAACCGCACATGTGCTGCATGGAGTGATGAAGGTTGGCGAAAATGTAACCAATTTTATCTTCCAGAANNTGGGAATGAACGGGCAGCANATAGCGCTCGTGCTCGACAAGCAGATCGATTCTTTCCCTAAGGTAACCGGTGGCGAACCATANCTGGGCAGGGAAACGAATGANGTCTTCCAAAAAGCTACTCAGTATTCTAAAGAGATGGGCGANGAGTTTGTTTCTCTGGAACATCTGTTGCTGGCTCTACTGGCGGTTAAAAGCACCGTTGCCAATATTTTAAAGGATGCCGGAATGAATGAAAAGGAACTTCGTGCAGCCATTACCGAACTGCGCAAAGGAGAAAAGGTGACTTCGCAGACTAGTGAGGATACTTATCAGTCTCTTAATAAATATGCCATTAACCTGAACGAGGAAGCCCGCACGGGCAAACTTGATCCGGTAATTGGTCGTGACGAGGAAATTCGTAGGGTACTTCAGATTCTTAGCCGACGTACCAAGAATAACCCTATCCTTATTGGTGAACCAGGAACAGGTAAGACGGCAATTGTGGAGGGTTTGGCACACAGAATTCTGAGGGGCGACGTGCCTGAGAATCTTAAAAACAAACAACTCTATTCACTTGACATGGGAGCTTTGGTAGCCGGTGCCAAGTATAAGGGAGAATTCGAGGAAAGGCTGAAATCGGTAATCAATGAAGTGATAAAATCAGACGGAAACATCATCCTCTTTATTGATGAGATTCACACGCTTGTGGGCGCAGGTAAAGGAGAAGGTGCCATGGATGCGGCAAACATACTGAAACCGGCACTGGCTCGTGGTGAGTTGCGTTCCATCGGAGCCACTACCTACAACGAGTATCAGAAATATTTTGAAAAGGATAAAGCACTCGAACGCCGTTTCCAGGTGGTTCAGGTAGACGAGCCGGATATTCTCAGCACCATTTCTATCCTTCGGGGACTGAAAGAACGCTACGAGAATCACCACCATGTGCGTATCAAAGACGATGCTATCATTGCTGCCGTGGAACTATCCAACCGTTACATAACAAACCGTTTCCTTCCCGACAAGGCTATTGACCTGATGGACGAAGCAGCTGCCAAGTTACGTATGGAGGTAAACTCCGTACCCGAGGAACTGGATGAGATAAGCAGAAAAATAAAACAGTTGGAAATAGAGCGCGAAGCCATCAAACGGGAAAAAGATGAAGCTAAACTTCAACAGCTCAACAAGGAGATTGCCGAACTGAAGGAGCAGGAAAGTTCATTCAAAGCCAAATGGCAAAGTGAAAAAACGCTGGTAGATAAAATTCAGCAAAACAAAGTCGAGATAGAGAATCTGAAATTTGAGGCTGAAAAAGCAGAACGTGAAGGTAATTACGGGCGGGTGGCCGAGATTCGCTATGGCAAACTTCAGGCGTTGAATGCTGAAATAGAAGAAACACAGAAGCTATTGCACCAGACTCAGAATGGAAGTGCAATGATTAAAGAAGAGGTTGAAGCTGAGGATATTGCCGATGTAGTATCACGTTGGACGGGTATTCCGGTGAAGAAGATGCTAAAAAGCGAAGCCAACAAACTGCTGTTTCTGGAAAACGAACTTCACAAAAGGGTAATTGGTCAGGATGAAGCTATTGAAGCAGTTGCAGATGCTGTGCGGAGAAGTCGGGCTGGATTACAGGACCCAAAGCGACCCATTGGAAGTTTCATCTTTCTGGGAACCACCGGTGTGGGTAAAACCGAACTGGCCAAGGCGCTTGCCGAATTCCTCTTCGACGATGAATCAATGATGACTCGTATAGATATGAGCGAGTATCAGGAGAAACATACAGTTTCAAGACTAGTTGGAGCACCTCCGGGATACGTAGGTTACGATGAAGGNGGTCAGCTTACCGAAGCCATTCGCCACAAACCCTACTCGGTAGTGCTGTTTGACGAAATAGAAAAAGCGCATCCCGATGTGTTCAACGTTTTGTTGCAGGTACTTGACGATGGACGATTGACAGATAATAAAGGCCGGGTGGTAAACTTCAAGAATACCATTATCATTATGACCTCCAACATGGGGAGCTCATACATNCAAAGTCAGTTNGANAAGCTGAATACTGAAAACAGGGAAGGCATTATTGAAGAAACAAAAAAGGAAGTGATGTCGATGCTAAAGAAAACAATTCGTCCGGAATTCCTGAATCGTATTGACGAGACCATTATGTTCCTGCCATTATCAGAGAATCAGATTAAAGAAATAGTAGCTCTGCAGATAAAAGGCATTCAAAAGATGCTGGCTGAAAACGGAGTAACCCTGGAACTGACGGAAGCAGCCATGCAATTCATTGCCACTGCCGGATATGATCCCGAGTTTGGCGCCCGTCCGGTAAAACGTGCCATCCAGCGCTATCTACTAAACGATTTATCCAAAAAGCTACTGGCACAGGAAGTAGAGCGCGAAAAACCAATTGTTGTAGATGCATCGGGAGAAGGATTAGTTTTCAGGAATTAAGATAGATCAGGGTAACAAAAAGCACAGCGGAATAAAGAGAAATCTTATTCGCTGTGTTTTCTATTTTAATGACCTCATAAATCCAATTAAGGGGAACATCATATTAAAAATGTACATCATCATTTTATATGTCGCATACAGGAGAAAAGATTGTGCTTAGTACTAAACAAGTTTTCAGCTTATTCTATTTGAGTAAAAGCACGAACTTCACAGTCCGTGCTTTCATATTGTTAACTTTAATATTAAATACAAGAAGAAAATTCCTACATTTAATTCGTTCAATATCTTATAAGCTGTTCACTCTCGCTGAAAAGCCCTAAAAATTAGAATTTAATTATCCTATATAATCTTTAAGAGCCTGAACATAGCTTTCAAAAGCCTTTCTCCCCAAAGGTAAAATCTGGCAGGCAGTATGCGTTTTCTTTCCCACAAAGCTCTTTTCTACTTTTATATACCCAGCCTCAGATAGTTTATCAAGCTGAACACTTAGATTGCCGGCTGTTGATTGAGTTTTCTCCTTCAGATACACAAAGTCGGCCTCTTCCACATTTATAAGAATAGCCATTACAGCAAGCCGAAGTTGTGAATGAAGCAACGGATCTAGTTCTCTGAACATAAGCCATTCTTTTTAGATTTTTTGCTTGCAGCATTCAGTGCATATCCCGGAATAATCATTAAAATTACAAACATTGCAGCAAATACAAGTATGCACGACAAACCGTGAACAAATAAGAGTGAAAAACTGAATAAAATACCAGAAAAACCAGAAATTATCAGTAATTGATATTTAATTACTAGTCCTGTCATTGCTACTCCGATATTTACAAGCAATGCTGCAACGAACAAAGCAGGAAAAGGAACCGGAGCCAATAAACTACCTATAGGAACAAGCACCGAACAAATTCCTATAACAATCCATATATAACTTACTATACGGTTTATATAAGTCACCACTCTTCTTTTTCTTTTTTTGAGAAGATATACCATTGCCGGCCATCCTAATGCNGGTATTAACCACCAAAGCCAAAATATATTTGTATTACCAGTTGCATTGTAGCCAAAATAGATCATCAACGAAACAANTGTTGATAGATATCCCCACAAAAGGAACATATTTCCTGAACCTTCCTGCATTCCTTCTTTTGTCTCCTGAATCATTCGAGAAATTATTTCTATGCTTTCTTTCTCTGTAAGCGTTTTCTCTTCCATAGTTCTTTTAATTAATTTGTAAATTGGTTTATAATATAAACTATATCCGGATAAAAATAAGCAATCAAGTTGCGCATCTCCTAATTGCTCGGTGCAAATATAAAGCAGTTTATAATATAAACCAAATAATTCTTCTACTTTTTTCTGTAAATTAGAGAAAAATATAAGAATTATTTGTGACAGAGTTAAACAGATCAGTCCAAATTCCTGGATATTAACCATTATCAATCTCCTCTTTCCTTTTTATACATATATTTATAGCCTCACGATTTTGTACTGGCAGACACTGATTATTAAATAGTTATCCCTATAAAATAAAATACCTGGACAAATGATTCAGTTATAAGTTGCCCTTTTTTTGGCAGTGTTTTTTGTATTTTGGTGCCTATTGTCCGTAGTATTTACGATTAGAATTCTTCTTAATATATTCTTATAAGTCTTTTTAAATAAATACATGTTATGATTATTTTGCGGGTTTGCTTTTATAAACTGATAATTCACTACCTTTGCAAACAAAGGTCTAAATAACCTGAAACTCCTTGCTGATAGGCTTTAAAGGTCTTCACGCTTTTTGAAAACATCAAGACTTATTCTTCAACATCACTTGAGACTTTCATCGAGATTATCCGGCAACTATTCTGAAACGTCTTTTCTGAAAAATAATTGGTGAATCATTCAGATTTATTCTCCAATGATTTTCATTTATTGGAGAATGGTTTTTATTTATTGACGAATAAAATTAAATAATTCCGCAATTTTTCTATGAGGCTGGAATTGTATTCAAACTACATCCCATTAAAGGGGATGAGGAAAAATATGCAAGTACTATTCAGAATAAAATAAGGAGATTCTAGTCTAACTTAGGTTACTTATTTCTGTAAAATCAAGAATGGCCTGGGAAGTTCAAAAAACAATGCCCCAATATCAAATTGAGGCAATGTGTTTATGCATGTAATGTGCTAATCCGGATCAATAGATAACCAAACCGCCATGTGCTTTCAATTTAAATGAAAGATATTTTTCTGCAGTAATTGTAGAATTAGTCAGCGTACCACCTTCACCATCTGCAATACAATTCAGTTGTTTATCTTTTATAAAAGAAAGATCCAGTTCGATTGTCTTTTCTGCATTCTCACCATTAATTGCTCCAATAAACCAACGATCTCCACTTCTGCGTGCTATCACTGCAAACTTACCCGGGTAACCATCAATTAGCTTGGTTTCATCCCATACAGAAGGAACGGCCGATAAATAATCAGCAACATAAGCAGGACAATCTTCAAGGTTCTGAGGAACTAATCCCAGATGCTGAACACCGGAAAAGAAAATAACAGGCAAAGCCAATTCAAAAGCATTCGTAGTACGACGCACCGGTCCGGATCCTTTTTTCTCTCCCAAAGTAGGATTAAGAATAAGTGGAGTAAAGTCCATTGGAGCTACAGCATTACGTACAAAAGGTAAAACACAAGTATGTTGTGGTCTTAGGTTTTCCGCTTCCTGGCCAAAGGTGCAGAATTCCATTCCCTTTACGGCTTCAGCTGTTACAAAATTAGGATACATCCTCTCCCACCCCCGAGGAAGAGTAGTTCCATGGAAGTTTACAGCAATATCAAAGTCATTGGCATCAGTGAGAATATCTTCATAAAGCTTCATTGTGGCTTGTTTATCACCGCCAAAGAAGTCGACCTTGATACCTTTTACACCTATACTTTGCATCCATTTCATCTCTTCGCGACGTATATCCCGAGTATCCATTTTATCTTTCGGAGTCTGGTCTGCATCATTCCATTTTCCATTAGAATTGTACCAAAGAATAAGAGATACGTTCTTTGTCTTTGCATAATCGGCCAATTCTTTCATCCTTTCGCGGCCTATTTTAGTATCCCATAAGGCATCAATCAAGCAATATTCAAATTTAAGCTGAGCCGCCATATCAATAAACTGACGTTGCACTTCGTAAGTTGTATTATTATCTTTCAGAACCAGCCAGCTCCAGGAAGCTTTACCTGGTTTATAATCATATTTCGCTTTATATTTAGGTTTTACCAGATCTGTAGCCATGGTAGATTCTACGATTTCATTCAACTTGTCTCCTACAATTATCATTCTCCATGGAGTAGCAAAGGGAAGTGTGAAAGTTGGATAAGCCGGATCTGTACCAAGATTCTGCCCAGCTTCGGGATAGGCTATTTTAAACAATCCGGAAGAATTAGCATCAGCCAGGTGTGTTGCACAGTAATTACCATCTGTTCCGGCTTCGCTCAGCATAAACCAATAAGGGGATTTAGCTGATTTTGACGGAAGTTTAAATAAAGCAGGAAAACACCAGCCCTGTTTATCCTTTGAAATAGTGGTCACCGGAGCATCAATAGCATAGTGCTCCTCATAACTTGGGTTAGTACGTGCCCAACCGGAATGAGCTTTTGACATTGGATGAAGAAATCCTGAGGCACTTTTAGATATCTGAAAAGCGGTAGACTCTTCCATCACCGTAGTTTTTGAACCTCCGCTAAGAAGATAACGAAAAGCCAAACCATCGTTTGCCAAACGAAATTCTATTTTCATTTCTTTGCCTTCAGCATTGTTAAAGGTATAAACGGCATAGTTTGCTTTAGTTGTTATCTGTTTTTTCTTGCTCACAACTAAACTGTAGCTTTCTTCAGAGTACTTAGGTTTTGAGGAATCCACTAATTTCAAATCAGAAGTAAAATCTCCGGTAGTTAGTTTCATCCCTAATAATATTTCATTCACAATTGGAACTCCATCCATTGTTAGTTGGCAAAAAGGTTTTCCTTGTTTGATATAAACAGATGACTTTAGTCTGGCATCAGGACTTGTCAATATGTCTTTTGAGAAAGAGGTAAAAACAACAAAGAATAACATTGATAATGTTAACGGGATAATCTTTTTCATTAAACTATTTTTTATGGTTAATATTAAAACAAATAATCATTATACAAATTACAAATTGTATAATTCGCCATGCAACTCACTATTGCGTCAAAATAGTTCTGTTCATTCTATATGAATAACTATTCACAATCAGAATTGAGCGTTCAAATATAAGGTTTTATATAGAAATAAAAGTGTGATAAATACACCAAAGAAGGAGAACAGGATAAAAATTACATAATAAAGAAAGTCTTAAAAAGCAGAAAAGGGAATATCTTCTTTGAATATTCCCTTTTCTGCTTTTTAAGACTTAAACTTATTCAGCTTCTGAGTCAGCTACTTCCTCAGCTGAAAAATCTGTTATACCATTAGTAACCAGAATATTATACCAATTAACCAGTTTCTTAATATCGGTAACATAAACTCTGTCGCGATCAAAATCCGGCAAAATCTCAGAAAAATAAGCGCGCAACTGATCTGAATTAGATTTTTTTGTATCGATAGATGCTACTTCACCATTTTCTTTCTTTAACACTGAAGCAAGAACTTCCTTCAAAGGCACTTCTGCATCGTTTGTATACATTGCTATATCAGCTAAAGAAATCACTTTTTCATTGCCGTAAGCAGGAAAACGTTTCTTATCTTCTGAAATAGACTCTACAATCAGCATATTTTTCCCTTGAGAGATTAACTTATACAAACCCGGCTTACCCGAGATAGACAAAATAGTCTTCAACATAGTCTCTAATTTTTATATTTTAATATTAGTGGCGACAAAAATAACATTCAGCATTGAAACAAACAACGTAAAACAAATAAAAAGCTAATCTTTAAACATATATTAGGAAACAATTATAATGTTGTAAAATTCATTAACTCTATTATTTGAGGAATAACTGGTGTTTCTTCATCATTAACGATAACAAAGTTTGCCATCGCTTTCTTTTCTTCGTCATCCATCTGACTTTGAATGCGTTTTTTTATTTGTTCATTGGAAGAAGATGAATCACGCAGAGCCAAACGTTTCAAACGCAAATCTAACGGAGCAGAAACCATTACAATAATATCGACTTCATCTTCAAAGCCAGCCTCGATAAGTATTGCTGATTCAATAGCCACAATGGGATGATGACTATTCAAGGATGCCCATTTTACAAAATCTTCCTTTACTCTTGGATGAATAATTGCATTCACAATTTTAGCATTCTCCGGATCTGAAAAGAGATAAGCAGCAAGCATTTTTTTATTTAGCTCACCATTGGAAAAGATCTCCTCACCTAGCAAATGAACAAGCTGCTGCCTGATTGTAATATCACTGGAGGTAATTCTCTTTGCTTCATCGTCTGCAATATAAACAGGAATCCCCATTGTAGCCAACAGATGAGAGACCACCGATTTTCCACTGCCAATACCACCGGTCAAACCTATTTTAATAGCCATATGCAGGAATTGATTCAATTAAGAAATCAACCTGATCAGGAACTATGCGTACATAATTCACACCTAATGGAATTGACTTCAGTTTTAATTTGTATTTTTCTGAACCATTCTTCATCAACTCCTCATATTGTATATCAAAAACAAAGTCATCAGAAGAAATGGATTTAAACCGGCTTAATCCCACCTGAAAAGAGACTTTCACTTTTGATGGGAAAGTACGTAATGATTTGTTTGGCGGGAAATTGATACCTCGCAAAGGAACTTCAAATGTTTTTTCCGTGTAGATATCTACTGGAAGAGCCAGATTCACAATATTGGGAACAAACCTTGCACCTTTAACAGCTACTAATTGCATCCGCTGATGAACTGTATCTGTTACTCCATCCAACAACAAGATCTGTGTATTCGCATATTTTATTGAGTTTAGTATTGACTGTGGAGCGAAAACAAGAACAGAATCTGGAGAAAAAATAGTGTCTGTGAAATAATACTGACGACCAGCATTAATCCGTCCTCTTAACCTTACCGGTATCTTTTTCGATCCTCCCATACAATAGATGTAATCAATATCGGGTTTAATGCTAATTAGTTTGGTGGAAATGTTAAGTTGAGCCAATATCTTCTTCTCGAATTCTGCCGCATGAATAATAACATGATTTCCACGGTTTTCATAATCTGTAAAGTTCAGGCTGATTGGATAAAAACTCTGTCCCAGAAAATAATTCAGCAACGTTGTACCTTTGTCTTTCACTACTATATGTAATTCAGATACCGGTTCAGCTGTCATTATTACATTATTGGGAATATTCCGTAGTCTCACAGGAACAACAAGCTCAACCTCAAAGTCATTCTTTAAAGTCTGAAGCAGCCAGAACCCCGAAGATACAAGGAAAAAAAACAGAAAGACCAGAACCTTTCTGCATTTATCGCTAAGCAGAAAGGCTCTGATCTTTCTATAAATCTTTAAATAAAAAAACTTTATGCTCCTGTCACTGAACATTCTATTTAATTATTTTGCACTAGCCTGAGTAGCATCTGATGCAGCTGCAAAAATAGAATTTTTATCTATCTTGACACGAACATTATCTGCTATTTCAAGAATAACACAATCATCTTTTACTTCTTTAATTTTTCCATGTATTCCACCNGCNGTAATNACNTTTTGACCNACNTCCAATCCTTTACGGAAATTCTGGATTTCTTTCTGTTTCTTGTTTTGTGGACGAATCATAAAGAAATAGATAATAGCAAACATCGCTACCATCATAAGAATGGTTCCACCACCACCGCTCAAGAAACCATTTCCAACACCTGCTCCAGGCGCTTGTAATAATACAGATAGATTCATAAAATATTTTTTATAGTTTTCTAATCAACGAAAAGCAAATATATTAGTTTTTTGTNAGCTTTCCATCTTTTTTTAATTGATTAACTATTCCATCCAATGTTCCATTAATGAAACTGCCACTTTTTGCTGTACTATACAGTTTTGCAATTTCCACATATTCATTTAAAGATACGCTAACCGGAATATTGGGAAAACTTAGTATCTCGGCCAAAGCAATCTGCATAATGATCACATCCATGAAAGCAATACGATCCAGATCCCAGTTCTTTGTATTTTCACTAATTAAATGACGATAATAATCTTCATTTAAAACAGAACGACGGAATAATCTACGCGCAAACTCCTGATCCTCTTCATCCTTGAACTCAGGCAATAATTTCTGATTTTTGCCTTGTTTCTCATCAAACTTTTTTATAGTCTTTATAACAAAGGTATCAACTATTTCCTTATCATCATTCCAATATAAACTCTGATCTTCCAGAACCTGATCTAACGATTCATTATTCATAATGAAACTTTTATAGATCTTCCTCCACAACTCACGATCTTCAGCATAAGAAGACTCAGACGATTCCATATATTCTTTATATATATCTGAATCTAAGATTTTCTCAAATAATTCTTTAATGAATTCCTGGTCATTCGCCCATGTTTTCTTCTGGTTTACCACAAACTCAGAAAGTTGTTTATTTACTTCTAGCTGTGCTATAAATTTGTTTTCTACAAATTTCATACTAGGGGTCAATTCCTCTTGAGAAGGGGCTAATTTGTTTTTTGCCGCATCAATGCGTTTCTGGGCAAAATTCGTCAATTCTATCATCAACAACAATAAATAGTTGTAGAGATCATAAGCCTTTGAAAGACTAAAGAATAGCTCTTTCTCAGCTGTGTCCAAGTTTTTGTTACCATTTTGATAGTAAGCGTACACTATTTGTACAATCTTAAGACGAATAAGAACTCTGTTAATCATAACTTTTTTCAATACATTAATTCAACGTGCAAAAATAGGTATTTTAGAGAGTTTGGACAAACAAATTACATTTTTTAATGAATAAAACACCCATTAAAAATTAAAATTGAGTTTTCAGAAGAACTTTCTGCCAGATTCTTTTGCCTATTTAAAAAAAATAATCAATTTTGAGGCCGATTTAAAACAGAGCTAATTTAGTTGATATGGAAGAGTTTAAAAAGAAGAGTGCAGTGGATATGAATGAGAAGGAAATCGTTTTCTCTAAATCTATCAAAGCAGGCAAACGTATTTATTATTTAGATGTAAAGAAGAACCGTAAAGATGAAATGTTCATAGCCATTACAGAAAGTAAAAAAGTAATTTCCGGCGAAGGGGACGATTCTCAGGTTTCTTTTGAGAAACATAAAATTTTTCTGTATAAAGAGGATTTCGAGAAATTTATGACAGGATTAACGCAGGCTATCTCTTTTATAAATGAAAATCAAGGCAACGAAGAGACTGGAACTGAGATTAATGTAATTGAAGATATCATCAAAACAGATGAGGTAATCCCTGGAGAAATTAAAATCGATATTGATTTTGAATAAAAAGCAATAATCAGGTGGTCCATTTATCTTGTACATTTCTTTGTAATATAAAAAAAAAGACGTACTTTTGCAGCGCTTTTTACTGCATTGTGTGATATACCACATCGTGTAATGGTGAATTAAGCAACAAAAAACTTAATTTAGAGTAACACAAAAATTTAAAAAAAATGAAATCAATTGAAATCAATGGAACTTTGAGAAGCGAGTTCGGAAAGAAAGGCTCTCGTGCAATTCGTAAAACAGACAGTGTTCCTTGCGTTCTTTATGGACAAGGTGAAAACATTCACTTTACAGTTACAAATGACGCTCTTCGTAACTTGGTATACACACCAGAGATCTATGTAGTAGACTTAAACATTGATGGCAAAAAAGTAAATGCTATTTTAAAAGATATTCAATTTCACCCAGTAAAAGATAATATTCTTCATGTTGACTTTTACCAGATTGATGAAACTAAACCAATTGCAATGGAAGTTCCAGTATCTCTTGAAGGTTTGGCAGAAGGTGTTAAAGCCGGTGGTAAATTAACTCTTCAATTACGTAAACTTAAAGTGAAAGCTTTATTCAACATTATTCCTGAAAAATTGGTTATCAACGTTTCTGGCTTAGGATTAGGTAAAACAATTCAGGTTGGAGATCTTTCTTTCGAAGGACTTGAGTTATTAACTGCTAAGGAAGCTGTTGTTTGCGCTGTTAAATTGACTCGTGTAGCAAGAGGTCTTGCAGCAGCAGCAAGTAAATAATTATCTTCTGAGCTATTGAATGAAATACTTGATTGTAGGATTGGGTAATATCGGTGAAGAATACCGGGATACTCGTCACAACATAGGATTTAATGTATTGGACGCCTTAGCTAAGGCGTCCAATATTGTTTTTACCGATGGGCGTTATGGCGCTACCGCTACCCTATCGATAAAAGGTCGTACGCTAATTTTGCTCAAGCCATCTACATACATGAATCTGAGTGGTAATGCTGTGCGATATTATATGCAAAAAGAAAAAATTGCACTGGAGAATGTACTCGTTGTAGTTGACGATCTTGCGTTACCTTTCGGTACTCTTAGACTAAAAGGTAAAGGCAGCGATGCAGGACACAATGGATTAAAACACATTGCCGCTACACTTGGTACAGAGAACTATGCACGTTTGCGTTTTGGTATCGGGAATGATTTTCCACGTGGCAGACAAATTGACTTTGTACTTGGGAATTTCACTGAAGAGGATATGAAAACCATGGACGAAAGACTGGAAATGGCGGGCGAAATTGTAAAAAGCTTCTGCCTTGCAGGAATTTCTCTCACCATGAATCAATTTAATAAAAAGTAAAACGATGGCTGAAGCGAGAATTGATAAATGGATGTGGGCTACGCGTATATTTAAGACACGTACTATCGCCGCCGAAGCTTGTAAAAAAGGTCGTGTTATTATTAACGGCTCGCAGGTAAAAGCTGCGCGTTCCATTAAAATTGGAGATGTAATTCAGGTAAAGAAGCCACCTATTACTTACTCTTTTAAAGTGCTGCAAACAATAGAGAAGCGAGTTGGAGCAAAGCTTGTTCCTGAATACATGCAGAATGTTACGCCCCCCGACCAATACGAACTTCTTGAAATGAGCAAAGTCAGTGGTTTTGTGGACAGAGCACGAGGCACCGGACGACCAACTAAAAAAGATCGCCGGGAAATAGAAGATTTCACTGATCCGGAGTTCCTGGATGATTTTGACTTTGAGTTTGATTTCAATTCAGAAGACTAGAAAGTAATTTATAGAGGCTGGCATTCTTTACAATAGTAAATACTTCCACCCATATAACTTTCTTTCATTATTATACTACCACATTTATCACAAGGCTTTCCCAATGTATTTTTGGAAAGCCTTGTTTTATATCTGCCAGAGGCTCCAAACAAATCTTTTTCAGTATCACGTCCACCCAGTTCACTCATTTCAGTTAGCGTTTTCTTTATGGAAAAGAATAAGTTTTCTTTCTGCTCCACAGATAAATCCTGAGTTTTCTTCTTCGGATGAATCCCTGCATTATAAAGAATATCTTGCAACACCCCGTTCCCAAGTCCGGGAATACGCTGTTCTGTAGCTAGAAGTGCTTTCGCAGATTTATTCTTAAGACTCTCCTCCGAAATAATATGCATAAAATAGTCCAAATTAAAAGCATCCGACAAAGCAAAAGGTTTTTCTCCTGCCACCAGATAATAAGGATGATCCATAGTATTTTCAGGAAAGGCCCATATACCAGCATACATCTGTACAGATGCAGTAAGAAATGAATTATCATCAAAACCTATCAGAAGCTGATGTTTCTGAGGTAGCTTGCTATCCGGAGCATAATAATTGAGGTTCGCTCCATCACCGAAAACAATGCGTGCTTTTTCAGTACGGATTTCAACCAGGCCTCCCCGGGGAGATGATTCACAAATCCTTTCACCCATCAATAATGATACATAATTCTGAGGATCACCATTGAAGAAAGCAAATTTATGAGGGGAATATGCTGCAACAACATCAGTAATAACTTTCCCTTTTATTGTTCCGTTCAGTTGATCAGACAATACAATAGCTTCAGGTATTTCAATCATGGCAGTAGATATTTAGATGTGAACAAAGTTATCTTTTTATTGATAAATTACAAACAAAAGAGTTCTTATTATTATCTTAACAATCTATTATTCTGATTGTTACAAAAAGAAGAGTAATATGCGTGCAAAAAATAAAGAAATGACGGTTCTTCGTCACTTTTGGTGGAAGATATTGCATTGAGCCTTTTTATTTATAATGCTTTTACCAACTTTATATCAGATTCAATAAATGGCTTATCAAAAAGCATGAAAAACCTTTATTAGATAAACATTTGAGAACGTTTGCTTCACCAAAAAGTAACGAAGAGCCTCAAATAACCCTCTAAGCCTTCGACATTAAAACAAAAAAGGCTGCCTATTACCAGACAACCTTTTTGAATATAGCATACTATTTCTTACAGATTAGCTTTTACTGCATCAATCAGTTCCTGATATTCGGCATCGCTCAAGTATACTTTACCTGGATTCATGGTAAATGTTCCACCAAAGTCGGGACCATCTACATATTTTGGAGCAAGATGAAAATGCAGGTGAGACAACTTATCAGAATAAGCACCATAATTAATTTTTGCAGGATGGAAAGCTTTATCCATTGCGCGGGTTACTTTTGCAACATCCGCCATAAAAGCATTACGATCTTCGTCACTCAATTCAAAAAGATCGTTTACGTGATCTTTATATGCTACCAGGCAACGACCACGATAGGTTTGTTCTTTAAAAAGAAAAACTCTTGATACGCTTAATTGTGCAATTTCAATCATCAAATCGTGTAAAGTCTGATTGTTTTGGCAATACAGACAATCTTTTGGATCACTCATGGTTATAATCTATTTAATATGTTAATGGTGTAAAAGTAGAAATAAATTCTCAGAAAAAAGTGGAATAATTAGTTCTTTTGACTTACTAATTGGTACACATCCTCTTTTTCACCAACAACCCACACCACGTCTCCCTCCTGAAAAGGGACATTCACATCAGGGGTTCTCAGAGAGTTTCCATTGCGTTCCATTCCCACAATCAGGCACTTATAGTTATCTCTTATGCCCGATTCACGAATCGATTTTCCTAAAAAGCCGGAACGTGAATCAATCATAAACTGTTTCAGTGTCATCAAACTATTTTCAATGTCCACATTTTCACAGGAAGATTCCGTTTGCATCATTTGTTCACTGAACACATTCAGCTGTTCGTCGGTACCTATTGTCTGTATCTTGTCAAGAGGGAAGAGTCTAACAGAAGCTCCCGGAATATTAATCCGCAGCTTTCCGCGAAGAATGGAAACGATATGCACCCCATATTTTTTCCCCAGATTTAGTTCTGAAAGAGTTTTGCCCGCCCAAACCGAGTCGCAGGGAATTTCAAAATCGGTGAGATGCAAATCACGCGAGAGCAAACTACCAGCATAAGCAGGCTTTTTATTACCCATATACTCCGCATGCATATCACGTAACCGCAGATTCTGGAGAAACTTACGCTCAATGAGGATGGAATGTTTCTTTAATACTCTGGAATAGATCATCACAAACACAAGAATTACAGCCACTCCCACAGCAATACCAACAGAAGACTTAAAGAAATGAGCTATAACAAATGCAACAAAGATAACAGCTATTACCACACGCAGAATTATTGTGGAAACCAGTGGACCACGGTTCACCCGACTGTCATCCCACAGTGTTGTAAACTCCTCCGAATGGTTTTTCTTTACCACAATAGCCCGCAGGAATGGGGAGATACAGATAATAGTGAAGACTGAACCGGCCAGGGAGCTCCAGAAGTGCGGCAACTGACTTTCAAACAAAGGAATAACAAACCGGAAAGATAACGCAATTGTTGCAATGGAAATAATTGAATATATCACAATATTACGTGCCATAGCCAGAATCAGCTTTTTCCAGTTACTTTCATAGTTCACTGTTTGCGAACCGGATGAATAACGGTCGAGGAAGCGTTTCCATGAACGGGGCAATGCATGCTCGGCCTTATCGGAAGCCGGTTCGGCCAAACGAATCATGTATGGGGTAAGGAATGTAGTTATTACCGATACGGCTACCACGATAGGATAAAGGAAATGGCTGGTTACTTTCAGACTTACACCCAGTGAGGCAATGATAAAAGCGAACTCACCAATCTGCGTCAAACTAAAACCGCACTGCATGGCAGTCTTCAGCGGCTGACCGGAAAGTAAAACTCCAAAAGTCCCGAAGACCGACTGACCAATAATAACTACTAATGAGATTACTGCTATGGGCAAGGCATATTCTACAATCATTGCGGGATCTACCATCATACCAACAGAGACGAAGAAGATGGCTCCGAACAGATCCTTTACCGGTTTTACCAGATGTTCTATATGTTCAGCCTCAATGGTTTCTGCTAAAATAGAGCCCATGATGAAAGCTCCGAAGGCTGGCGAGAATCCTACCTGAGAGGCAAGTACCACCATACCGAAACACATTCCCAGAGCAACGATCAGAAGTGTTTCGTCACTCATCAGGTTGCGCGTTTTTTTCAGGAAGCCAGGGATAAGGAATATCCCGACTACAAACCAAATAACGAGGAAGAAAACCAGTTTACCGATGCTCTCGACAAGATCTTTCCCCTGAAAATTATTACTTACCGACATCGTGGAAAGAACCACCATAAGAACAATGGCCAGAATATCTTCCAGAATAAGGATGCCAAGCACCACTCCGGCAAATTTCTTTTTCCTCAGTCCAAGGTCATCAAAGGCTTTATATATAATAGTTGTAGAAGACATGGCAATCATTCCTCCCAGAAAGATACAGTCCATCCGGTGCCATCCAAAACCTATGCCGACAACAATCCCCAGCATAATCATACAGAACATAATGGTACAGGCTGCAATAACTGCCGTGCCCCCTACTTTCAGTATTTTCTTGAAACTAAATTCAAGTCCCAAAGCAAAAAGAAGGAATATTACACCTATATCGGCCCAGGTTTGTATATTAGCCGTATCGACAATAGTAGGAGTAAGAAACGTATGCGGGCCGGTCAAGAATCCTGCAACGATATATCCCAGGACTAAAGGTTGCTTTAGCTTTTTAAATATCAACGTAATAACCCCCGCTGATATAAGAATTAGCGCTAAGTCTGCTATAAGATTNGGTAANTGTGACATCGGCTNTTTTCAGNTTNGTTTNNACAAANATACNTTTTTCCGAGNANAAAGNAAAGNNTCNGACTATNAAAAAAAGCGATATTANAGCATTTAGCNANAATATCGCCTGNTTCTTANNTATNNTNAGANANCNNAATTTANTTNCTGAAAGGAGGTTTTACAACAATCGCTTTTATACCTTTCCCACGAATGCTGACATATATTTCTGTTCCAAGCTTTGAATATGCGCTTTGCACGTATCCCATACCGATGCCCACCTTACGGGTAGGCGACATTGTGCCGGAAGTTACTTCGCCAATCTTCTCACCTTCCGCATTTACCAGTTCATATTCATGACGGGGGATGCCGCGGTCAATCATCTCAAAAGCAACCAGTTTACGGGACACGCCCTCCGTTTTTTGTTTTTCAAGGAATGCGCGGTTAGTGAAATCTTTACCATCAACAAACTTGGTTATCCATCCCAATCCTGCCTCTATTGGTGAAGTAGTATCGCTCAAATCATTTCCATAAAGACAGAATCCCATTTCCAGACGCAGTGTATCACGAGCTCCTAAACCTATTGGCTTTATTCCATATTCAGCACCGACTTCAAAAATTGCGTTCCATATTCTATTTGCACAGTCNGGATAGAAATAAAGTTCAAATCCGCCTGCACCGGTATACCCGGTATTNGAGATAATCACATTCTCATATCCGGCAAACTCACCCGTTGTAAAGGAGTAATATGGAATTTCTGACAGATTCACAGACGTTAGTTTCTGCAATACTTCAATGGCTTTTGGTCCCTGAACAGCAAGTTGAGCCATTTTATCGGAAGCGTTTTCCAGTTCTGCGCCCACAGTATTATGACTAACGCACCAGTTCCAGTCTTTTTCTATGTTAGAGGCATTAACCACCAGCATATATTTTTCAGGTTCATAATAATAAACCAGCAAATCGTCTACAATACCACCGTCCTCGTTTGGAAAGCAAGTATACTGTGCTTTGCCTATAGTTAGTGCAGCTACGTTATTAGAAGTTACTTTCTGCAGAAAAGCAAGTGCATTGGGACCTTTTACCCAGAATTCTCCCATGTGAGAAACATCAAACACTCCTACTCCATCGCAAACGGTAAGGTGTTCATCAATAATTCCGGAATATTCAATCGGCATATTATAACCGGCGAATTCGTGCATCTTTGCACCTAAAGCAATATGTTTCTCTGTAAATGGTGTTGTTTTCATAGTATCAGAATTTTATTTTCTTATTTGCCGGCTACAAGCTCAGCTATTTTAACGACTACTTTCATTGCTTTTTCTAATGATTGAACAGGAGCAAATTCATATCTGCCATGAAAATTCAATCCTCCGGCAAAGATGTTGGGACAAGGTAAACCTTTGAAAGAGAGTTGTGCACCGTCTGTACCTCCACGAATAGCTCTTACCTTAGGCTCAACTTCTACAGCTTTCATTGCCTCAAAAGCGGTATCAATAATATGCATTACCGGTTCAATCTTCTCGCGCATGTTGTAATACTGATCCTTCATCTCAAGAGTGGCAGTTCCTTCACCATACTCACTATTGATTCTGGCAACCCATTGCTCAATATTTGCCTTACGGTTCTCAAATTTAGTACGATCATGGTCACGAACAATAATAGAAACGGTTGTTTGCTCCACTTCTCCATTAATACCAATGAGGTGATAAAATCCTTCATAACCTTCTGTACGTTCAGGAGATTCATTAGCTGGAAGCATTGCAATAAACTGATTTGCCACACGGATGGAGTTCACCATCTTATTTTTTGCATATCCCGGATGAACATTCAGCCCTTTGAATATAACTTTTACTGAAGCTGCATTGAAGTTTTCGAATTCCAGTTCGCCCACTTCACCACCATCCATGGTGTAAGCCCAGTCACAACCAAATTTCTCCACATCAAACTTATGTGCACCTTCACCTATTTCTTCATCGGGATTAAATCCGATACGGATCTTTCCGTGTTTAATTTCGGGATGTTCCTGTAAATAAGCAATGGCTGAGACGATTTCCGCAATACCGGCTTTGTCGTCCGCACCAAGAAGCGTCTTTCCATCTGTTACAATCAGGTCTTCCCCTATATGATCTAACAGTTCCGGAAACATAGCCGGAGAAAGAATAATGTTATCTTCCTTGCAAAGAACGATCTCTTTTCCATCATATTTTTCTACAATCCGGGGAGTTACATCCTTCCCACTCATATCAGGACTGGTATCCATGTGAGCTATGAACCCAATGGTAGGCACTTTCTTATCTATATTGGAAGGAAGAGTGGCAAAAAGATAGGCATGCTCATCCAAAGTAATCTCTTCCAATCCCATACTTTCCAGTTCCGATTTAAGATATTCAGCAAATATCATCTGTTTTGGAGTACTGGGAGTGATGCCGGTTAACTCATCTGATTGAGTATCAAAACTGACATATTTAAAAAATCTTTCTAGTAGTGTCATATTAATTGAGTTTTTATGTTTTTTTTATACAGCTGTAAAGGTAAAAAAAGAGTCACGAATTACAAAGTAATACGTGGCTCTTTTTATTTTTTTAGTCTGCACCGTGCTTTTACTTAAGCTTTCTATGAATCAAATTAATAATATAGCGGGTAACTGTATTACTTTTGTGTTAATCCGAAAAAACTATATCAAAATACCTATTGCAGTAAAACTCAAACTACCGCAGGCTTTTTTTTAATATAAGCCGGGAGATTTTATTTTAGACCTGGGTCCAGTATTATTTTGATGTACATCATAATAGTAGTTTGATNTACATCTAAAGNATGCTTTGATGTANATCAAAAANATGCTTAGATATACATCAAAACAAAAATATTACTAGATAGATTTGTTAATGTTTCAGTTCTTGTTCTTTTTTCATCTTATAGAAGTTCTGAAGCACATAGAATGCTTTCTTTTTCATTCCTCTTTCAGAGATTACTCCCTTACGGTTAAAGAAATCCTGAATACCGTTTAACTGGCGGCGTGATGAGCGGAAATCCATCAAAATCCATGGAGAAGTTCCGGCAAATCCGTCAACGCGGTTATACATATCGAGTGTATTTTTGTAAAGTTCTTCCTGATACTCTTCCGTCCACCGTTCAGTTTTGTCGCCGTGTTTACCTTGCAAAGCTCCTCCCCCGAATTCGCTGATAAAGAATGGCTTGTTATACGGAATATCCCATTGACGAGTTTTGCAATCTTCCGGCGTTCCGCCATACCATCCCAGGTAATTGTTGAAACTGATGATATCTACATACTTGCTCATGTAATCTTTTACCTGACTTACATTTCCATTCGTTCCGGTTACTTCCATTGCCATACTTAACAAGCGAGTGTTATCTTTTGCACGAACCTGAGCCGCAAGATCGGCAAGGAACTTATCGCGTGCATCACTGTGCGGAGTTTCGTTGGCAACCGACCAGATTATAATGCCNCAACGGTTCTTGTCGCGTTCCATCATATCATTTAATTGTGTAGAAGCATTCTTGTAAGTATCCGGATTGCTCCAGTGAATAGTCCAGTAAACNGGTATTTCACTCCANACCATTAGCCCCATCTCTTCAGCAGCACGAACCATAAATTCATTGTGCGGGTAATGAGCCAGACGAACAAAATTACATCCCAGTTCTTTTGCCCAGCTTAACANAAGCATTGATTCCTCTTTCGAGAACACACGTCCTTGTCGGTAAGGTGCTTCTTCGTGAATAGATATTCCCCGAAGAAAAGTCTTCTTCCCGTTCAGCAAGATGCTTTTCCCTTGTGTCTCTATCTGGCGGAAACCTATTTTATCATTCAGAACATCTTCACCGTTACGAATTACCACATCATACAGTTTTGGAGATTCGGGCGACCATAGTTTTGGTTTAGCCTTTAAAGCAAATACCGCTTTTCCCTCAGCATCGGTCACCAATTTCTTCTGGATCTTCAGCTCAGGAATCTCTACAGAAACTTCTACCCCGGCCTTCTTTTCATTTAACTGAACGTAACCTTCCACCTTGTCATAGCTTCCTTTGGGAAGTTGAACCAGATAATCGTCTACAAATACATCCGGAGTTTCAACCAGCATCACGTCACGCGTAATTCCCCCGTAGTTCCACCAGTCGGAATTCACCGTAGGTACACCCTCGGGCTTACGTTCGTTGTTCACGCGAAGAATCACAAAGTTATTTCCCTCTTTCAACTTATTAGTCACATCAAACTGAAACGGGGTAAATCCACCTTCGTGTGTACCTATCGGTTCACCGTTCAGATAAACATTAGCCAGATAGTTAACCGCACCAAAGTAAAGGAATGCTTTGGTACCCGGTTTTGGAGTGTAATTAAAGTCTTTCTTGTACCAAACGCTACCTTCGTAAAAGAACAGTTTATCATCTTGCGTATTCCAGTCGCCCGGAACTTTCATCAGCGGAGCAGTATCAAAATTATACTCNACCAAGTCCGATTTNGATTTNGCCTTNTGATTTTTAAAAAAGCCGTTGTTGCTTACATTCAGTCTATAATCATAATACCCATTATCAAAAGGATCCACAATACAGTTCCATGAACCGTTTAGTGTCTGTGTGTGACGTGCATAGACATTTTGCAATACTATGCCGGCCTTTGCCTGCGGAAGAGCAAACAAACAAACGAATAAAATCGTTATTAATCGTCTCATAATCTTTTATTTCTTTGGTTTATTAAAAGTTTTATAAATTCCTAATTGCTCAACAACAAAAAAGCATTCTTGTACATTATTGAAAGCCAATAGATTCTTCGCTGACTCTCTGGAAATTGAATCTTTTTCGTCTCTTTCCTGAAATGGTAACAAGAAATGCTTTAATCAAGGCAATACTTAAAACTAGTATTACCAAAAGCTTTTTGTTTACACAGTATTTCATAATATATAAGACTCTATAAATATGATATGTGGAGCAAAGATATCTTTTTAATAACAATCTTTACTCCACATATCATTCAAAAAAGTTTTTTTATTGAATATATTCAGTTTGCTTTAAATATACTAAGGTTCCACTGATCGAACCATTTCAGGACCGGCTTGCCATTTTCAAAAAGAATAGGTAGCCAAATATAACGGGCGTCAATAGGATGCTTTGGTGTCCATCACTTCTCATAATCCTTACTATTCAAACTAAGTTTTTTTGTTCATTCGTCATATTCATTAAAATTTAAAGATTATATGCAAATATAGACTTTCAAAAATAGAAATAAAAGCATCTTTTTCTCTATCATACAAATTAAGTCCTCCTCCCTCTGTTCCAAGCCATAATCTTCCTATATTATCCTTGAACAAGCATAGAACATCCAGACAATTCAGTTTATTGTTACTCAACGCATATTGAGCAACCTTCATTAATTTAGGATTCTGTAGATTTCCGGAAAGACTTATTACTCCATAATTCCCTGTACCACACCATATAGTTTCGTCGTTATCTTCACAGAGAGAACGAATAGTACTACGACTAAAATCTTTATTGTTAACTAAAAGGTTATTAAAGATATAACTTTTGCCGTTATTATACCTCACGCATAAACCACTACGGGTACCAATCCTGTGTTGCCTTTCCTATCTTCCTTTATAGCAGAAACACAAGCTTCTTTTAAGAAAGGAGTATTCTCAAGTAACATCACCTTTACCTTCTGCCCTTTCTTATAAACATAGATACCTCCATCATAAGTACCTATCCACAATTCATTTGTCCTCTTCATGCGAGCAATCATGTTGACTGTTGGCATACTACTTATATTAGAGAATTCAGGAATCTTAGGATCATATCTGTAAAGTCCAGGATAGTATTTGTTAAACGCAAGACGAACAACCTATTACAAGAAAAAAACAAATATAAACATTGATAAACAAAGCATTACAGTTTCATGCTATATTACTAAAGATGCTTAATCTGTACAAGAAAGAACCTCCCTTATAAAAACTTTATTTTAATAGCAATGTTTTNTCTTTAAANGGATAAAATGTCANATAATCTTTTATCTTTGCAGTAACAACTTAAATTTTTGATAAAATGAAAATAGAAAANATTGTAGGAAGAGAAATTCTCGATTCAAGAGGTAACCCTACTGTAGAAGTAGACGTATTATTGGAATCAGGTATTGTAGGTAGAGCTTCTGTACCCTCCGGAGCATCTACAGGTGAGAATGAAGCAATAGAGTTGCGTGATGGTGTAAAAACACGTTATGGAGGTAAAGGTGTACAAAAGGCTGTTGACAATATTAATAAAATAATTGCTCCAAAACTTCTTGGAAGATCAACACTCGATCAAAGAGGAATTGACAAAACCATGCTGGAGTTAGACGGAACAAAAACAAAATCGAAACTTGGTGCAAATGCTATTTTAGGTGTGTCACTAGCTGTAGCAAAAGCTGGAGCAGCTTATCTGGACTTACCTTTATACCAATATATTGGCGGAGTTAATACTTATGTATTACCTGTTCCTATGATGAATATCATAAACGGCGGATCTCATTCTGATGCACCTATCGCTTTTCAGGAATTCATGATTCGTCCGATAGGCGCGCCGTCTTTCAAAGAAGGGCTACGAATGGGAGCCGAAGTTTTTCATGCATTAAAGAAAGTTCTTAAAGACCGCGGGCTAAGTACTGCCGTAGGGGACGAAGGTGGATTTGCTCCAACCCTGGAAGGTACTGAAGATGCACTTAATTCAATAATTGCTGCTATCAAAGCAGCCGGTTACACTCCTGGCAAAGATATTACAATCGGTTTGGACTGTGCTTCATCAGAGTTCTATAATGACGGAACCTATGATTACACAAAGTTTGAAGGTGCCAAAGGCAAGAAAAGGACTTCTGAAGAACAAGCAATCTATCTGGAAGAATTAATTAATGGATATCCTATAGATTCTATTGAAGATGGCATGAGTGAAAACGATTGGGATGGATGGAAATTGCTAACTGATAAAATCGGGAATAAATGTCAGCTTGTAGGAGACGATTTATTTGTAACAAATGTAGAATTCCTTGCTAAAGGTATTGAACTGGGATGTGCTAATTCCATTTTAATAAAGGTAAATCAAATTGGAACTCTGACTGAAACCTTAAATACTATTGAAATGGCTCACCGTCATGGGTACACTACGGTTACCTCACACCGCTCAGGTGAAACGGAAGATGCTACAATAGCNGATATTGCTGTAGCNACNAACTCCGGACAAATTAANACTGGTTCATTAAGCCGTTCTGATCGTATGGCAAAATACAATCAGCTACTTCGTATTGAAGAAGAATTGGGAGATTTAGCTATTTATGGATATAAACGAGTAAAATAATACATCTAAACAAGAAATAAAACGACTTCCATAAAAACTTAAAATGCCTCAAAATCTAACAATGTATTTTGAGGCATTTTTTAGTTTCTTATTTATTGATTTACAATTTCTTTATTACAGGACAAAGATTCAAGGAACCTATTTTTCCACTCTTTTAATAAATTTAAATCTGGGATTTCAATCTCAGTTCTCCTGAGAAAAACTAATCCTTCTTTTTCTAAATTGTTCAGGCATTTAGATACAGAAAGCCGTGTCTCGCCAATAATCAAAGCGAAATCCTCCATTTTTATCTTCAACTGTTTCTTACCAAAAGAAATTTCGCAACGATCTAATAAAAAATCAACCATTTTTGATTCCAGACACGAATAGTTATTTTGCCATAGCTTCTCATGCAACTGCTGCGCACGATTAGAAATTACATTCCGGAAATTTAAACGGAAGATATCATATTTATCAAGTTCTGTTAATATAAACGATTTATCGATAGATATCAGATCAACATCCGTTTCCGCAATATAATTAGAAAAATAATTAGTATTGATTCCGAAAAGAGAATGAAGTTCAATAAGAGCCGGAGCCTCTTCAAACTCCTTTAAGACAAAGTTATTATCTTTATCACTAGACTCCATCATTAATTCACCTTTCAATAAGAAGGTGAGGCTATCACAGATATCTCCTCTTTTAAAAATCACGCTTCCAGCCCTATATTTCTGAAAGTGCAATTTTACCTTACCAATGATTCTTGTGACTTCCTCCTCACTTAATCCTTGGAAAAGAGGCATCTTTAGTAAAGTCTCGTACATCGTTTCCATAACAACCTTTTTTGGTTTTACAGTTTATAAATAGCCCAATTTAAGTCCACTGCAAATATATTGATAAAATCTGATTATATACATTTACACAAGTTCCTTTTTTGCTTTTTATCGTTTCTTAAACACGATTATTTTCCAGATAGTAAATCTAGATGATAAATATTGTAAAATGTATAAAAATATAATATCTTTGCACAAGTTTACAACAAAATAAGGAGGAGTTATGTTCACTGGATTTGACTTTCAGGACATGGTTAGTGCATTTATAGTGCTTTTTGCAGTTATAGATATAATTGGATCTATTCCAATCATCATAGATTTAAGGGAAAAAGGACGCGATGTAAATGCAGTTAAAGCAACTATTTACTCAGCCATTCTATTAGTAGGTTTCTTTTATGCCGGACATCTTTTGCTAAGCCTTTTTAGGGTAGATATTGAATCGTTTGCTGTAGCTGGTGCACTCATAATATTCTTTATGGCGCTGGAAATGATCCTTGATGTAGAAATATTTAAGAACACTGGCCCAATCAAGGAAGCTACACTTGTACCTCTTGTATTTCCTCTATTAGCCGGTGCCGGAGCATTTACGACCTTACTGTCTCTTCGTGCAGAATATGCCAGCATTAACATTATGATTGCTTTGGCCCTTAATATGGTTTGGGTATATATCGTTTTAAGAATGACTAAAAAAATAGAAAAATTACTGGGAAAAGGCGGAATTTATGTTGTCAGGAAATTCTTTGGAATCATTTTGCTGGCAATTTCAGTAAAACTATTCACAGCAAATATCACTAACCTGATAACATTTCTTCAAAAATAATTTAAAAAAAGGCTTTTACTTATAAAAATTGCATAAAGGAAAACGCTTTCAGTATAATAACTGAAAGCGTTTTCCTTTTATAACCCGTCCAACAAAGATTTTCGTATCAGTTAGTATTTATGACGATGAACAAAAAAATAAATTACTATTTTGTGTGCATTTATCACAAGATTTACTATTTTTGAGGAGTAACAGTTAATTATAATGCTAAAAAAGTAACTATTAAACCTTATAAAAACCAATATAACTATGAGTTATCTGCGATTTGACAAAACTCTCATGATTAATCTTGAAGAATCCTTGCCAAGAGAAATTCTTCGGACTAATAAATCGGGAGCATATCATTGTACAACAATAGTAGATTGCAACACGAGGAAATATCATGGATTATTAGTGATTCCTATTCCGGAACTGGATGATGAGAATCATGTTTTGCTCTCATCATTGGATGAAACAGTCGTCCAACATGGTGCAGAATTTAACCTTGGTCTACATAAATATCAAGGAGAAAATTATTGTCCGAGAGGTCATAAGTACATCCGTGAATTCGATTGTGAAAAAATCCCTATTACAACTTACCGTGTTGGCGGAGTGATTCTTACCAAAGAAAAAATCTTTGTTCATTATGAGAACAGAATATTGATAAAATACACATTAGTAGATGCACACTCTGCAACTACTCTTCGTTTTCGCCCACTTCTGGCTTTTAGAAGTGTACGTCAATATACTCATGAGAACCCACATGCCAGTAAAGAATATCAGGAAGTGGAGAATGGAATAAAGACCTGTATGTATCCCGGATATCCCGAATTATTCATGCAACTTAATAAAGAAAATGAATTTCATTTTGAACCTTACTGGTATAAAGGTATCGAGTATACCAAAGAACAGGAACGGGGATATGATTTTAATGAAGACTTGTATGTGCCCGGATATTTTGAAGTAAACATTAAAAAGGGTGAAAGCATTATCTTCTCAGCAGGTATATCTGAGGCGTCAACCCATAATCTATTGGAAACATTTAATAAAGAGGCTGCTGACCGTACCCCGCGTGATAGCTTTTACAATTGTCTAAAGAATTCAGCGCACCAGTTTCACAATAAGCAGGAAGGTAAACACTATCTTCTGGCTGGTTATCCCTGGTTTAAATGCCGTGCCCGTGATATGTTCATTTCTTTGCCTGGACTAACACTTGCCGTCGATGAAATCCAGGAATTCGAGTCTGTAATGGGAACTGCTCAAGAGGCAATACTAAACTATATCAATGATCTCCCGATAGATTGCAAAATTTACGAAATAGATGATCCGGATGTATTGCTTTGGGCAATATGGGCTTTGCAAAAATATGCCAAAATGACTTCCAAAGAGCAATGTAAACAAAAATACGGCACTTTACTGAAAGAAATTATTGAATTTATCCGAAAAGGCAAACATGACAACCTGTTCTTGCATGATAATGGTCTATTATATGCAAACGGTGCAGATAAAGCTATTACATGGATGAACTCGACGGTAAACGGACGCCCTGTAACTCCGAGATCCGGATATATTGTTGAAGTCAATTCTTTATGGTATAACGCTCTTCGTTTTGTGGATGAATTGTTACGGGATGGTGATAAAACGGACTCTATTCTTGCAGATTCACTGGATGAATTGGCAGCAAAAACGGCACAATCTTTCATTGAGGTCTTTTTAAACGAGTTTGGATACTTGATGGATTACGTAAATGGACAAACAATAGACTTGAGCGTACGTCCTAATATGATATTCGCTGTAGCATTGGAATATTCACCGCTCAACCGTGAACAAAAAAAACAGATATTAGACATCGCCACCAAAGAATTACTTACCCCCAAAGGACTTCGTTCATTAAGTCCTAAAAGTTTTGGATATAATCCGAACTATGTCGGTCCACAAATACAGAGGGATTACGCTTATCACCAGGGAACTGCCTGGCCATGGCTAATGGGATTTTATCTGGAAGCCTATTTAAGAGTCTATAAATTGAGCGGAATTTCTTTTGTTGAGCGTCAGTTAATAGGATTTGAGGAGGAAATGACGAAGCATTGCATTAGTTCTATACCAGAATTATTTGATGGCAATCCACCCTTCAAGGGCCGGGGAGCAGTCTCATTTGCAATGAATGTAGCAGAAATCTTACGGATTCTGAAGCTACTTTCTAAATATAATATATAAGAGGAGGAAATAACGATGAAAGTATTAATGTTTGGATGGGAATTTCCCCCTCATATATTGGGAGGTCTAGGAACAGCCAGCTATGGGCTGACAAAAGGAATGTCTACACAGGAAGACATGCAAATCACCTTTTGCATTCCTAAACCTTGGGGAGATGAAGATCAGAGTTTTTTAAAGATTATAGGAATGAACAACACTCCAGTTGTGTGGAGAGATGTTAGTTGGGATTATATTAAAAGCCAAGTTGGGGGATATATGAACCCGCAGGATTATTATGATTTACGCGACCATATTTATGCAGATTTCAACTATCTACACACAAATGATTTAGGCTGCATTGAATTTTCAGGCAGATATCCAGACAACTTACAGGAGGAGATTAATAATTATTCTATTGTAGCTGGTGTGGTAGCACGCCAACAACAATACGACATCATTCATTCACACGACTGGCTGACGTATCCTGCCGGTATTCATGCCAAACAGATATCCGGAAAACCTTTAGTTATTCATGTACATGCTACAGATTTCGACCGTAGCCGGGGAAATGTAAATCCGACAGTCTATTCCATTGAGAAAAACGGAATGGACCACGCCGACCATATTATGTGTGTAAGCGAATTAACCCGCCAAACGGTTATTCATAAATATAATCAGGACCCACGAAAGGTTTCTACCGTACACAATGCCGTATCTCCATTATCACAAGAAATAATGGAGATTATTCCGAAGAAAAATGCAAAAGAGAAAATCGTCACATTTCTGGGAAGAATCACCATGCAGAAAGGACCTGAATATTTTGTGGAAGCAGCAGCAATGGTACTTCATAGAACAAAAAATATTCGTTTTGTAATGGCGGGCAACGGAGATATGATGCACCAGATGATTAGGTTAGTGGCTGAACGGGGCATGGCAGACCGTTTCCATTTTCCCGGATTTATGAAAGGGAAAGAAGTTTACGAGGTTCTCAAATCCAGTGATGTTTATATCATGCCATCTGTGTCAGAACCTTTTGGAATTTCACCACTTGAAGCAATGCAGGTTAGTGTTCCAACAATTATTTCCAAACAATCCGGTTGTGCCGAAATTCTGAACAATTGCATTAAGACAGATTACTGGGATATTCATGCCATGGCCGATGCCATTTATTCCATTTGTACTTATCCGGCAATGTATGAGTACTTAAAGGTTGAAGGGAAAAGAGAAGTAGATAATATAAAGTGGGAGAACGTGGGCTACAAAATACGGTCCATCTACGATAGTATTATTCAAAATTACAGATAACAACTAAATATAGATAAATATGAAAACAATCTGCTTTTACTTTGAAATACACCAGATTTTTCATCTGAANNGATATCGNTTCTTTGATATAGGAACAGAACATTATTATTACGACGATTATTACAACGAAACAAACTTAAGTGACATAGCTGAACGTTCCTATAAGCCTGCAATTGATACGTTGATTGAAATGGCTAAAAGCACAAATGGAGCCTTTAAAGTTGCTCTTGGCCTCTCGGGGGTTACTCTGGAACAATTAGAAATGCATGCGCCGTGTGTTATTGATAAACTAAAGGAGCTGGCCAATACTGGTTGTTGTGAGTTTCTGGCAGAAACATATTCAGATGGACTCTCATCCTTGATTGATGAAAAATGCTTCCGTGATGAGATTCGTCATCAATGTAAGAAGATCGAACAGTTATTTGGTAAAACACCAAGTGTCTTCCGGAACACAGGTCTTATTTATTCTGATGAGATAGGTAGCATTATAGCCGACATGGGATTTAAAGGTGTCTTGACTGAAGGAGCTAAACATATTTTAGGATGGAAAAGTCCTCACTATGTATACCATTGCAATCAAGCACCAGAGTTGAAAATTTTATTAAGAGATTTCAAGCTATCAGACGATATAAGTCTTCGTTTCTCAAATCATGAGTGGAGTGAATTTCCGTTGTTTGCGGATAAATACATCAGTTGGATTGATGCTATGCCCAAAGAAGAAGAAGTTATCAATATCTTCATGACTCTGGATTCGTTAGGAATTTCGCAACCAATATCCTCGAATATTCTGGAGTTTTTTAAAGCACTTCCAGCATGTGCCAGTGAGAAAGGAATTACATTCTCTACGCCATCTGAAATAATTTCTAAATCAAAATCAGTCTCTCCTATTGAAGTTTTATATCCTATTTCATGGATAGATGAGGAAAGAGATGTTAGTGCATGGCTAGGAAACATTCTTCAAAGAGAAGCGTTCAATAAGCTATACAGTTTATCCGAGCGGGTAAGACTATGCCATAACAAAAGGATCAAACAGGACTGGGACTATTTGCAAGCTTGCATGAACTTCCGGTATATGTCAACCAAACAGACCGGTTTAAAAATTGAAAGAGGGAATTACGACTCACCATATGATGCATTCTCAAACTATATGAATATTCTGGCAGACTTTATTAATAGAGTAAATTCTTTATATCCGGAAGATGTGGAGAATGAGGAACTTAATTCGCTGCTTACAACTATTAAGAATCAAGGAGATGAAATTGCTACTCTGCATAAAAAAATCGACCTGTTAGAATATGAAAGGCCCAAGGCTAAAGAAACTGATATAACAGAAAAGAAGCCCAAAACTACAAAAAAGAAAAAGACAAAAGCATAAAGCAAATGATAGATATAAAAAAAGCAGCTCGATTGAGCTGCTTTTTTTATATCTATCATTTGCTTATTCGTTTACAGAATATATCTATAAGCCTACTTATTCAATTTGCTATAAATCACTTCCAGTTTTAATTTATTGTCTTTCCCACCTTTCAATTTTACATATCCAGGCTTCAAATCATGACGAATGGAAACCATCTTATTATTAGAATCGAAAGTAACAGAAACCGGTACAAGTACCATATCTTCGGTCAAATCTTCTGGAACAGTTCCATTAAGAGCTTTTTTTTCTGCAATACAAGTTGTAATCAGACGAGTTATATTTGTAAAGGTATACTGATTTTTGGCACTTGAATAAGTAGCAACAAAAGATGTCACATCATCCGTAAGTAAGTTATCCTCAAAGAATTTATCCAGATCTTTTGCTCTTACCATCAATAAATACTTTGGAGCACTCATTCCAAACTGATTCGTAGAATTTGTATTATAGGCGTTGAAAGATAACTTTACTGAATTCAAAGTATCATTCTTTAATGCATTTGCTATTTTACCAATAGGCAATGTAGCTTTGGTAAATAATCCGGCCGGAGATTTGATCATTGTATAATCACTGATTTTAGCCAAATCTTCAAGCTTCTTATCATTCGTAAAACGGTTTGCCTGAATCACCTCTTTTGTTGATCCAAACGTAGCTATAGTAGTATAAGTTGAATCGATCTTCTCATATCCTGCTTGCTTTCTCTTGATCGGGAAGTTACCTAAAGAGTCTGCAGCATATATTTTAAATCCAACGTTTAAATGCACTTGATCAACATAAAGAACTGTACCATCCCCATGATCACATTTTACATAAAGGCCTTTGAAAACTTTGGAAAATTCATCTTTAAAGTTTTTGCCCTGTGCTTTTGATGTCTGAAACAGCTTTATAAATTCATTTGCTCTCTCTAAAGGAAAGGGCACACTTACTGAGGGATAAAAAGTTGATACTTTTCTAGTATCTTCACTTATTGATAAATCAACAGCAGAATAGGCCTTCTTGCCAATTAACCCATTCGCACTATCATAATACTGAGCTGGATTAATATTCGTATAATAATTACTCTGATCCTGCTTAACCAGCTCTTTATTCAGTTCATAGATACTTAATCTACAAGTATTCAAAGAATCTCCGAAATAGCCTGTATAATATAAATCTACACTTGCTGAAGTTGCTTTAAATTCTTTCTGATCTGCAGTCGGATCAACAGGTACCATTCTGTTTATTGGAAATTCAAACTGGCCCGTACAAGTTAACTGTGTGAGAAAATCAGCCTCAAAACTACCAAATTCCGGATCAGTATACTTTCCCAGATACCCCATACTTGTTTTCGCATAAACAGATCCGGCAAGTATTGTCTCTGTACTAACATCGAATGTTTGTGCTTTTAAATCTATCTTATCACTGTCTGGCATCATACTTAGTCCCAAAGTCCCTGTAGTATCATCACAGGAGAACAGAACAAAGGCAAACAAGGATGCCCATAAATATTTTATCTTCATAACTATTATCAGTTAGTTCCTACTTATTTTCCAGCTTCCCAGACTATATCATAAAAGTCATTGAAAGCATCGGCATAATTGTCTGGAGATTGAAAATCGAGAACAGGAATATTCTTCTCACGGGCATAATTCAGAACCTCATCATTCACATTTTCACTGTTTTGAATAATGCCGTCAGAAAAATCTATTGCCAGTTTCATGAGCGCCGTATAATCTACCTCGCCCTGAACAGAGGTCAAATCCTCATTGGCTATCCCCTTCAACATCAGTTTAGAAACAAAATCTTGAGGGAATTTATTTTTAAAGTCATTTTCATATACAGAAAACACAACCTTTACATCGCGAAATGAAGGTTCATCTTTATACACTTTTTTTATATAAAGTGGAGCTAAAGCAGACATCCAACCATGACAATGAATCACATCAGGGCACCAGCGGAGTTTCTTTACCGTTTCAATTACACCCCGAGCATAGAAAATAGCTCTGCTATCATTGTCTTCATATTCTTGTCCGTTCTCATCTACCTCTTGTAGTTTGTGCTGAAAATAGTCGTCATTGTCTATGAAGTATACCTGCATTCTGGCAGACTGGATAGAAGCCACTTTAATAATCAATGGATGATCTGTATCATCAATGATCAGGTTCATACCCGAGAGGCGAATCACTTCATGCAGTTGATTTCTGCGTTCATTAATATTTCCCCACTTCGGCATAAATGTCCTTATTTCTCTCCCTTTCTCCTGAATTGCCTGTGGAAGGTATCTTCCAACGTTAGCCATTTCGGATTCAGGCAAGTAAGGAGTAATCTCTTGTGTAATAAATAAAACCTTGTTAGCCTTCATNNTNNTANNATCTTTCTCATAAANATTNTGCAAAGATATAAAAAAAAAAGCGCATTTATGCAAGTTCTATCTTTTAATAATATCTTATCAATTGTTAAGTCGCTATCTATCAGCCTATAAGTATCAAATAAGCTCATCATAGTTCAAGCACTATGTTATATAAATTTCATTTTTTTCTTCTTTATGTGATAAATAATAGTTTATTTTGCACCGTTTTTCCAAGACAAGAGATTAAACAATCAAAAACAAAATGAAAATAGTATACACTATTAATGAGTTACAGACTGAGCTTTCAGTTCTGAAAGCTCAGGGAAAAAAGGTTGGTTTGGTACCAACAATGGGTGCTTTGCATGCTGGACATGCATCGTTAGTTAAGCGTAGCGCAAAAGATAATGATGTAACCGTAGTGAGTGTCTTTGTTAACCCTACTCAGTTTAATGATAAGAATGATCTATTAAAATATCCGCGCACACTGGATGCAGACTGCAAACTACTGGAGACCAATGGTTGTTCCTTTGTTTTTGCTCCTTCAGTGGAAGAAATGTATCCGGAGCCAGATACACGAGAATTTAATTTTGCTCCGCTAGACACAGTGATGGAAGGAGCCTTCCGTCCGGGACATTTCAACGGAGTGGCACAAATAGTAAGTAAACTGTTTGATGCAGTGAAACCTCACCGTGCATATTTTGGTGAAAAAGACTTTCAGCAACTGGCTATTATTCGCGAAATGGTTAAGCAATTAAATTATGACCTTGAAATTGTGGGGTGCCCCATCGTACGTGAAGAAGACGGACTGGCTCTAAGCAGCCGAAATTCAAGATTATCTGCAGAAGAACGTGAAATAGCATTAAAAATATCTCAAACNTTATTTAAAAGTCGTACCTTTGCAGCAGATCACTCAGTGAGTGAAACGATTCGCTTTGTAGAAGAGTCAATTGCTACTGAGAGAGGGTTACGCCTGGAATACTTTAAGATTGTGGATGGAAACACCTTACAAGAATTTGGGAACTGGGCAGATACAAATTATGCAGTGGGCTGTATCACAGTATTCTGTGGAGAAGTCCGGCTGATTGATAACATAAAATATAAAGAGATTTAATTTAAAAAGACCAAACCTTATGATGATTGAAGTAATGAAGTCAAAGCTGCACTGTGTACGTGTAACAGAGGCTGATTTAAATTACATGGGTAGTATCACGATTGACGAAGATTTGATGGACGCAGCAAATCTTATCGCCAATGAGAGAGTACATATTGTGGATAATAATAACGGTGAACGTTTTTCAACTTATATTATTAAAGGTGAGCGTGGCTCAGGCAAGATCTGCCTGAACGGTGCAGCAGCCCGAAAGGTACAAGTAGGAGATATAATTATCATCATGTCGTATGCAATGATGGATTTTGAAGAAGCAAAAAGCTTTAAACCAACTGTTATTTTTCCAGATTCCGTGACTAACAAAGTAATCTGATAAATCGTTCTGATTTAGATATAACGAAATTAAAAAAAGCCTGCTACAATATTTTTAATGTAGCAGGCTTTTTTGTGGTAATACCGTTCTTTATAAGTCCGGACACTATAACCAATTCAGTTGATAAGCATAAACTCTAGCCTATTTCGCAGGTAATTAATAGTAAGCCCTCGGCTGTGAACTCACGAGTCTCTATTCGTGAACCCATGGGCTCTCGGCCAAGGGCTTATCGGCTCCCATCTGAGAGCTTGGTTACAGGCTTTCATTAAACTTGCAAACAGAGTATATAGTTTTATTTCTAACCCCAGGTGTGTTCAATTAATACCTTCACTCCAATACCTATCAGAATCAATCCGCCCCACAACTCCACTCTCATGTTGTGTCTGCAACCAAAAAAGATTCCAAACAGCAATCCGAGAACAGATATAATAAAAGAAACTAATCCAATAATCAATATTGGCGAAAGAATGCCATCAACAGTTCTTATACCCATAAAAGCATAAGAAACACCAACTGCAAGAGCATCCAGACTTGTGGCTACTGCCAGTGTAAGAACAACCTTCAGACTAGCCGGATTAAACTCTTTCTTGCACTCTTCATCTTTAAAAGATTCCCAAACCATTCTTCCTCCAAGAAAACAGAGGATTACAAAAACCGCCCAATGATCAAAGCTTTCAATTAAATGGCTGAATCTACTAGCACCAGCCCAGCCCAGGAAAGGCATCAGAAACTGAAAAAAGCCAAAAAAGAAAGCCATAGTAAGAATATTCCCCCACTGAACTTTCTTTAAAATAATACCGCTTGCAATAGATACAGCCAGACAGTCCATCGCCAACCCTATCGCAATCAGCCAATTTTCTAAATTTGTCATTATTTAAATGGTAATTTATAAATCAAGGAATAAGTAACTCCAAAGTTTGTTGATTTATTTTCGCCAAAACCAGGAATATACCACGGAGTTGAGTGAGCGTTTTCTTTTACGCTCAGTTTAACCTTATATCTCAGGGACCATCCCATCAGGAAATTTTTATATACTTGAGCTCTTATACCGAACAACAATTCCATCCAATGAGCATTTGTTTTCTCACCCATATATTCAAAGGGCACTTCGCCTGAGTAGATATCATCTTTTAATGAAGAGCTTTTTACATCATAACTTAATGCACTAAAGCCATAGCGCCATCCCAGATACAGATGGCTCATATTCTTTTTCCTGAACATCATATTATAATTCATCCCGACCCTGAAATATGGAGCAGACGACTTATACGAAATGCTATTTTCTTCGTCATCAGTCTTCCCATATCCCACTTCAAGTACCGGGAAAAATCTATTTTTCAGATTAACGTCCACACTAACTTCTGAGCTTGTGAATTTACTCCCAAACGCATTGCCTCCTAAGCCATATAAATCAAGACCAACAAAGGTACCGTTATACAAAGGGAATATCTCTTTCGGCACAATCTGAACTTTCGACGCAGTCTTCTGTCCTTGATTTTCTTGAGAAAAGACTGGTAGAGATAGAACCAACAAAGCAACTATATTAATAATATACGCGAATATTCTCTTTTTCATTGGTCTCAACTCCAGAATTAATTATTGCAATAGAATCTATAAGATTAGAGGTATGCTCCACTTTTTCTACCTGATAAAACATTGTTATTCCACATTCCATTGAAAGGAAATGTGCGATATTGGCATGAGTAATCCAAAGGGTATCACTCAGACTTTCTGAATATTTAAAGACCATAGCTGTTTTTGTATCAACGTAACTAAGTGGAAGTGATGCATAAGTAACTTTCTTTGAATTATTCAGTATAATAGAATCGCCCTTAACTGTATTAAGAGCCACAACCGTAAGAGAATCAAGCGATTTGGTTTTCAGTGTACTCTTAACAATAAAATTGAATCGCGGAGAAGGACGCCCCGATAAAGAACAATCCTCAGTTTCTCCACAAGCTGTCAATGTCAGTCCAATTGCGCTGCAAAGAAGTACTCCAAGAAACAATAATTTCAATAGATGTTTCATATTAATAGCCAAACTGTTTAGAGCTCTTTTTCTATTTTGTAATTATTACGTTCAGGAGCATTACGTGTTACCAACTCGCCAACAAATCCGGCAAGGAATAGCTGAGTACCAATTATCATGGAAGTCAGGGCCAGATAGAAATAAGGAGAATCCGTTACCAACCTATAATGCAAACCAGAATACATCGAATAAAGTTTTGAAGCTCCAACTATAATAACAGAAATAAGTCCCAGAAGAAACATTAATGAACCCAGAAGTCCAAAAATATGCATCGGTTTTTTACCAAACTTAGAAAGGAACCACAATGAAAGTAAATCCAGATAACCATTAACAAATCTGTTCATCCCGAATTTAGTAGAACCATATTTACGGGCCTGATGATGTACAACCTTCTCTCCTATCTTGCTAAATCCGGCATTTTTTGCCAGGTAAGGTATATAACGGTGCATCTCGCCATACACTTCTATATTTTTCACAACCTCATGTCTGTAGGCTTTCAAGCCACAATTAAAGTCGTGCAGGTTCTTTATTCCTGACACAGAACGGGCAGTAGCATTAAATAATTTGGTAGGCAATGTTTTGGAGAGCGGATCATACCTTTTTTCTTTCCAGCCTGAAACCAGATCATATCCATCTACCATGATCATTTTGTAAAGTTCCGGAATTTCATCAGGACTATCTTGTAAATCAGCATCCATTGTGATTATCACATCACCTTCTGCCCGCTTAAAGCCACAAAATAATGCAGGAGATTTACCATAATTTCGACGAAACTTAATACCTTTTACAGTATCTGATTTTGCTTTTAGTTCTTCAATCACCTTCCACGAGCCATCAGTGCTACCATCGTTTATAAAGATTACCTCATAAGAAAAGTCATTGTCACTCATTACCCTATCAATCCAGGCATAAAGCTCCGGAAGCGATTCTTCTTCATTGAACAAAGGAACTATTACAGATATATCCATATTTTTACTCTTTATTATCTTCTTCTTGGTTATTTTCTTCTTGATCGTTTTTCATTGTAACAAGCACCTTCTTTTTTACAAAAAATGCTATTGGGAAAGCAAGTAAAGCTCCGAATATTACGTCAAATGAAAGTAGCTCCATCGTTATCTCAATTGGGCGTAAACTAGAAAACAAATTTACCGCTTCTTCACACTGCTTTAGTGTATCTCCCACAGCCTGCTGCTTTATTACCGGTTCGTGAAGTATTTCAAGATAAGAATTAGCAATATAGCCGTTATCAATAAACCTAAAATAAACAAAATGCCCCGCAGCTGTAAGCAACGCAGCAAACATGTACATAAAAGAGGTAAATATCCAGGCATGAGTAAAGCTAATTCCTCCGTCACAAATTCCGTTCCTATAAGTCCGGGCAAAATAATATCCCAAAAAAGGAACCATTATAGTCAGTACAAGAAACAAAAAATCAAAAAAAGGAATAGTGAAAGCAAACGGAAATAAAGCAAATTTTATAATCCAAAAAATCCCCATGTAAGTACCAAATTGCATGGCGTACTTATTCATAAAGTTTCTGTTTTCCATTATCATCTTTTATTATTTGAGCACAAAAGTACGATTTTTACCTAAAGAAGCAGTATGAAATGAATTGAAAATTTTTAAAATGAGATAAAGATTTCTGTTTTTAATAGAATGCAAGAAAAAAATATATTTTTTTCTTGCTATTAAATTCCTGAAAAGTAACCGTTTAGTTTATTCACTGGAAAGAAGTTTCAAAAGGGGGTATTGCAGAATTAAATAAAATATCTACCTTTGCACGCAGATAAGGCTTATACAACAGACTTTCTACAAAAAATACCTGAGAGTTTGGGTGCTTTAAAAGTTGTAAGTTGTAACGGTTTGATATAATTAGCTTATCGATACTGCCTCTTTAGCTCAGTTGGCCAGAGCACGTGATTTGTAATCTCGGGGTCGTTGGTTCGAATCCGACAAGAGGCTCAAAAATAGTAAGGCACTTCAATCATTGAGGTGCCTTACTGCTTTTATACCCTCTCACAAAAATATATGTTCTGGTAACATTTTAACAAAATAGCCTCATCCACTTTAATTCATTCATTTCATAGAATTCATCTCATAAAAAATAAAAAAAATCATATTCCTAATTTATTGAGAAGTAACTGTTTAGTTCATTCTCTAAAAAAAAGTTTCGCGGAGGTATTGCAGGGTTAAATAAAATATCTACCTTTGCACCTGGGTAAGTCCTATACGGCTAGCTCCCTTCGAATCCTCCAGGGCTTGATCGCAGCAAAGGTAGTTGGTTGTAGCGGCGCGATATAGTAAGCTTACCCACCCGCCTCTTTAGCTCAGTTGGCCAGAGCACGTGATTTGTAATCTCGGGGTCGTTGGTTCGAATCCGACAAGAGGCTCAAAAAAGGTACTTCAATAGTTGAGGTACCTTTTTTTATACCCACAAATTCTGAAAAAGTCGAAAATTGCTGAATTATTTGATTTTATTGGCCAATAAATAAAAACCATTCTCCAATAAATAAAAATTATTGGAGAATAAATCTGAATGATTCACCAATGATTTTTCAAAAAAAGCCGACTAAGAATAATAGCATTTTTTCTATTTAGGGTTGCAAAATAGATGCATAAAAAAAGGAAAGAGGAGATTAACAATGGTTAATCCCCAGGAATTAGTTCTAATCACGGAAAACATTATCCATTAACTCGGATCACCATAAAAATCATTTAGAATATTAACAAATAATGTGGAAAGTTTTTTGTAAGTTTGTGATAATAATGAATTTTATATCGCATGATAAAGACTCTGTTTATAATCGGTTCAGGAAGTTTTTTAGGTGGCATATCACGTTACCTTCTTTCAAGATCTGTGCAAAACAGCATTATTTCATCATTTCCATTCGGAACGTTTATAGTTAATATTCTTGGCTGTTTCCTTATTGGCCTTTTTTACGGACTTTCCGAACGAGGAAATCTTATCAACAACGAATGGCGAATGTTCCTCACAGTAGGCTTCTGTGGCGGATTCACAACATTTTCCACCTTTGCTAATGAAAACATTTCTCTGTTAAGAGACGGCAATTTCTTTTATTTTTCACTTTATGCCGGCTTTAGTTTATTTCTGGGGTTAACAGCCACTTATTTAGGTAATCTAATCACTAAAATATTTTGAGTATGGAAGCAAATAGTGAAGCAAAAATATTGCGGATATTTACTAGCAATACAGACAAGTTTAAAAATTCTCTTCTTTATGAGACTATTATTTTTGCAGCCAAGCGATATGGACTTGCCGGTGCAACCGCTACAAAAGGAATAATGGGATTTGGTTCAAACAGCGTAATTCGTTCAGTTAAATTCTGGGAGCTTACAGAAAAACTGCCCATTGTCGTAGAAATTATAGATGACTCAAAGAAAATAGATGATTTTATTGAAAAAATTCTCCCATGGTTTGATTATCTTTCCTGTGGATGTCTAATTACTGTAGAAAACACAACTATTATCTTAAGAAAACAAGGCTCCAAAAAGAAAAACGGAAAAGTATAAGTGTGTATTTATTTAATCAAAACAAATATTCCTTAATTTATGTTGTAAAGCATACACTTTTATTTCAGTTATTTGCAGATTAAATTTAAAGCACTACCTTTGCAATGTGTTTTTCATAGTATTAGATTTAAGGTTAACAAAGATTGGTTGTCGTGAGACAACCATTTTTTTTGTCCTCCCCTCAACTTATCTATATTTTTCATCTCTTCTTCTTCCAAAGAAATAATATTTAGCACGCAACTATTACTTTTTAAGGGACAGATACTATTTTAAGTTTCCCCTATCAGGATAATATTTGCAGAACACTTTTAAACAGCAACAGCTAACCTTTCTTCATAGAAAAGGAGAGCAAACAGTAAAATCAAAATTCATATCCGCCAAACTCTCTATCATTGAAAAATAAATAAGAACAGCATTATTTCGGATCTGGCTACATTAAATATCAATAAGTTTACTTGCATTATTCTGAACATCAACCTACAGTATTCATCATTTTAATATTTTTATCTATTTATTTTCCACAGGAAATTTGTTTTATTAGAAAATATACATATCTTTGCATCGTTATTTCTATCGGAACAAATTTCCAAAGGAATATTACTAAAAGAATAAATATAAACCATATCACAATGACAAAGATGAAATTAAAGAAATATTGGCTCACGTTACCGGGAGTGGTAATCGGAGCATTGGGAGGATACCTGTATTGGCGCTATGTAGGATGCGAAAGCGGCAGTTGCCCAATTACATCTTCACCATTAATGAGTTCATTGTGGGGAGCAGCCATGGGAGGATTACTATTTAGTATGTTTAAAACAGAAAAAAGAAACGATGAATAATATATTAAAAAACTGGGATTTTGCCCGCATTATAAAACTTATTGCAGGTATAGGTATTAGCCTTTATGCAATTACAGAAAAAGAATATTCATTTATGTTTTTAGCAGGATTTCTGTTCTTGCAAGCCATACTAAATATATCTTGTTGCGGAGCAGGAGGATGCTCATCCAGTATCAACAATAATCAAAAAGAAGTATTTAAAGGAGAAATTAAACAGTATAAACCGGAGAAATAATGAAAAAGCTAACATTAATCTTGCTAATGGCGGGGCTGATATTCACCTCGTGCAACGGACAACAAGCAGCTAAACAAAGTGATAACAAATTAAATACAGAGAATAAGATGAAAACAATCCATTTAACAAAAGCAGAATTTCTAAAGAAAGTAGCTAATTATGAAGCAAACCCTAACGAGTGGAAATATCTAGGCGACAAACCTGCCATTGTAGACTTTTACGCATCCTGGTGTGGCCCATGTAAAACTATCGCTCCAATTCTTGAAGAACTGGCAGCCGAATATGGCGATAAAATTTACATCTATAAAATCAACACAGAAGAAGAAGAAGAACTGGCAGCTGCATTTGGCATTCGCAGCATTCCTTCATTGCTCTTCATCCCAATGAATGGCAAGCCGCAAATGGCACAGGGAGCAATGCCTAAATCAGCATTCAAGGAAGCTATTGACAGCGTATTGCTTAAGAACTAACTAATATGGCACTTACGATTGACAAGAACCGATGCCCACAGAACCACCGATGTCCGCTTCTCAGAGTATGCCCCGTAGGTGCAATCTCTCAGGACGGACACAGCCTTCCGGTTATTGATTCCGGGAAATGTATTGAATGCGGGAAGTGTACCAAATATTGTGGAATGCAGGCTGTTTATAAAAGATAAGCCTATCTAAGGACCTATAAGAAATAACCAATGGAAACTTAAATTCCGTTGGTTATTTCTTTTTAAGATAAGTTATCAAAAGGCTATTTCAACAGATTGAGAAACTCAAAAGAATAGAACTCTGAGAATGTCTCAATATATAAATACCACCTGGTAGTTGAGTCTGACAGTGAAGATCCGATTGCTAAAAATCCTTCAATACATAAATACTCCCCCCTAAAACAGCCTCTCCCCTCTTTTATATTTTCAGGTTTAAGCTATTCATCTTTTGAATACAAAAACATACTCTAGTAAATCGTATAACTAAAGCAACTTTTTTATCGGCAATTTATTCTAATACAGAATTCTAACAATGCAATCTTAAACCATTTCTACTCAAAACGGTATATGCTTTTATACTTCAGCCTCAAGAATACGAACTGATTTTAACAATATATAAAAAAAAACACTATTTTTGGAAATCAGTTTACTGCAGTATCGTTGACTTTCAGATTTATTACAATTAAAAGTCCCATTTTTACAGCAATCTGGTTGCCGGCAAAATTTAGTTTTAATTACAAGAATTGTAGCTGCTGCTCTAAGTAATAATAAAAAGCATAGATGCAGTTTATTGGGTTTTACTTCAATTAATAAAGAAATGAAAAAGAACTTCACACTTCTCGCTTTTATCATGGTTTTTTGGTTTGTAATATCATTTATTACAAACATTTTAGGGCCTTTAATTCCGGATATTATTAAGAATTTCAATCTCGATCATCTGGCTATGGCAGGGTTTATTCCCACCTCCTTTTTCTTAGCATACGCTATTATGTCTATACCGGCAGGTATTATGATAGACAAGATAGGAGATAAAAAGGTTTTATTTATAGGGTTCTTAATGCCTTTTTGTGGAACAATCTTATTTGCCAGTTTCCCATCTTATGGAATGTTGTTAGCTTCATGCTTTATCATTGGATTGGGTATGGCAATGCTTCAAACAGTACTGAACCCTTTGCAACGCGTAGCCGGAGGTGAAGAAAATTATGCATTTGTTGCAGAACTAGCACAGTTTGTGTTCGGGATAGCCTCATTTATAAGTCCATTAGTCTATATCTATTTAGTTAAAGAACTAAATCCTAAAACGTACATTAAAGGGAATAACCTGTTTATCGACTTTCTGGCAAAATTGACCCCACCCCAGCTGCCATGGGTTTCATTGTATTGGCTCTTTGCTATAATCTTGCTACTGATGCTTTTTACGGTACTATTTATACGTGTGCCACGCGTTAAGCTTACCGGAGAAGAAAAAGCGGGTTCAACATCATCATATATCAGATTATTTAAAAAGGGTAAAGTATGGTTGTTCTTTTTGGGGATATTTTCTTATGTGAGCACTGAGCAAGGTATAGCAAACTTTATGACAACTTTTTTAGAGAAGTATCACAATGTAGATCCTCAGCTAGAAGGTGCAACAGCAGTCAGTCATTTTTGGGGATTAATGACAATAGGATGTATAGTTGGGATGATACTACTAAAATTGTATGATTGTCGGAAAGTTCTTCTTGGATCCGGTATTCTTTCGACAATTTTTCTTTTGCTTGCACTATTTGGCAGTACCAGCATTTCTATAATTGCTTTCCCTACAACCGGATTCTGTATATCAGTAATGTACTCAATCGTATTCTCGCTGGCACTTAATTCTGTATCAATGAATCATGGTTCTTTTGCCGGAATTCTTTGCTCCGGCATTGTAGGGGGTGCCGGGGGGCCTATCATAGTCAGTGCAATTGCAGATATTACAAATTTACGTGTAGGAATGTTGTTTATTCTAATATTCATTTTTTACATTACAAGCATCGGGGTTTGGGCCAGACCATTAATCGATAATAAAACAGTCCGGTTAAAAGAACTCTTTAAGAGAGACTAAAAATAAGCCTGCATGAAAGTTTTAAAAGCATAACCAATGGAAATCAGAATTCCATTGGTTATGCTTTTTATAGACCAGCCAAACTTTAATTTATTTTCTCCTGTAATTTATGCTTAATATATCATCGAATTGTTCTAAGCCTGGGATGTATTGCAGATTTGAGACGAAGTGAACTGTCTTTCAGCATAAATATCACTAAACAAAGTATATCTGCTATAAGAAATCTGCTTTTTTATACTTGCTTTATCACCAGAGATAATTATTTTATTGCAATTTAGTAGAACTATTAATCAGTAATGCAATATCATTCTCAAATCGGTCACCGTCGATAACTTCCCATTTATCATTCCTTGCATTCCACCTAAAAGAGATATAGTTTACATTATCGGTACCTGCCTCTTTATGGAAAATAGATTTTTGTTTATCTAGGGAAAAATCATTTTTTTTATTGTTCCAACGTGCAAATTCATGAACCTGAAATTCTCCTGCAGTAGTCATGGTGAACAAATAATAAGGAATCCATTGCTGAATGGAAGTGCTCCAGCGATAAGCCTTTTTACTTTTTAACTGATTGTTTTCAGTATAAGAAAATTCATATTTCAAATGAGGGGTAAGAACGCGTGAAACTGAATCATATAGAAATACAGTTTCCTTATCTTTACTTTTGTCATAGACAAAACCTTGAGATTTCCGGGCATTTGCAGCTGGGGTACATACAAACAATAAACAAATAGTAATACTAATTACTAATGTACTGATACTTGATACAATCTTTTTCATAATTAAAAAATTTAATTTTGTTATTCTATGAAGATTAGTCATTTTTCAACCACTTTTAAAAAGGTCCTTTGAATCCTTTAATATTATCCTCTTCCATACTCTCTTTATGTTAGACGGATCATTTACTAGAAAAGTTGCAATGATTATGCCATAATTTTATAATATTGATATTCAACACTTTATGCAAACAGTCATTATTCGTTAACGAACAATGACTGTTCAGAATCACAACTTTTCATTAGGTATTAGATCTAAATTATGGTAAAAAAAATCCTGCGGTAAACATGCATAGTGATATGCTGTTTACCGCAGGATCTGTTTATTTTAAATATATGTCTTTAATATCAGGAGTCCGATATAAATACGTTATTTCTTTACAAACTTTTTAGTCGTCAAACCTTTTTCAGTAGTTACTCTTACCATATAGATGCCCTTCGATAAGTTACTAACATCGATATATTCGTTACCAGACAGTTGTTTTGTGAGAAGGGTACTTCCGCTTAAATCGTAAATGGAAACCTGTACATTCTTCTCAGAAGTATTAAGTCGGAATCCATCCGAAACAGGATTAGGATAAATAATTAATTCATCAGCATTCAGCTCATTTATTCCACTGCCGTTTAGTTCTGAATAATAATAAGTTGTTTTAGAACTATCGTCCCAACCGTTGTTCCAAAGGTAATCCTGTTCCTCCAGAAGCTTGTTATTTACATTTGCTGTTGGAATTACATAAAGTAAATTCATCATTGGAAAGCTGGAAGGAAAAAATAAATCAGAAAGTTTGTATGACAAATCATAGGTGCTGGTTTCTTTCGAATAAAGATCCCACTCACTTGTTGCTATATTCCATTTAGAAACAAGATATTGTGAATTGTTACCATTGGCATCGTAAGTGTATTCATCTTTCGAATTAGGAACCAACTGGAAAGTCATAAAGTTCATGCTAGAAAGAATTTCAGTTGTCAGTCTACTGTTGGTATCGTAAGAGTATTCATGTTTCATGTAAGGAAACCACATGCTGGATTCATCGAACCACATTGAATTAAGAGCCACTGTAATTTTGCCGTTGGCATCATATGTAAATTCATATTTCATACTAACGACCAATTGATTAGTGTCCTCATTCCTGCTACTAACAAGGATCTGTGTACATTTGCCGGCTTCATATGTGAACTCATATTTCATACTAACAACCCACTCGCTGGTAATGGCTTTCCAGTCACTAATAAGATATTGTGTACAGTTGCCGTTGGCATCGTAAGTGAATTCATATTTCATATCAGTGATCAATTGACCTGTAATAGCGTCCCTATTATAAAAAAGAAGTTGCGTATTGTAACCCTGGGTGTTGTAAGTAAATTCAATTTTCGAATTAGCAACCCACTCGCTGGTGGCGGTACTCCAGACATAATTAATATCCGTTGCCCACCTGCCGTTGGCATCATAAGTGTATTCATCTTTATTATTTCCAACCCACTGTTTAGTAGTGGCGTTCCAGTCATAAGAAGTGCTCTTTGCCCACCGGCCGTTGGCATCATAAGTGTATTCATCTTTAGAAGATTCAACCCACCGAGTATTGTTTTTATCCCAGCTCCGGTTTACCGTACTGTCAAGTTTTTGTTTAGAAGATGAGGATTTCAAACCTGGGCTCAGAAAAGAAACTCCTTTTCTCTGGAACAGGAGAGTAAGCTTCTGCAGATAATCATTTTGCTCCAATCCTTTTAATTGCTGTTCCACTTTTGATGTTCCAAAAGTTTCATTGCTTTTAGGTACTGTTATTTGCCCGAAAGCAGACGATGTTAACCATGCAATAAGTGCAGTAAGTAAAACTTTCTTTTTCATAATTAAGAATTTAAGAGTGTTTCATAATATATTAATATAAACACCTTATCACCGCACCATGTTTAGTTCTGCTATAAATTATAATCTTTGTTTATTCTATTTAACGTCAGTTCAATACGTAGTTTATTTACGTACTGAAATTATTTATAATTTGTTTATCAACAATTCCCTATTTTATAATCTATCTAATTCGCTGCAACGGGATTATATGGTATGGTAAACCAGAAAGTAGATCCTACCCCTTCTTCAGAATCAACCCCAATCTTTCCACCCAACTTGTACACAATTGATGCACTGATTGACAATCCNAGNCCCNCNCCTTGNGTAAANGANTCTAATTTNATAAAACGATCAAANATGGANCTTNGTTTATCNTTAGGAATACCACANCCNGTATCCTGCACATAAAAATACAGCTCAGTCTCCTTTATGTGATAACCAAATATAATTTTCCCCTGACTAGTAAACTTAATTGCATTATACATTAAATTATAAATAACCTGCGCCACCCGGTTTCTGTCTGTATGAACCACGCATTCCGGAAGTTTCTCTTTAAATGATATTTTAATAATATTCTTATCTATTTTCAGCCTCATTGATTGCTCTATCTCACTGAGCAAAATATTAATATCAGTATCTGAATATACAAAATCCAATGTTCCNGCTTCTATTTTCGACAGATCAAGAACATTATTTATTAATTGCAGCAATAGTTGATTATTGCTTTCAATAATATCAGAAAATTGCTTTTTACTCTCATCATCCAAATCAGGATCCGAAACCAGGATCCTTGAAAATCCCACAATTGAATTCAGTGGAGTACGTATTTCATGGCTCATGTTGGAAACAAAGGCCGATTTCATCCGGTCAGATTCTTCAGCTTTCTCTTTCGCCTCAATCAAGGCCTGCTCTTCCAGTTTNCTTTTTGANATATTTGTTGTAACCCCGGTAATAGTAACAGGATTCCCATCATAATCAGATTCACTCACTATGGCCTGTAATGAAAACCAATTATACCCTTTTCCGGTTCCATAGATATCACACCTTGCATCAGCCTCCATCTTGTCAACTTTACCATTTATCAAATCATGAACCAATGCTTTGACCCATTCCTTATCATCAGGATGCACCATAAAAAGTATTTCATCAAGCTTTTTAACAAAGAGTTCATTCTTGGGATTAGAATACTTAAGATTTAAGGATTTATTGTCATAAATAAGAGTTTCGTCCTTCACGTTAAATGTCCAGGGAATAATTTCTCCAGCATTAAAAGACAATCCAAGCTGACGATTCCTGAGCTCCAGTTGATTCTGGACTGCAATAAGTTCCGTGATATCAAATCTTATAACCAATATATAGGCTGAATTATCTTTTCTTCGAACTATTGTTTTCATCACATTAGTTGTACAGACCTTATTATTTACGCTGGGAAATTTGCCCTCATAACAAAGAGTTCCTCCATTCTTTATCAGGTAATCATTATCTTCCTGAAACTTTTTTCCCAATTTCTCACCGAACACTTCAATATCTGTTTTACCTATTGCATCCTCCGATTTAATTCCGGTAATCTCTTCTGCCTTTTTATTCCAATAAGAATAACGAATCTCCTCTCCTACCTCTTTTACATAAACAGGAACAGAGATGTTGTCAAGAATGGAATCAAGTAACAATCTTAATTCATCCTTGGCAGCATTTGCTCTATGCTCTTCTGTTTTATCTGTCAGGAACACATCAAAAGTTGCTTCTTCAATATTGGGATATAGTAAAGCTGTATAATACCTGTCAGTTGGCTTATCATAATATGCAGTCATATAAGGTTTATTCTGTTCAAACGCTTTTTGGAAACGGCTCTGACTCTTAGCCGGTAATTGAAAACCTAATTCACTGCTCGTTTTTCCTGCAACAAGGCTTTGCTTTATTCCAAATTCTTTTTCTAATGATTGATTTATTTCTACTATAACAACATTTTTCACATTTCGATCTTCATCGTATAGTAATTCCAACTTAACATAAGGAATAGGCAAATTAGTATATCGTTCCTTGAATTTTGTTAGAAGAGCAATCTCTTTATCCTTCAGTTTTTTTGTTTTTTTATAAGCTCTCATTCTTGATATGATTATAAATAGCATAAAGAAAAAGCATATAGCTATAATAACAACCAAATGAATGTATTTTTGAATAAAACTGAGAGGTTTATTATAATAAACAGCATCTTTGGGAAGTAGTTTTTTATTTATTCCAAAGCTCATTAAATAGTCATAATTCAGGTGCGCACAAGCCTCATTTGCATACTGAAAAGGAATATCTTTTGCATCCTTTCCGGCAATAATCTGGCGTAAGACACCTGTTACTTTTGCACTATAATTATCAATAGTTGAGTAATATCCACCAGCAAATATTACATGATCCGTTTTAGAATCGAACAAACTAAACACCGGGGTATTGGCAAAACTACTGATAACCCTCTTCACACTTTTAGAAGACAGATATCCATTTGATGTATTGGTATCAGCATCCTTATTCCATCCATAAAACAGTATTCCCGTACGCTTATCTAACTTAGATAGTGAATCCAGCAAATCTTTTGTTCCAAGTTTATTTTGACATAAACATATATCTGTAAGTTCAGGAAAGTCTTTCTTGATTGCAGCTTTAAAGCTGCCTATACTATAAGTGTTACCATATTGTGAAGAAGTTATAAATGCAACTCTTTTCATCTCAGGCATCATCTTTTTCATTAACTGAATAGTCTCTTTTATATANACNAAATTATANANTCCCGTTACATTAAANCCTTTAATAGCCTCCTTATTAGGTATCATTATATCAGAAGTTATTCTTTTTTTAGAAATAAAGTTCTGCAATGAAAAAGTATTGTGATTAATCAAAGTCAGCACAACTGGAATTTTTCTCCACGATTGCGGCGCTGTGCTACGATATAGGATCCATCCTTTGTTTCCTATAATAACTATAGCCTTGGGTTTTTTGGGATATTTGCGGTACAAACTATCCATTTTGTCACTTGCATTCTTCACTGAAGAAAATTCAAGATTGCTAAGTGATTCAATATTTATAGTAGTATTCTTTAGTCCATAGACTGACTTTGCTACAACATCCTGAATATTTTCCGCCCATTCACTCCTTTCAGTATATGAATTAAGAACTAGTATATAATTATCAGTTGAAGCAGCATCTGCTTTTACACAAAGGATCAGAAAAATCAATATAAGTTTAAGGGTGCGAAAGCTGTCCATGCTGATTTTTTTTTACAGTTTAGTTTCTAATTCATTAAGTCATTGAGATGCAGAGCACTATATAAAATTCACATTTAGCTGCTTCTTTGTCCAAAAGTATATAACTAAGTTTACAGTTTAAAACTGTTTTCATTCTTCAAAAAAGGTACAGTTATCACAAAACCATAAAAGTAATTCTATTTCAACATATTAAATATATAATAGTTTTTGAAAAGCAAGTTTTTTTTAATGATTATTTAGGATTTATTAAAAGATTAGACCACAATAGAACGAATTACTTTATTGTTTTAAGAATAAGTTCAGTTATACTTTATTAAAAACAAAAAAGAACTATACATTTCATTTTTTATTAACAATGAATAATTTAAAGATGCACTTCTTTAATAGTATAGAATGATATGATAAAATATTAAATAAGCTAATTTCCGGCACAATGAACTAAAATTTAAAGAATAAAATATCCTGTTTTTCTACCCCTCCCGAGCGAAACAAACCCCACCCTCCAGAAATCTCTCGCCAATAAATAAAAAAACGACTAGATAAATCAACTAAAACGACCTTATATATTTTCAAAACATATAGTACAAATTTTGAGAAATGAAGCTACATTTACCCCCTTTATTAACCAAAATAAATTTAATGCTACGAGAAAGAATTATCAAGATTCACGAAAAGTAATATCTGTCCGACGCTTTGAAGCGTGAAGGTTTTGCAGCTCTGCCTACCAACTGTGTGATCAACAAGATGCTTCCCGGACTGGGGGCTACTTGCTGCGAACTTACTTCCCCCAGAAAATATATCATCATTGAGCCTAATGTGCCGGTTATTGTGGATAATGCGAAAAAGCACAAGTATACACTGGTTATTAGGCGCGGGCAATTTTATATCACCCCCTTAGAAAACAAAAAAATGGCATAGTTGCCCGCGCACTTAAACTGTAACAAAATTATTTATTTTCAATCTCAATCCATAATTCAATAGGTCCTCTATTCATTGAGTTAGTACCATTGCCTTTCATATCGCCATTTCTGTTACCTCTCATGCCGCCACCCATATTGCCGCCTCTCATACCGCCGCCTTCACCACGTCTGCCTCCTCTGCCAAATCCTGTGCTTGAACCATTATCTCCACTTTGCCCTTTATCCCAAGCCGGTTTTTTATGAGTAGATATAAAGCCAATGGATAGTTTCTTTATGTCTTTAAGATCTTTAGTACTGACATATTCTATAGGAATTTTCACCGTACAGGTTGATTTAAGAGAATCCGATTGATAAACTGCGGAGAATGGCGGAGTTGCCAGAAATAGATCAACTAAAGTTTCCTTTGAACCATCTTTCCAGGTTCCGTCTCTAAAAAATCCTACACGCAGATCGTCTGGTTCTTCTGTCTTTTGAGGAACAAGGCCTTCTACAATAAGCCCTTTGTCTTGCTTATCTTTTCCCTTTTCATCAATAAAGAGAGAAAAACCGCTCCTTACAACTCTTGCCAGTTGCATTTTATCACCAAAATCTAATGTAACTTTCAGCTTATCGTTGGCTCGCTCAACGCTATAACTGATTTTTGTTTTCTCATCTGCTCCTTTTTTTAAAAGATCTCCTGCAAATGTGCTTGTTGTAGTAATTATCAACAGTAAGGATAGTAAAACTACTTTTAAAAGATTCTTCATATTCTATTTTTCAAATTTGTGTACCATGTATCTAATTTATTCTTTCGTATCCAGCCTCCGGCACTAACCTTGAGTTTTCATTGCCGGAGCCCCCACAAAACAGTTGTTTGCCGGTAGTGTTTCATTCTTCATCAGCACGGACAATGGTTCCAATATGGAACAGTTTTCCATCTTTGAATCATAAAGTACTACTGCCATACCTCCCACACTACACTCTTTACCTATATTTATATACGACATTTTCATCACCCGATCTTCAAAGAGATGGGTTTGCAGTGTGCAATTATCATTGCACACTGAATCATCGTCTATCTTTATTAAATCGAATTCGGTAATCTGAGTGGTAAAGAGACAAACTCTTTTTCCCAGTTTACATCCCAGCAAACGCAACGGATATTTTATAAAGGGAGTTCCGGTAAGCACATTCAGGAAGAAAAGCACTAAAAAGTTTTCATAGACTCCTGTCACAAGTTCGCTTCTCCAAACATAATTACTCCAGAGTGGCTTCTTGGCCGGTGTATATTTGCCAATAACAATCCATTTCAACAAAGCTGTTACAATAGTTGCCAGAATCCCTGCACCAAGATAGAGGGCGGGGAAAATAAGAAACAATTGATCCAGATCTTTTTCTACCTGCATATAGGAAATAACATTTGTAATTAATGCAGCAAAAAGGATGAAAAGTGTTGCCGGCAAAATTACACGGAAAAACTCAATCGTGTAGCGTTGGATAAACAGTTTTCTGGTTGGTTTATATGTACGCTCGGCCGGGAAATCATGGTTTATGTCTCGTCTGGGCAAAAATACTGCCGGAGAGCCAAACCATGAGGTACCATCTTTTGCCGGTAAGTCTTTCTCACTCATATTGGAAAGAACGCCAACCAACACATCGTTTCCCAAATGAGTATTGGGACTAATCACTGCACTATTTCCCACGAACGTACGATTCCCGATATGGGTTTTGGCTATATTAATATATCCGTTTCTTACATGCGATGCACCAATAGATACAGAATCGGCAAGGAAGCATTCATCACCTGTAACTAAGAGATCTGGCGAAATAAATTCAACAGTAGATATTTCTACCCGCTTACCCATCTTCACTCCCAGCATTTTAAACCAGATCTGCAGATAAAGTGTAGTGTAAAGAGTTCCTATTACCTGAAGGCTCAGCTTCATTAGCTGATCGAAAAACCATTTTTTATAATAGAAAAAGCTATTTACAGGATGTTTGCCGTCTTTCATATTTCCCAGCAATACCCATTTAAGTATGGTTATAATCAATGTTAGTAGCGCTACAAAAGAAAAACCCACAAGAATGGTTATCCAAAGAAAATGATATTTCTCAGACAAATAATCAAGATGCGTGATCAGCATCATTCCCGGGAAATATGCTACCATTGTTAAAAGCGGAATAATAAAAACTCCTATCAATGAAAGAAATGTGAACTTCCGTGACCAAAGTTTAATGGACTCCTGATGTTGATTTATTCCGTTCTTTGAGGCGGGTGATCCGGCCCAATGCTCGTTATCAGGAATTGTGCAACCTTCGGGGATAAGTGAAAGATCTTCAAGAGAACTGTTCTTGCCCATCTTTGTATTTTGAGCAACACAGCACCTTGTACCAATAAAAACATCGTCCTCTATTTCAATGGTTCCTATATTCAGATATCCATGAGCAATAGAATAACCTCGTAAATGAGAATCTGTACATATACTTACATTATCGCCCACACTCAGCAAATCAAAAATGGATACGGCTGATGTATTTATATAAGTGTTCTTACCAATCCTGGCACCCAATAACCGATAAAATACATTTATCACATAGGTTCCTGTAAAATAAGTTGTGGGACAGATAGCGATTACTTTATCAACAATCCAGAATCTGAAATAATAACTTCCCCATAATTTATATTTCCCGGCCTTAATTTTTCCAAGAACCACCCATTTAAAGCCTATTGCAAATGCTGAAAGTACCGGTAATATTGCAAAATACATTGCTAAGCTCATAAACAAAGAATAAGCCACCCCACTTTCTGCCTGATAATAATAGGAATAAACAATAAATGGGCCCAGCCATTCCAGTCCGAAAAGCAGGATAAGGAATAGAAGTGATATTCCCTGAAAAAAGGTACATGTGTAATAGGCCAGTTTTGTGGGTGTATAAGTATCACGTTCCTTTGGAGAGCTGATATCTTCTTTTGATATTTTCTTTTCAAGCTCATGTGCCAGATCAGATAGTATGGGATATTTATATAAGTAGTTCAACAAAATTAGTTTATGATATAAAAATGTCTTATCTTCGTTCTTATGGGACGCATAAAGACATTCAATTTATCATTGCAAGAGCGTAAAGCTCTCGAAATCGGCTTCCGCTTGGGAAGTAGTCATTGTTTCCGTACTCGTTGCCAGATTGTATTGTTAAAATCAACTGGGCTGAGTTCTAAAAAGATCGGATTTCTGACAGAGATGGCATATATTTCCGTAAACCATTGGCTCAAGCGTTATGAACAGGAAGGTATTTTGGGTCTGTATACTAAGCCCGGTCGTGGTCGTAAACCCATTATCAACGATTCTGATGAGGAAGCTGTTCTTTTAGCAATAAAGAACGACCGACAAAATTTGCAAGCAGCTAAAGCTGAATGGGAAGCTTCTAGTGGAAAAAGTGCCAGTCGTGAAACTTTTCGCCGTTTTTTAAAAAGCTTGGCGGACGATATAAACGCATAAGAAAAAGACCTAAAGGGAAACCTGAGGCTAAGTTTTATTCTTATAAGCTTGAGAAACTTAGAGAACTGGAAAGCCTTTGGAATAAAGGAAAAATAGATTTGTATTATGGTGATGAGTCTCACGTGTGTACTGAAGGCTATGTCCCTTATGGATGGCAATTTCCTAATGAACAAGTATGTATACTCTCTGAGAAATCTCAAAGGATGAATTGTTTTGCCATGATTGATAGGAATAGTAAATGCTTCCAGTTCTCCACAATGGAAAATATGAGTGCTGAAAAGATTGTGGATTTTCTTGAAAAATTTTCTTTCAGCATTGAAAAGGAAACTTTTATCGTTTTGGACAACGCCAGTGTACATAAGGCTAAACTCATCATGGAAAGAGTGCCTTTCTGGCAAAAAAGAGGTCTCTTCTTGTTCTTTCTCCCTCCATACTCTCCGCACCTGAACATAGCTGAGGTGATCTGGAGAAAACTAAAGGGGGAATGGATCAAGCCGGAAGACTATATAGCGAAAGAGAAACTTTTCTATGCGACGAAAAAAGCACTCGCAGCATTGGGAAATAATCTCTTTATTAACTACACTCATATATAGAAAACTAATTTTGTTGAATTACTTACATCGGCCACAGACATATTCTCAAACATCTTCAACTCACGCATTTCTGAAACAACAATAGCCGCAAGCAATGAATGTCCTCCCAAATCATTGAAGAAATTATCACTCATTGAAATATCATCCCTTTGAATATTCCGGGCTATTATCTCCACCATCTCCGATTCAAGTGGCGTTGAAGGTGAAATAATAGTCTTATCAGAAGAAAACGTCAGTGGCAATTGAGGAGCGGGTAACCTGTTCCGGTCTATCTTCTGACTTGATGTAAGAGGCAACGTTTCAATAATATCCAATGTTGAAGGAATCATATAATATGGAAGAGTCTGGCGCAATAATTTTGCTATACCATCCCGGTTAATATCTTCCCCTTTGCGCAATACAACATACGCAGCCAGTTGCTGTGTTTTAGAATCAAGTGCCACTGCTGATGCCTGAACTCCTTCACATTTTGTAAGCAGGCTCTCAATTTCTGCCAGTTCAACCCTGAATCCACGGACTTTTACCTGGGCATCTGCTCTTCCCAGAAAAATAATCTCTCCATTGGGGGAATACTTTGCCAGGTCTCCTGTGCGGTAATATCTTTCTTTAACTCCTTTGAACTTGTCGGTAACAACAAATTTCCTGGCAGATAACTCTTCTCTGTTCAAATATCCACGGGCCACACTTTCACCACCAATCAGAATCTCTCCTTCTTCACCATCTGCTACAGGTTCTAGTTGTTCATTGACCAATAGCACATCATATCCCTGCAATGGCTTGCCTATTGTTACCTCTTCAAATGGTTTCAAGACAGAATATGTTGCAATAACGGTAGCTTCTGTTGGTCCATAGGTATTAAATACAACCCGCCCGGGTTTGCACCATCGGGTAGCAATATCTTTTGAACAGACTTCACCGCCGAATATCAAGACTTTCAATTCAGGTATATCTTCCTTTACCATTGAAAGCAGCGTAGGGGCACACGAAAGAAACGTAATGTTAAGACCATTGAGTATCGAAGCAAACCTATCGCCCGAGCGCATTATCTCAAATGTGCCTATTACCAGGGTGGCACCTGCCGAGAATGTAATCCATATTTCTTCCACCGATGCATCAAAGGAAACCGAGAAACCTTGCAATACCCGGTCAGTATCGTCTATAGGATAAATTCTCCGTGCCGCGGAAATATAGTTTGCCACATTTTTGTGTTCCAGTAACACTCCTTTAGGCTGCCCCGTAGTTCCCGAAGTATAGATAATATAGCACAAATTGCTTGATGAACGATTCTGCACTTCAGGTTTGGTATCAGGATATGCATCCGTTTCAGAAAGCTGCTTATCAATATTAAATATTGGCTGAGAATTCAGCTGATCACCAATCCTGTCAAGAATTGTATTGGAAGTAATCAGTAGTTTTGCACCGGCATCCTGCATAATAAAGTTTACTCTTTCTGCCGGAATCTCAGGATCAAGAGGTATATAGGCAGCTCCTGCTTTTAATACTGCAAGCATCACAATAGGTACCTGAGCCATTCGTGGCAATAAAATAACAACCTTATCTTCCGGACCAATGCCTTTCGAATTAAGAAAACAGGCTAACTTATTAGCCATTTTATCTACTTCAACATAAGTATATTGGGTATCTCCCTCTTCAATAGCGATTGAACAAGGATATAAAAGTAATGAATTTTCAAAAAAGTTTTCTAGGAACATTTTTTTATTCTTTAATCAATTATAAGATAAAAAATAACTTACCCTGACACAATTTGTTTAGTATGACACTTTATGATCTTTATAGTTTAACAACTCAATAAGATATTATGTTTTTTTATATAATAATTTAAAATGGCTTTATTGCCTGCGCACTTATTTGCAAACAGGTGGTATCAGGATCTTCAAGCATATTTTCACATTCTCATTTGTATATACAGTACATTCTTTGTAAATTGCCGTTGTTTTCCTGGGAACCGGCTTTTAGTAGCTTTAATAAAGGTTTTACCTGCTATAAGGAAAAACGCTCTCACATTTTTATAATTTGATTTTTAAACCAAGTTTTAAACACACAGGCAAAATGATCCGACTCATTTTACTTACTGACTTTACAGAATCTTACGCACATAACCTATTAAAGGGGATTATGGCCTACTCCAAAAAACACGAACCTTGGGTACTGTGCCGCATGCCACCGGCATTTAAGCAGCAATACGGAATTGAAGGAATTCTGAATTGGGCAAAAAGATGGAAAGCCGATGCCATTATAGCCCAGTTTGACAATGTGGATAATGTGGATTTATTTAAGGAACACGGTATTGTGGCGCTGGCTCAGGACTACAAGTCTAGATTTTCTACAATACCAAACATTACCAGTAATTACAAACTAACCGGCAAGATGGTTGCCGATTTCTTTCTTCAAAGAGGATTCAAGAACTTTGCATTTTTTGGTTACAAGAATGCTTGCTGGTCACAGGAACGATGCGAAGGTTTTAAAGAAGAAGTATCGAAGTTCGGTTTTAAAGATAACTTTTATGCATTTCATAATCAGAAACTTGAAGAGTTATGGTTCTACAAACAGCATCCTCTTTCAAAATGGTTAAAGTCCTTACCTAAGCCCATTGCCTTGATGACATGTGATGACACACAAGGACAAAAGATTACCGAGATCTGTAAACTGAATAATATAAGAATTCCCGAAGACATTGCTGTAATGGGAGTTGACAATGACGAGATGACCTGCAATCTCTCCGACCCTTCCTTATCAAGTGTGCTACTTGATGTTGAAAAAGGAGGGTATGATTCTGCAGAACTTATTGATTCAATGGTTAAATTGAAAAGCTTTGATTCCTACCATGATATTTACATCAGCACTTCTTATATAGTTCAGCGCCAGTCTACCAACATCTACCCTATTCAGGATAAGGAAATAGCAAAAGCTTTAAAATTCATTGACGAATGTACTTTGGAAAAGATAAATGTTGAGGATGTTGTTAAAAAGGTTGCACTTTCAAGACGTTTGCTGGAAATAAGGTTCAAGCAATTCACTAAAATGTCTGTTTACCAGTACATCATGAAGAAAAAGATGGATAGTTTTGCACAACTATTGATAGAGAGTAAGGCACCGGTTACTGAAATTGCAGCCCAGTTGGGAATTACAGATATGAAAAACCTGTCGCGGCAGTTTAAAACAATAGAGGGATGTTCTCCACTGGAATACAGAAAAGAACATACCCCCAAGAATAATTAATTTAAGTTTGATATAAGAAACGATTCTCTTATTCTTCAACTCACGCATTTCTGAAATTACCCAAAAATCCAAGCTTTTTTCATGAATAATGCCGAAATGTGCAGAATAGCAAATACACTAATATAGTAAATTGCAATTATTAGCCAGGAATTTATAAGTTTCTTATTCTCATATTTTGAAAGAATCTTTTTATATCGATTATTTCGTTTATAATAAAGAATTGAAAAAACTAGAATTGAAACCCCAAATGAAATATTGCCAAATGTATATACTCCTTTAGAAGAATATGCATTTATTATATCAAAACCACGTAATATAAAGTAAATAGTATAAATATTAAACACAAGACATAATCCAACAAAAATAACACCTCCTAATACAGGCGTATCGTCAAAATTACCGGACTTTTGCATCACTTTATAAGTTGCATAAAATAAAAGATCGTATATTTTCATAATTTATTAAACCTTACTTTTACAGATAATTGCGTACCACTTAATGAGGACACAATCTAATTTCCACTCATAAACTGTATTGTATCCGACAAATTTAATACATTATGCCGGATTGTGGTTATATTTTATCAGTTTATACAGTTAAATTTCCATTATGACCATTTATTAGAAAGCAGTTATTCCAGGAAACCGCTTGATTTAATAGATACGACCCAATTTTTAATATTATATGAATAACTTACAGTATCGAAATTTGAAACCCATTCCAGGAAAAGTCAGAAATTGCTGAATTATTTGGTTTTATTCACCAATAAACAAAGATAATTCTCCAATAAATAAAATCTATAGGAGAATAAATCTGAATGATTCACCAATTATTTTTCCAAAAAGACTATTAAGAATATGTCTTTGAAAGTCTCAAGTGATATTGAAGAATAAGTCTTGATGTTTTCAAAAAGTGTCAGGACGTTCAAAGCCTGTCAGCAAGGAGTTTCAGACCATTTAGACCTTAGTTTGCAAAGACAATAAATGATCAGTTTATAAAAGCAAACCCACAAAATAATTGCAACAAGAATTAGCTCAAAAACGATTAATAAAAGAGTTTAAGAGTGATTATAATCGTAAATACAATGGACAACAGGCACCAAAATGCAAAAAACACTGCCAAAAAAGAGGCAACTTATAACTGAATCATTTGTCCAGGTATTTTATTTGCAATAGGTAACTATTTAATAATCAGCGCATGCCAGTACAAAATCGTGGGGTTATAAATATATGTATATTTTTAATAGCTTCGTTACCACTAAAACCTGAATCAATATGCACATTTTTTTATTTATAACCCTTTTATTATAATCTAAACAGCAAGTTAATATATATGTTTACCAGCCTCAACAGAGATCTTCTTTTCTTTATTTGCTCCATATCTTACTACCAGTTCAAACGGTTCATTGGTATCAATAGTGATATGTGGCGTTTCACTTGCAGACTTGCGTGGATCCACAGTAAAGGAAATCATCCCTTTAGGACCGAAAGGAAAGCGATCAATACCATTTCTTTCGGTCAGATTCAGATCCCAGGTTACCGTTTTATTTGAATAATCAGAACGAATACCAATGATAAATTCTATAAACTCGGCAATAGGTGGAAGTCCGGTCCATCCCACAAAATCTCTTCTCGCCATAAATCCCGGTTCACAACTCTCCGGAGCATAATATTCAAAGAAAGTTCCAGTTTTTTTATACACCTCGAATACCTGATTGTAATGATTCAACGCTATTTCGCGTGCCAGATTCCGGTAACCTTTATCGGCCAAGCCATTCATTACCATATAGTTGGTTCCCGGCCAGATACCTCCCTGCCAGTAACGTCCGTCTTCTTTATACTTAGGATGATCGGCTGACAATGAAGGCACACGATATTTCCGGTTGAAAGTTTTAGGATTATTCAGTTCTGAAACCATCCTATCTAATTGTTTCTTATCAAGAACATCAGAATAGAGTGCCCAGTAAGCTCCGATTCCTTTTGTGGTACCTAACGAACCATCCGCATACTGATCATAAAGAAAACCAGTCTTTTCATCCCATAGATTCTTACGTACATACTCTTTCAGCATTTTAACCTCATCTTCAAAGTCTTCTATCTCTTGCCATCTTTCCAGATAAAATCCCATTTGAAGAAGAGTATTCGCAATAAACAACTGTTGCAGGTTGGTATCCAGCCATGTCATATGCCCATTGCTGTAAATAGGGTTATACTTTGATTGCACACGTGGCATGTTGTCCATACCTGTGCCCCAACCACTGGACCAGTAGGTTCCGTTTTGCCAGGTACGATTCAGTCTCAACCATTTATAATAGGAACACAATACCGGAAATACCTTATTCAGACGGTCCGTGTCGCCAAATTCCTTATAATAAGCCATCTCCACCCATGGAATAAGGTTGGGTCCTGTACTCGTTGGGTCGTAACGTTCAAAACAGTCGGATCCGTCGGCCCTTATCTCTCTGCAGATAAAACCATCCGGATGCTGCTTTGCATAAAAGTTATCAAGTGTATGCTGAAAAGGAAAGAAGCGGGCACCGTAACGGGCAAACAGCATCATAAAGGAGGTATCCCACATAAAGATATTGCCATTGTAAGCTGTATCCAGATAACTTGCTACAAATCCCGACCCCGGAATCGGATCTTTAATATTGCCTATTGCTATTTGCCAGGCATGCCAATACATTTCTATCTCTTTTTCATGACCGGCCCAAATTGGATTGGGTAAAATATTCTTTGCTTCCTCAAAAGTGCCATGTTTAATAATCTCGGGCTTCATCACACGAAACTCGTTCTCTGCAACCAGAGCATCTTTTACATAAGTGTCCTTATACGGCAATTTATATTTATTCAGCACTGTACTATCCTGATTCTGAGCTAAAGAACTCAACGAGAAACAAAAGATAGCCGAGCCCAAAGTCAGTCTTAAAATCAATTTCATGTTATTCATCGTTTAATAATTATACTTATCTTCCCAAAAAGGACGGTTAAGATAAGCTTTTAAAACTATTCTTCCTTGCAAACAGCATTAAAAATTAATTCAGACAATCAAAGCCGAGGCTCCCAATAAACTAATATCCTCTTTCTTTGATATTAATATCTTAATGCCATCCACTGTCTTTTTATAAGGGAAATCAGACATTGTTGCCAGCATGCTTTCAGAGAAAAACGGATAAGCAGTGGCAACTCCACCACCTAAGACAATAGCCTCCGGATCATAAGTATATAAAACAGCTTTCATCAGATTACCCAGGTGAATTCCAATTTCATGCCAGATAGCTAATGTTCCTGAATCTCCTGCACAAGCTTTTTCATAAGCTTCTTTACCTGTGGTATTATAATAGTTTACAAAAAAATCACTGCTGCAATAATGCTCATAATCACTATCCAGATAAGCTAATGATCCAATTTCTCCGGCTCCTGTATTGGAACCGTTATATAACTTTCCATCAATAATAACTCCGGCACCAACTCCGGTTCCTAACGTGATACCAATCATATCAGAGTAAGGAACGCCTTCACCAAAGAGTTTCTCGCCCAACGCAAAACAATTTGAATCATTATTAACGAAAACGGGGACATTGAATTTCTGCTGAAGAATATCTTTCAGATGAACTTCCTTCCAGGAAGGTATATTCGCGACATTATATACAATACCACGTTCCGTATCCACTACCGAAGGAACACCAATGCCAATTCCATCGAGTTGCTGTGGAATCTCCTCTTCAATGAGTTTTATTAAGAAAAACAACACCTCTTCTTCACTTCCTTTTGAAGGGCATGGCTTGCTTATTTTTCTCACTACCTTGCCTTCATCAATCACTCCCACACGTATATTTGTTCCTCCTAAATCTATTGCAATTTTCATAATATTCTAATTAGTTGATTAGTATCCCGGAGTTTACCTTTTCGTAATTAAACCAGATAACAATGTTTATACAATTACATTTTTAATAACTTCTTTATTTTGTCAAACAAGGCTGTGTTCTCGTATATTCCGGTAAAGTTTTCCGCACCCGGGCCAAAAGCATACACCGGCACCATTACACCGCTATGTTCGTCAGTAGAGAATTTACCTACAATTTCCCCTTTTTTAAGATCTCCGTCCACTAATGTCAGGCCACCTGTCTCATGGTCGGCAGTTACAACGACCAGCGTTTCTCCATTTTTAGCAGCCCATTCGAATACTTTTCCGACCGTTTTGTCAAAGTCAATCACTTCCTGCATTAACATATCCAGATCATTAGAGTGACCATAATCATCCATTTGTGAACCTTCAATCATCATGAAAAAACCTTTTTTGTTCTGAGATAACAAATCAATGGCTTTCATTGAAGACTTCTCCAGAATATTGCCACGCACTTTAGGTACCTGTAAATCAAGTGTATCGAATACAGCCAGTACTTTTCCTGACTTAATGGCTGCAAGATCGTCCCATTTACGGGGAGTTTGATAACCTTTCTTCTCCATTTCCTTAAAAAGATCTCTTCCATCGGGTCTGTTCTCAAAATACTTGGAACCACCTCCAAAGATGTAATCCACATCACAAGTGGTATAATCTGCTGCAACCTCGTAACTTTTATCACGATCAACGTTGTTACAACAAAAATCAGCCGGAGTAGCATCATTCAGGCGGCAAGTAACCACTACGCCGGTAGAGAGTTTCTTCGCATTGGCAAAGTCTGTCAGTGAAGGAAGAGGCTTCCCATTCACATCTGTTCCCACCATGTGATAGTTTGTTTTATGTCCGGTTGCAAAGGCTGTTCCTCCTGCACCGGAATCAGTAATCAGTTTATTGGCACAATAGGTTTTTGAAAGACCTACCGCCTGCGCATTATCCAGGTTAAGCTTTCCCTTGTTGACAGTCCATGCGGAATACATATGCATCAGACTCATGCCATCACCCACCATAAAGATTACATTTTTAATCTTCTTACCTTTCGGAGCTTGCAATTTAACTACGTCATAAGTCTGATCAATAGTAACAGTCTGTTCTTTATCTTTTCGGCTTTGTGCCTGCAAAGTAGCAGACTGTGACATTAAAAGTACAACAGCCAGTGCTACATTTATAAAAATCTTTTTCATATTCTCTAAACTTTATATTTGCTATTTCATTTCTACACGAATCATTACCGGAGCATGATCTGACAGATAAGTAGTGTTATTCGTTTCGGCAAGTACACCGTATTTTAAAACCTTCAATCCACCACGAACGAAAATATAATCTATCAGTTCCCGTTCATTCAAAGGAAGCTTTCCAAAATCATGAAAACTCCATGCAGGACCGTAAACTACGGGAGATATTGTCCGTGAATCTGTTAAGTGCAATGCATTATTGGAATCTGTAAGAGATTTGATAACACTTGATGAAGGGGATGAATTAAAATCACCTGTAACAATAACCGGAAGCTTCTGCCCTATTTTGCTTATGTTTTTTAATAGCAGTTTCACACTTTCCCTACGTGCAACTTTCCCAATATGGTCTAAATGAGTATTAAGAACAAAAAGATTCTTGTTGGTTCTTTTATCTTTCAGAATAGCCCAGGTTGCAATTCTTTCACAAGCTCCGTCCCATCCCAATGAACCTGCGATTTCAGGAGTCTGGCTCAACCAGAAATAGCCGGACTTTACCAAACTGAAGCGAGACTTCTTAAACCAAAGAGCGCTATATTCTCCTTGCTCTTTTCCATCCTTACGTCCAACTCCGACAACGTCATATCCGGAAAGAAGGCTCTTCATATCTGATAACTGATTATGAAGAACTTCCTGAGTTCCCAAGATATCAATATCATAAAAACGGATAGCATTGGCTGCATTCTCTTTACGATACTTCCAGTTATTGAGACTATCTTCCGGATTATCATACCTGACATTGAATGTCATTACGTTAATACCACTATCCTTTGAAGTTTGTTCGGGAAGTGTCCATGAAACAAGTAGTGGTAACAATAAAATTAAAAAATATTTTTTCATATCTATATTATGATAAAATATTTTTTAATTTNACAAAAAGATTTCCGGCCGGTATTGAAGTGAATTCATTTGAATGAGGAACTTTCCACGCCCATTCAAGACTCTCACCTTCATAATCTTCAAAATATAATAGCTTATATGCGTGATAGCCTTTTTTAAGAGCAATTTTACCGGTTGCCGAAATTGCAGCATGTGAACCATCATTATTCACCACTTCCTTGTCATTAATATAAAGTTTGCTGCCATCGTCGGATTTTGTAAGAAACTCATAAATACCATCCTCAGGTACATATACAAGTCCTTCAAACGTATAGGCAAAATGATCGGGTTGCAAAGCTTTCAATATTGAAGGTTCTTTCAAAACTCCACTTTCTTTGACCTGAGATAAATGAATATCTGATACTTTACTGAAATTGCCTTCATAATAGTTGTAAGACGTTCCGTGTACTGAAGGTGATATATTCAAAGCCTCATCAAAAACAGCTTTTCTTGCATGTACAATCATAGTTGGACTAGGTTCCAGGTCTTCTTTATAAGCTTTTGCCCTGATCTCTGCCGATTCGCTAATCTTAATCGGGCCACTATAAACAGGAGAATCATCGTCGGGTTCACTTCCATCAAGCGTATATCTTATTTCAGTATATGGTGTTGCAGAACCCATCCTCACATCTGTCTGACCGATAAATAAATCGAGATCAGTTTCTATGTATGGAACAGAAACAAACGATTTTTCTGTATACGAATAGGGAGAAGAATTATCTGAAGCACCCCGTTTATAATTCGGAGTTGCAGATAAAGTGAAATTTAAAACTCCACCTTCCATAAGCTGCTGGTAAGTTACATAATTATTGTCTATGCTTTTACCGTTAAGTTCTACCTTCTCAATATAAATATTCTTATCAGGGTTATTAGCCATAATAGTCAGTTTCTTTCCGTTAGCTAATGTAATCACAGTTTTTCCGAACAAAGGAGAAGTGAGGTTAAGTTCATTGGAACCTGGACAAACAGGATAAAGCCCGAGACTACTGAAGATATACCATGCAGACATTTGTCCGCAATCTTCATTACCACAAAGACTATCGGGAGTGGGATGATACATTTCCTTTAATAAACGTCGTACCATTTCCTGTGTTTTCCAAGGACACCCCACATAATTGTACAGATACGCCATGTGATGACTAGGTTCGTTTCCATGTGCATATTGTCCTATTAATCCGGATACATCCACTAAATCACCCACCAATGGCGATTTGGTGGTAAACAAAGAATCCAAAGCATTTATAAAATGAGTCTTTCCACCGAAAAGGCTGACTAAACCATTAATATCATGAGGCACAAAGAAACGATATTGCCATGCATTGGCTTCAGTATAGTTCCGCCCTATTTCATAAGGATTAAAAGAAGTGTCCCAATTACCATCCAGCCTCTTTCCTCTGAAATAGCACGTACTTCCATCAAATACATTCATGTAGTTTTGAGACCGCTTTATGTAAGTTCTATAAATATCATTCTTTCCCATGGCTTTTGCCATTTGTGCAACAGCCCAGTCATCATAAGAAAATTCCAGAAGGCATGAAATAGATTCCTTTTTAATATTTGAAGGGATAAATCCATATTTAATATAGTAATCGGCTCCCTTTTTATTTTTTTCTGACGATTCAATCATCGCTTTTAATGCTTTCTCAGCGTCAAAGGAACGAATGCCTTTTAAATAAGCATCAGCAATAACAGATGCAGAATGATAACCGATCATAGTACCTGTTTCTCCGGCAGATAATGGCCAGATAGGCAGTTCGCCCGACTTATCATAAACATTTAGCAATGAATTTATTATATTTCGGGTTAGTGTAGTATCAATAACTGTCATCAAAGGATTCCAGGCACGAAATGTATCCCAGATTGAAAAGGTTGAATATTGCTTTTCACCTTTCTTTAAATGACCGGTTGTCATATCATGCCCACGGTATTCGCCATTAACATCACTAACAATATTAGGAACTACCATACTATGATACAATGCAGTGTAGAAGTTCTTAATATCATCTTGCTGCCCGTCTTCAACCTGAATAACGGATAACATTTTGTCCCAGTTATTTAATGACGATTTACTGATCGAATTGAAATCGAATCCTTTTATATCATGCAAAAGATTCTCCTTTGCATTCTCCATACTTACAATTGACAAGCCCACTTTTACTACTATAGGCTTCTGATTTTTAGAATCAAATCCTGCTATAGCCTGAATATTTTTCCCTTTCAGTACAGAATCTACCGATTCCTTTTTCCCTTCATTTAGAAATGTGAGTGTTTTTATTGGTTGAGAAAACTGTGCCACAAAATAGATGTATTGGTTATCAACCCATCCACGAGTGCAACGCATACCGGATATCTCGTTTGCACCGGTTTGTTTAAAGCTACTTTCATAAATAAATTCATTATCAAGCGAATGAGCAAGATCAATAGCAACAGACTTAGGAGTTCCTTTTGGAAAAGTGTAACGATGTACACCAGCATAAGTAGTTGATGTGAGTTCTGCCTTAATATTTCCATCTTTCAGAATAACGGAATAAAATCCCGGATATGCCTGTTCATCTTTATGAGAAAAGGGCGAAGGTTGTAGTATATCTTTTAAAGAAACATTTTCCGAACTTTTAGCCATAGGACGAAATAATATATCGCCCAGATCTATACATCCAGTTCCGCTTAAATGAGTATGCGAAAATCCGTTAATGATAGAATCATTATAATAGTAACCCGCACAAGCATCCCAGTTACCAAAACGGGTATCCGGACTTAGCTGAACTGCCCCGAAAGGCTGAGTTGCTCCCGGATAAGTATGTCCATGTCCTCCAGTGCCAATAAAAGGGTCAACATATCTCGCCAATTCTATTTTCTGCTGATTACATCCGGAAAATAAGAACAACAATGCTAATAATTTAAATACGGACTTCATTAATTTCTTTTTTTTACTGCGAATATAAGAAAAGGGATGAAGATCTCCTCCATCCCCTTTCATTGATTCATATTGTTTGATAAAATAATTTATTTTGAAGGATATCCATTATTTTGTTTCAAAGCACCCTTCGCTTTTATTACTTCATTAACCGCATAAGGCAACACACAACTTTTTGTTGCATCATAAGTTTTGGCTGCCATAATCTGAATGACCCCTTTGTAAGTCTTTCCATTAATAGTCATTTCTGTACCATTCGTAGTATCTAATGCAGAAGCCGGATCTGAACGGTTTAAGTATTTCAAACCATGTTTTGCCGACTCCAAACGAGTTTTTGCATCAGTATAACCTTCAGCAGCCCAACGTTTAAGATCCATTACACGATCAGTATACTCACCTGCTAATTCACAACGACGTTCGTGCATCAAATCATAAATTGTAGGATTCTTATAAGGTTCACCCATACCTGCACGTTTAGCTATTCTGTTTAATACTGGAGCTGCTTCGCCACCTTTTCCTTGTTCAATCAAAGCTTCGGCCTTAAACAATAACATCTCTGCAAAACGCATAACCGGTACATTCAGATCAGTTGTTGGGCGGTCACCATTACTTGATACATAAGAAGAAACGCCCGCACCTTTTTCATTAACAGTACCGTATTTATAAGGATCCATGTATTTATTAAACATAAATCCACATTCAAGGTCGGTTGAAGAATAGAATTTGCGTTTCTCACCAAAGAACGTAAACTCATCTCCATACTGCATAATTGTAACCGGACGACGTAAATCATTCTGGCTATATTCAGCCCATAATTCCAACGTTGGTTTAAAGTTACCCCAACCGTTATAGCGTCCCCATCCTTTATTGTCAAGACAGATACCCGGGAAAATACTTCCTGCCATTGTTGCACCGGTTGAGTTAATAGCCCAGATAGACTCTTTACTCCATTCGTTGGCAACAGTAAATACATCAGAGAAGTTATCAAGCAAACCACGTCCACCTTCAGTTTCCAGTTTATCAACCAAGGCAGGAATTTGTGCCCACTTTGTTTTGTCATGTTGTGCCCAGTAAGCATAGGCTTTTACCTTCAAGGCAATTGCAGCATCTTTTGTGGCACGTCCGTAATCGTCCGCTGTATATTCATTGAACCAAGGCAATCTTTCTATCGCTTTATCCAGATCCTGAATAATCAGATCGTAATTTTCCATCACAGTGGCTCTTTGTGGAGGAATGGTACTGTCATCATAAGGATTATAATCCTCATATCTTACAAACGGAACGCCATTGTCGGCCCTTCCGTAACGATAGGCTATCATGAAATGAGAGAAAGCACGCAGGAAATAAGCTTCACCAATGTGACGGCTAATGGCAGTAGAAGGACTTTGTAATTTTAATCCATTATAAATGATGTTGTTTGAACGAGCCATCATTTGGTACATATAAGTATAAANATCCTTGATGCTACTTTCTGTAGATCCATCCATATTTAAATTAGCCAGATTCATCTGGGCATTACCCCTTGCACGTGAAAAAAACACATCATCTGATGCACCTTGTTCCCAGAACAGGTTTCGTCCCCAGGTTTCTTCCAACTCCAAATTTGAATATACAGCAACCAAGGCATCACTGAAGTCCTTATCTGATTTCCAGAAACTTGCTTCAGTGGCAGTTCCTTCTGATTTCACATCCAGCCAATCACTACACGATGCTAAAGAGAGTGATGACAGTAGTAATATTGATATAGTTTTAAATTTCATCTTTTAAACTTTTAACTGGGTTATTAAAATTTCAATTTCAATCCTAATGAGAATGTTCTGGCAATAGGATATTGTCCGCCATCAAGACCTACTCCACCTACTTCAGGGTCAATTCCTGAATAAGATGTAATTGTAGCAAGGTTATCAACGCTAAACGTTAAATCCAATGAACTGTTGCGTGAAGCTAAGTAGTTCCATTTCTGAAGCAGACTGGTTAGTGAGTATCCAACAGTAACGTTCTTGACTCTCAAGTAACTTCCATTTTCCAGATAATAATCGGAAACTGTTGAGAAGTTACCATTAGGATCAGAAGCAGAAATACGAGGTACAGCGTTATTTGGACCATCCAAAGCTTTCAGAATTTCGCGTGAACGGTTGAAGTTACTTACAGACTCATTCAATGTAAGGAATTTGTAGGCATTGAAAATCTTAGTATTAGCAACACCTTGCAACATCATGCTAAAGCTCAGCTTATTCCAGTTAAAACCGGTAGAGAATGCATAAGTAAATTTAGGCATGGCATTACCCATAAATTCCTTATCACCACTGTCTATTGAACCATTTCCATTTTTATCAATGAATTTCAGATCACCAACCTGAGCTTTTGGTTGAATTAATTTTCCATCTGCATTCTTGTAATTATCAATTTCCGATTGAGTTTTAAAAACGCCTTCGCTTTTCACCAAATAGAAAGAATACAAAGGTTGTCCCTCTTCCGTACGATAAGGGTTCAAATCTTTAAATGTTCCCCCATCTGTCCATACTGGTTTGTTACCAGTTGCATCGGCAGCACCAATATTATAAACTACATTTTTCAGGGTTGCAAAGTTTCCGCTTACCCAGTAATCAACAGCTCCGATTTTATCTTTCCAGGTTGCAGCAAACTCGAAACCACTATTATGAATTTCACCATCATTGATATACATTGCGCCCAATCCGATACTTGATGTCCATCCTGCATCCTGCTGTCTGATCAAACCCATTGTTTTCTTCTTATAATAATCGGCTACTACATTCAATCTATTATTAAACATAGCAATATCAACACCTAAATCTAATTGTTCTGAGGTTTCCCAGGTTAGTTTTGCATTGTAACCGTTTGCCTTATATTTACCGGTAGCTACAGGAGCATTAATACCTGCTTGCTGGCCAACATCACCACTACCAAATATATAATTTGAATAAGTAGGATAACCATATCCATAGGCTATTGATCCCACGTTACCGATACGTCCCCAACTGGCACGCAATTTAAGCAGATTCAGCACATCACTTTTCGGCATAAAAGGTTCAGAAGTTAACTTCCATGCAAGAGTAGCTGAAGGGAAATCACCATATTTATGATCTTTTGGAAGACGGCCAGCATAGTCACGACGCATAGATGCTGTCATAAAATAACGGTCGGCCCAGCTATATGAAGCTCTACCTACAACAGATAAGTTTCTGTCAAATGCATAAGAATCGCTTGGATTAAGGTATGTTCCGGCATTTCCAAAATACATCAATGCTTCCTCCTCGCTTTGAAAATCATTAGCTGAAGCTGAAAAATCACGATACTTATATTCTGTAGTTGTTGAAGATGCCATCAACCCTATATTGTGACGATTGATAACACGATCGTAAGTCAGTGTATTCTCAATATTCCATTCGTATGAGCGGGAACTTCCATAATAAAGACTATTTCTATTCATTGGTTTACCTGGCTCCAAACGTCTTGGAGAGAAATCCTTTTCGAAAGAGTTGTTAGTTTTATATGTAAAACGTGATGTAAAGTTCAACCCCCTGATAGGTTCCATAATATCAAGAAAAGTGGAAGAAGTGACCTTCGACAAGTTATAATCTATAAAATTCGCAGTCAATGTTCTCACAGGATTAATTGCATCACCGTGAATATCAGAATAATTACTACCATATTTCGCGATATAAGCAGCATCCTGCGGAGCTGTTCCTCCAAATGAGCCATCAGCTGTATAAACTTCGGCATTTCTAGGCATTTCAAGAGCACTAACCAGAACTCCAGACTCAGCACTGCTTGTATTTACATCTCTGGGGCTTGACTGTTGCCAGCTTAAGTCTTCACGTAAACGAACATATTTATTAAATTTAAACTGAGAATTGAAGCGGGCTGTAATTTCCTTATTATAGGTATTTAGTAAAGTTCCTTGTTTATCATTGTATTCCAAGGACAAACGATTTGAGAAATCATCCGTTCCACCCGATACAGAGAAATTATGACGCTGATAAAGAGCAGTTCTGAAAATAGCATCTACCCAATCGGTACGTGTAGTTCCAATATAAGGATTCTTAGTTACATCCCAGCCATCAGGTAAATATTGCTCGCCACCTAATGCTGCAGCCCGTACCTTTCTCTCCTCTTCAATAGTCAGAGATTGCGGCAAATTCTGTGAAGCAGATAAACCACTTACCACACTATATTCAAATGACGGTTTACCAGTTGTTGCTTGTTTTGTAGTTACCAATATAACACCTGCCGATCCAGCATAAGCTCCATAAATTGCAGCCGATGCAGCATCTTTCAATACAGTAATTGAAGTAACATCACTAAAATTGAAAGGAGCTCCAGGCACACCATCTACAACATATAAAGGTGATTCCCCGCTTCGTGATCCCATACCACGAATGGTAATGGTTGGTGTAGATCCTGTATGTCCTCCATTAGCAACAACAGATACACCCGGGATTTGTCCTTGTAACATTTCTGCTGCATTTGAAACGGGGCGTTCCTGCAACTTGCTTACATTTGAGACCGTAGATACAGCTGCAGAAAGGTCACCTTTCTTCATCTTACCATAACCAATTACAACAATCTCATTCAATGTCTTTGAGTCTTCTTTTAAGATGACGTCTAACTTACTTTTGCTACCTACAACGGCTTCCTGAGTATTAAATCCTACATAAGTGAATATCAAAGTAGCATTTTTATCCACAGTTACAGAAAAGTTTCCATCAAAATCAGAAACTGTATTGTAATTTGTTCCTTTAACCTTTATGTTTACACTGGGAATTCCTACTCCTTTTTCGTCTTTTACCGTACCAACGATTTTACGTTGTTGATGAACGGCATTTGAATTCTGAGCTCCCTCACTTCGTGATGACATAAGAACAGACGACAGGATTTGTTCCGGGGTAGACGGACCGCCCTTAATTTCTGCTCTCAAAGGCAATACGCCGATTGCCAAAGCACCCCAAATCAGGTACCATCGTTGCGTTTTCTTCATTGTTTTTCTCGTTTTAATGCACATACAAATAGTTTTTTGGTTTCAAATATTAAATTTTAAACTTTGGCAAAAGTCATCATTAGATCTTTTACCATAATGTCAAAAAGGTTAAACTTATGTTTCAAAATACTTTTGATTTCTGAATTCTCAAACAAAGTCGTTTTTATAGGACAAGCATACAAGCGCTGTAATTATGCTGTTAGTCAGCTATTAAGTGCAGCGCTAACTCAAGCACTCAAGGAGAGATTAAATATTGTATTTCATAGGCAACAAGTATAATTAACAAAAAATAGGTTTTTTCTTTTTTGTAAAAATAGAGTGTTTAATGGAATCTAAAATTGCAAATTGCGAATAACAATCTTCATTTCACGAATAATTAAATTATAAGTTTAATAAGAAATCAGCAATCTTATTGGGATGGTCAGTATTTAAGAAGTCCACTCCGAGTTGGATAAATGTCCGCCAGGCATCTTCTGTATCAGGAGTTTCCCAAAAACGAGCAGCCTTACCTAAAGCATGAATAGAATCAACTGTTGCCTTTACTTTTATATAATCAGCATGAGGCAATTCCCCCACTCCGTTCCAATGGCTCAGATCTTCAAAAGAAAGACTTATTTGAGGAATCCTTTTACTTTGTTCTTCAGTATAACAAACATTGGGAAAGCCATCAAAAGAAATAAAGGATGGATAGTTTTTGAATTCATCAGGGTTGAGTACATATCCACTGATAACCACCCGCACTGCAGCCGGATTCTTGGATACATCAAAACATTCCTGATATTCCGATAACTGCTTTGCCAGAACCTTAAGGGTAGACTTTGTATCATCCTTAAAATCGATCATAAGCTGAAATCCATTTCCATCAGGATAACCACTTCCGCCATTCAATGACATCTCCTTTCTAATTGGATCCAGATAAAGAGCTTTTAAAGTTCTGTTATTTTTGATATCTTTCTCCTCATGAGCCACCAACAGTTCTCCATTCCTAAGAAATATATCGGCTTCTATTGAAGCGCATCTTGCAGAATAGGCCGTATAGAAGGGTACATTCTGCATATAGTCATTGTGAGAATGAACATTCTTTTCAGGGGTGTATACCAACGTTTGAGCATCCATTGGAACCAAAAAGAAAAACGAAACCACAAAAGATAAAATAGATCCTATCTTCTTAATATTCATACTGCAATAAAATTAGAGTTAAAAAGTAATATGAAAGAGATTATTAACAACATCACTAAATTTTAAGTCTGCTACTTAAAGATTCCGGGGAAAGAGGTTTTACATATTTCACTTCCATCCTGCAAACGTATAAACGTAGAAAAGCCTCGTTCACCTTCTTTCAAGGTAATGATGCGGGCGCCATTCTGAATATCAATGTAGGTTGTCTTTCCACCGGAAAACCTTCCATAACCAAGAGCAATGCCATAGAGGGAAGCCAGATAATCATTATTGTGATCATGACCCACGAAAATGCCCATCACATCTTTACTTTCCAACATAGCAGTAAACATCCCAGAGTTGACTGACGCAGGGCACTCATCTTCCAGACGAATACCCACCGGATTGTTCCGTTCATTCTTGTATGCTTCTTTATATTCTGGTAAAGCAATATGGAAAAAAGCCAAAGCAGGAAGAGGCTTTCCACCGTTTATCTGAGTAAGCCGTGCACTAGTGTGACGATACCACTGTATCTGGTCGAAAGAAAACCAGCCATACCCTTTTACAGTGTCTACCTTTGAATAATCATTCGAATCCATGCAATAAAGCACTGCGGAAGTGCTCCCGTTTTTGGCAGATTGTATCTCCAATGCAATATCAGATAGCCCTTTGTCGTCTTTCTTATTTAGGCTATGAGGCGTAGCAGTTACAATCTCAGCTATTTCAGAGCGGGTTAAATCCTGCTCAGCATCATGGTTCCCCATTACTATACAAAACGGAATACCTTTTCGAGCCAATGGGCTCAACACCATTTCCCATCCCTTACGAGCAGGTTTACCTGTCACTACATCACCTGTAAAGACTATTAAATCAGGCTGTTCTTTGTTCAGTGTTTCATTAATCAACTTAATAGCATTCTGTGATTCGGTTTTGTCAGGCACTACATGAGTATCTGTGAATTGTACTATCTTAAATGTTCCGTCTTTGTGAAAACGAAGTTGCTGAGCATCAGCCCCTCCTAAGAAGGTAAATACACTCCATAAAATTAATATCAGATTCTTTTTCATTTTGTAGTTAACTAATTTTGTTTTTCTTAATGTAAAAGTAGTCTTTTTAAGGCAAACTAAAATAGCAAATTGCGAATAACAATCTTCATTTTACAAATAGCCAAATCATAAGTTTAATAAATGCCAGCAATCATTACCTCTTCTTCAATGGTGTTTTTCTAAAGTGATACGCAAATAGAATCTCCTGCAAATTCACAAATCACCCAATTGTTGTCGCCCTTCAATACTAAATGCCACATATTTTTCAGTGTTTTTTCTAGAATAGGCGTTCTTATTTGTAAAATTCATAGATTACACGCTGTGTATTTACTCATTTTCTATAGCTAGTCAGAATGTTATATAAATGCTAATTATATACAGATACCAGCAACTAAAAGCAGAATGCAAACCTATTCATTAAACATCCATTGTTAACAATTTGTGTAGATAACAAGATGATTTTCAATTATATTATCGTTTTTATGAGAAGAATAATATCTAAAGCTTGTTTATTGTTAAATAATGTTTTTGAGATAAAAATTTAATGAATATATATATATGATATTAAATTATTAAATTCTATATTTGTGTAACTAATTTCTAAAATTATATAAACTATGAGAAAAATTTTATTACTAATGGCGCTAGCATCCCAGCTAGGGTTTGCTCAAAAGCTACAGGTAAAATCTGTAGAGATGATAAAAGCAACTGCACAAGGGGGCTTTTACCATCCTAGGTTTAGTCCTAATGGAGATTATTTATTGACTTCGAAAGTTAATTATTCCGGACTAAAGATGTATTCCTTTGCAGATAGTGGATTAAAAACAATCACTGAAGATCCCGGCGCAGGATATGGAACACAGATAAGTGAAGATGGGAATACCATTTTTTATAAAAAGAGTGAGCTGAAAAAAAATCTGCGGTACACTTCTTTAATCTCTTATTCTAAAAAGACAGATATAGCAAAAGAGATAGTTGCCCCTACACGCAAACCTTTGACAGTTAACTTAAAAGGAGGAGCTCTTGTTTATGTCAAGGGAAATAAGATGATAAAATCAAAGTCTATAAAAAATGCCCAGCAAAAAGTAATGGTTATTTGTGTGGAAGACAGAAAAATGGCATTGTATGTTGATGGCGAAAAGACAATTTTAACTCCGAACGGCGAAGATGCAAGTTATATTTGGCCCTCAGTATCTCCTGATCAAAAACATATAGTATATACGGTAGCCTCAAAGGGAACATTTGTATGTGATATTCTGGGGAATGATATTGCATCCTTAGGAAAATTAAGTGCACCGGTATGGTTAGACAACCAATGGGTTGTGGGTATGGATGATAAAGATAATGGTGAAAAATTAATTTCATCTACTTTGGTAGCTGCAACTGCAGATGGCAAAGTTCGTCAAACGATAGAAGCACCGGAAGGTAAAATGGCCATGTACCCTGCTGCCTCAGCAGATGGAAAACGTATTGCTTTCAACACAGAGAATGGAGAATTGTTCGTTATAGATTTGCTTACTGAATAAAAGGGGGAAATAAAAATGAAAAGAAGAATTATTTTTTTGTTAATTGCAATTGCTTCCTTCTCGTTGCAAGCGAAAGATTTTCAAGGAATAAAAATATATGTAAATCCGGGACATGGAGGTTATGACGGAGCTAATGACCGTAATATAGTTACTATACCATATGCATTAAACGACACTCTTGGCTTTTGGGAATCGTATAGTAATTTACAGAAAGGTCTGGCATTAAGAGATTTGCTTCAGGCTAATGGTGCTACTGTGATAATGTCCAGAACACTTAACAGAGATGTCGATGACCGGTCACTTTCTGAAATTGCTGAAGAGGCAAATGCGAATAACGTGGATGCATTTTTGTCTATTCACAGCAACGCTGTAGGAACAAATACCGGTACTAATTATCCACTTTTATTGTTTCATGGAACTGATACAGAACCTACTGTAGCCGCAAGTATACCAATGGCTCAAGCAGCGTGGCCCAGATTAATAGCAAATCAGTTAACACCATGGACAGCTTATACAACATCTTCAAACATCAGGGGCGACCTTTCTTTTTATGGAAATACTTCAGGCTTGGGTGTATTACGTCCTCTTACAGTCCCTGGTTTTTTGGCCGAATGTTCATTTCATGACTATGGACCAGAAGCACATCGTTTGCTAAGCAAAGATTATAAGAAGCTGGATGCGGTAAGCTTACACCGTTATTTCTGTGATTATTTCCAGGTGGATCTACCTTCGACCGGAGTTATTGCAGGTTCAATAAAAGGATTTAATGAAAGAATTAAGAATTCTAAATATGTATATAAAGTAGGTACTGACGACCAGTGGTTACCATTAAACGGAGCAAAAGTAAAACTAATGAATGCAGCTGGCGACTCTCTTGATTTATGCCAGGTAGATACACTCTATAATGGTATTTTTGCATTCTATAACTTGCAGCCTGGATCTTACAAACTACACTTTGAAGCAGTAAATCATGAAGCAAAAGATACTACTGTAACAGTTACTGCTGCAACCACAACTTATACAAAAATGTGGCTTGTAAACCCAACTCTTCCTGTGGAAGAAGTTGTTTATGAGGATTATCCTACCCCAGTTCAGGAAGCAGGAATGGTTGCAATGAATCACTATAAATTCAATGCAGACGGAGCTGCAAGTCCAGATTGGCTGCAAGCCGGTAATATCAAAAAGGTACTTTACAGAAATGAGAAATTGTATGTATTAACCAAAGATCCCAAGATATTGGTGGTAGATGCAAAAACAACTCAACTGATCAGGGAAATGAAACTAGACGGAGTAACAGGTGGAGCTCTGGCTCTTAGCGATATAAACTTTACGGCTGATGGTAAATTATTGGCATGTAATAAAGATACAATATCATCACCTGAAAACAAAGAACGATATTTCAAAGTATACGTATGGGATAATGACACAATAGCNCCATCGTTATTATTTAAAACTCAGGAACAAGGTTATTGGTTCAACGGCATTATGGGAGAAACTTTTGCTGTAAGCGGCCCAGCTAAAAAATGTACAATATATACTCCTTCTGTTACAACTGGTACTAGTAAAGGTATTCGCGTTACCGGTTTCATGTATGAAGAGGGAGCTCCTCTTGGGTATAAATATATGCTAGATGCTAAATATTCAGAAGCTCTGTGGGGAAAGAATATGAAATTCACAATTTCGCCTTCTGGAAGAGACTATATTATAGTAGATGGCGAAAACATGTTACCTACTGAGTATAAATTTGACTGGACACTTGCAGATCGTTCGGCAATGATCAATAAAGGTGCATTTGCTGAGAAGTCTGGTTATAATCTGAATCTTCTGGCAACAGGAAGCTCTTTCTTCAGAAGTGCCGGGCATGTTTATATGGCTACACCAAATTGTAAGTCAGACTCTACTGCAGTAGGATGTGTTCTATTTGATGTAACAGAAGGACTGAGCAACGCAGTAAAAGTATCCGACTTCTTGCCGGGAGATGGATTAGGCACTACTCCTACTACATATATGGCAGCTAGTGGTTATGCCACAGGATATGATCTGTCTATGATGGTATTAGCAGAAAAGCAAGGAATGACTCGTATGACAACTGTCGCAACCGGAGCCATAGCTGATATTTACGCCTCAGAGCTTTCATCATCTACAAATGAAAATGGATATTCATTGAAATTCACTTTAAATGAGAATGCAACAAACGTTGAAGCAATCATTTCTAATAGTGAAGGTAATGTTATTAAGACAATTAATGCAGGCGCGATGAATAAGGGCGTGCAATCTTTATCAGTCGCTAATTCTGATTTACCTCAAGGAACTTATACTTGGAGTATAAAAGCTGTAGCTGATCCTGTAGATCGTCCTATAAAAATATCAGATAATTCAAATTCACAAATGCAATTCTATTCTCCAAGAGGCGTTGCTGTTGATAATTCCTTTAACAGCCCATTCTTCGGAAGAGTATATGCAACTGAAACAGTGCCAGGAACAGTAACCAATAGAACTACCAAAGATGGAGTGTATATTTTAAATGCAGCATTGGAGGATATTACCAACCAAGGTGCCTCAAGCTATGCCGGTGGAGTAACATGGGGAGGTTCAAGCAGTCCTATGCGTTTATCTGTAGCAGAAGATGGAAGAGTTTTCATTAACGACTGGAGTGATGCACATCCGGGAGTTTGGATAATGGATCCTGCAAATCCTTCTTCTACATTTATTCCTGTATTTTCAGGACTTACAAAAGCTGCATCCGGACTTTCATCAAAAGATGGTGTAAATGTACATGGCTCCATTGTTCATTGCTGGGTAACAGGAACTAAGGAAAATACTAAACTTTATACTTTCGACGAAGATTATATAGATGCAACAGCCACAAGCGTAGGTAACCTTTTGCAATATAACATCGGAACATTGAGTACCCCATGGCAACAAGCTCCAAGCAAAGTGGTATATGACGATGCTTTGAATGGTAACTTGCAACAAAACATGAATTCCTGCATAGCTCCGGATGGACGTGATGGTTGGTGGATTTCTCAATATCGGGCTGAAGATGCCGCAACTATCCCCTCTTTGATCCATGTGGGAGTTGATGGTATGGTAGATTTTAATTCAGGTACAAATCCCTTATTAATTGAAAATTCTGTTTCTGGTGGTATGGCCGTAAGTTATGATGGAAAAACATTAGCTATGGGTTGTAAAGACGAAGTAAAGATCTTCAATGTCTCATTCTCTGATAAAGGGATACCTACTTTAACAAAACTTCATTCAATAAAACCTGCAATGGGCACTAACTCCGCCGGACTTTCGATAGACCGCAGCGGCAATGTTTATGTTATTTCTAATACTTCAGAGAGATTAGGTGTATGGGCTTTACCTAAAGCTGATAATAGTTTTACTACACCTGCTCCTGAACAGTATAAATTAGTTGTGCTAAATACAGGAGAGATGAATGTCACTAAAGGAATAAATATTCGTTTGTACCCTAATCCTATAACAGACAAACTAATAATTGATTCACAGGATGAAGAGATCTTACAAATAGATATTTACGACATGAACGGCAGATCAATAATTCTGGAAAAAGTAGGTTCTACTCATGCAGAACTTAATGTAAGCAATTTGCAGAAAGGATTATATCTGATAAAGGTACAAACTAAGGCAGGTGACTACAAACAAAAGATAATAAAGAAATAATATTATCTCTTTTGGCTGATATGCATTAGCATATAAGATACTTAAAATTAGATTTAAAGAGGATGCATCAAAAAAAATGATACATCCTCTTTTTTCTTATTACTTACTTGAAAGTTCACTTTGTAGCGTTGTTTTAAAAGAGTGATTACCGATAAGAATACGGTGCGCTGCTAGTCACTTATAAAACATACAATGGCCAATTCTCAGAATAGCTATAATAAACAGCTATGGCTGTCTTAATATCTCAGCTTAATTTTGTAATATTGCATTCTTAAGAAAAAAATATCTGAGCATATAAGCCTAATAAAATATGAATGAATTTGATAACAAAGCACGTGAATGGGATAAAGAGTCTGTTCATTGGGATCGTTCAAAAGCAATAGCAGAAGGAATTTTAAGAATGATTCCCGTCAAATCCAATATGAAAGCATTGGAATATGGAGCTGGGACCGGAATATTAAGCTTTCTATTATCAGATACTTTTGAGGAAATTACGTTAATGGACAACTCCCAGGAAATGATAAACGTAATTCAAGAGAAAATCATCGCAAGTAAATCTGCAAACCTGAAGCCTTTGCTTTTTAATCTTGAGCAAGCGGAGTTTCGCTCTGATTCGTTTGACTGCATATTCACACAGATGGTATTGCATCACGTATTTAATATAGAGCTACTACTTAACAGGTTTTATCAAATACTCAATCCAGGAGGATACCTTGTTATAGCAGATCTATATCTTGAGGATGGCTCCTTTCACGGTGAAAGCTTTACCGGTCATAATGGTTTTGATGTGGAACTTCTCAGTGATAGTTTAAAAAAAGCAGGCTTCACTCCCATTGCTTCCGAGCAATGTTTTGTGATGAAAAAAGCTACAAATAAAGATATATTACGTGAATATCCTGTATTTCTGCTGATTGCAAAAAAGTCTGGCAAATAGGTTTAGCCTATTGCCGGCTAATCATAAAGTACTAAGGTATAACACAATACTTGGTTTTCAATGGAAAAGGATAAATGAATACACTGTTTATCTTGTTGTTCTAAAAGAATAGATCGTCCGTTTGGTGGTAGGAGTGGCAGGAAAAATAACCTTTTTGCCGTTCTAAAAATTAAAATTTGAAAATTCCGCAATTTGCGGTTTTCTCAAAAAAAAGATTTCTGAAACCGAAAAACACTCTTTTTTCCTGCCACTCCTGCCACCAATAAGCATAATTATATTCTGCTACAAAGCTCTAGACCAAGGATATAGACAAACTAAAGAAGAGAACTAAACAAATTAGCAAAAACAAAAGGAATCATCAACCCAAACATGTACATGTTTATCCCCTAAACATGTACAAGATTAGGTTCAAACTTGTACATGTTTGCACCCATTATTAACCAATAAAACATTAATTACTGTAAGCATATGTATTAAACTGATTCCAGTTGACTACTACAATGTGCTGGAGCTTATAGAAAAGCTGAATGCCAAAGAGCAAAAAGGCTGCTATGTTTCGGATATAGGGTTAANATGTTTCAAACAGGTTTATTTCTTAAGATAGAACTCTGGTGTAGTATTTGATATTTTATACACAGAATCGTGGCGTAGACTAAGCTCTCCTAAAATAAGCAAAGCAGATTTGAGNTCTATTTTCANCAAAGCNGAATAACGGGATTTCGGTATAGTGTCTGACTGAGTAAGACCTGCCTTCTTCATTTGTGTAGTTAATAATGAGTCCAGATTAAAGCTGTAAAGCATTACGCCTTTTTCTGAATATAAATCAAGATGGTTATCTTCGTTATTGAAATACATAGCATCCGAAGTTTTGTATTCATAAATTTTATTCAGAGAACGATATCCTTTCAATAAAACTGGTTCCAATAATTGTATATCAAAATANGTGGTAGGNGGCGCAACTTCTACCTGAGGTCTGTTACTTTGAGAGATCCGNTCTATNTCTANCGCTCTTATNCCGGGTATATAAGTTACTACTCCAAACAGCAGAATGGCAAGCAACATTACATACAGATAGCGACCGGTTCGTTTTGTAAGAAACAAAATTGCGGTCAAAGATATCACTAGTCCGGCTATNAGCAAGTACACNCGTTCTTCGGTAAANCCGTANTGATTAATTCTGTATATGGTAGCTATCCAGAACATGATATATGCAGGAAACACAATAAAGCTTGCTTTGTCATAAAACCATTTATACGGACATTTATTCACTAGCAGCACACATCCTTTCAGGAAAAACAGACCGATAGAAAATGCCAGAACAATGGCTGCAACACNTCCCTTAGGAAGCGACCACACAAATGCTATCTTGATAAAATAGAGATAAAGGATGACTGTGTAGATTAGTAATACCGGAGATAATACATAATTGAGCAATATATCTGTAAGCTTGTTAGCTATTATCTTATCTGATTTATCGTAATGAAAATAGATGAATAAGGATGGAAAGATAATCATGGATACAGCATATCCCGAATAATGAAAAAATCGGGAATCTCCAGACTTCCATATTTCAAAAATATATTGAATGGAAAAATAGACAGACGAAAGCAATGCATAGGATATTGCAGATAATACAAATGCATAAAGCAAAGAGCGTAATAATTGCAAGACACTATCCATGAAAGGGGCATTTTCTTTCTGCCATCCTGAAGCCAGATATGCTCCGGTGAGAACTCCAATAGTTACACATAAAAAGAACTCTTCACTTTCGGGCTTATGGAGCCACAGCAATGGGATAATGAAGAGTAAACACCCGTAATATATCCACCGTACGTATTTTTTGTCTGCAAATTTATTCAGCGTATACGCTATAATCATCAGCATTGGGAAATAGTAATAAAGTGATTCTCCCTGNTTTATTNCNTTTTCGAACAACANNACATTAATAACGTAGCAGATCAGTGCAATAAGTAATTCTACCGGATTAGAGCGTACTGCTTCATAACCTTTATAAAAGATATTTTTTATAGATTCTTTCATACTATTAGATGTGTAATTATTTCGTCATTTATCTCCATTTCCAGTCTAACTCAGTTTCCCATATAATATCCAGATCTTTTGTCAACAAAGTGAGGTCATTCTTAAATTCGGTATAATCAGGAGTCTTGGAAGGAATCACCACGGTCTCACCATTCTTTATCCTTATAAATAGATCATCCTTTATCTCATAAATAAACTCAATCTCGGCCAGCTTAATTTTTTCTTCTCCGAAATTATCCTTTGAAGTAATAAATCCATCTTCAAATCCAACTTCAGTTATAATCCCGATTCTTCTTTTGTAGCTTCCCTGAATATATTTCTCATAGAAATGCTTATACCTCCACCTATAGTAAAACGGATAAAAGAACAAACAGATTACAGACGAGATCAGGAAATAGTAAGCTGTAAATTTATCCTCTTTTAGAGAAAATATTAATCCTATAAATAAAAACACCAATGTAGTTAGAATCCAGCTCCGAATCCTTTTGGTCCTCATCCGTTTAGATTTCGAAGCTGTAAAAAGTAGAAACCTTAAGTAGTCTTCCTTTTCTAATTTTATCTGGTACATAATATTTGTATTTTGTACAAATATAGTGATTAATTATAATTCAAATTAAACTATTAAGAGAATTACTTTCCCTAAATAAAAATTCATCAACAGAGATAAGCCTTTTATCAAAAAAGAGGTCGTGAATTGAATGAGAATTGGATTATTTCGTACTTTTGAAAAATAACTTTAATCAAAAGAATGAAACATATCATTGCATTATGCCTTGTTCTATTTTATTCCTACATAGTTCAGGCTCAGGAATATTTTTCTATAAATACTGATGACGGACTTTCGGAAAATAATGTGCGTAACATTACTCAACTGCCCGACGGACGCATGGTAATTACTACCAATGGACTGATTAATGTTTATAATGGTACGAATTTCAGCTATATGCACTTTAAGGGAAGCGACATTTATCCATTAGCATCCTATGACGGATTCCATCACAGCTATTTAGATGAATCAGGTAAAATGTGGTTGAAAATATCTCACGGACTGATATTATTTGATTTTCAGAAAGACAAAGTGGAATCTAACTTGAATAAAGTATTAAAGGAGTTAGGGGTTAACTATGCCATTGCGGATTTCTTCATTGATGATTCAAAAAATTTATGGTTTGTTACCCGGGACGATAAATTGTATGTTTATGACGTAAAGAGGAAAAAGACAAACCTATTCCTTACACAAGCTTCCTTTCAGGGCAATAAGAAAGATCTTTTAAAAGATATTGCATTGATAGACGGAAAACTTCTTCTTTTCTATCGGTCAGGAATACATGTATGTTATAATTATGCCACAAAACGAAAAATATATGTAGATACCTCAATAGCAAATCTCATTTCAGGGAATTATGACCGCACAGTTTACATAATACCTTGCAAACATTCTTTTCTGCAAATGCAAAATGGCCCATTAGATAAAGGTATTCTTTTGAGTTATCAACTGAATACGCACAAATGGGAAGTAGTACTGCAAACCAATTATTGGCTCAACACTCTGGATTTCGATGTGAATGGTTCTATAAAGGTGTGCTGCAAAAAAGGACTTTGGAATATCAGTCCTAATTTAAAGGATAAACGATTTGTATCGAACCTCAAGACGGTAGAAGGAACAAATATAGCAACGGAAATCAGTACTATTTACCAAGATAACGAAGGCGGAACCTGGATTGGCACATTAGACAGAGGATTACTATACTCTCATCCAAAACGTTATCTTTTCAAGAACTCTGGAAAAACTTTATTCGGAGAAAGAGGGCTGAAAGGAATAAATGTGCAAGGCTTTGCAATGGCTGATGCTGATAATATGCTGGTGGCCACGAATCAAGGTCTTTTTAAATACAGTTTAAAGAATTCGGAGCTCTCACCTCTATTGGGTTTCCCCCTTACCAATTGTATTTCTTTGGTACAGGGCAAAGGCAATAGGGTTTGGGTGTGTACCAGTGACAGAGGATTTTTTTCTATACAAAATGGTCAGATCAAGCATTATGAACTTCCGGGAAAAACGATCAATTCTATTTTTGAATTACCGGATGGACAACTGACCCTTTGTCTATCTCAAGGTGTGTGTACGTTTAATCCCTCCACAGGGAGAATTGATCCTGTAAAATCAAAAAGCGGGTTGAAAGTAACAGGAGTCAAACAGCTTGTAAAATTGAAGAATAACCTTTTACTGGGTCTGGATGCAGAGGGTTTGTTTATATATGATTGGACGAAGGGCACTCTCTCCTTAGTGAAAATGATGGGTAAAAAGTACAAGACGGCCAACTTTTCACGTTATAATAGTATTTGCGTTGATCATCGGGGATGCTTCTGGCTAGCTACACAAGATGGTTTACAGGTATGGAATCCAAAGAATAATCAGATGGTAAATATTCATACGGAAGATGGTTTGGTGAATAACAGTGTACAAAGTGTTTTTGAGGATACACATCACACAATGTGGGTGATTACAGCCAATGGCATATCACACCTTACTGTTTCCAATGACTTTCTACATTATTCGATAGAGAACTTCAACCATTACGATGGAGTTATTCAAGGCGAATTTTTACCTTGTTCTCACTTTATAACCCCTTCCGGTGAGTTGTTTATTGGAGGAATCGATGGGTTTAACAAAGTAAACATGAACTATATCCGTGCCATGAAGTTACCTGGGCTAACTCCTCTTTTCGTGAAACTGGAAGTGAATGATGTTCCTGTCAAATGTGATTCTCTCTATAATGGCAACCAAATATTAAAACAATCTATTACAACAACAAAAGAGATTGTCCTCAATTATAATCAAAACTTCATTGCGCTAGAATTTTCAGCTTTGAATTATATAAATTCCACCCACACCCGTTACCGTTATAAGTTGGAAGGAGTAGACGATAACTGGCATGAGATAATGTCAAAGGATGGATTAGGTCGTGCCTCTTACACTAATTTAACTCCTGGAACCTATCACTTCTATATTCGAGCTTCTTACAATGGTAAAAACTGGGAAGAAGGTAAAACAGTTTCAATGATTATCACTATTCGTCATCCATGGTGGAGCACTCCATTTGCCCTATTCATTTATGTGATTCTGATATCAGTAATTCTGTTTAAAGCGATTTCTTACTATATAAAATGGAACAAGCAAAGAATAATGCGCCAACAAAAGGAACAGTTGGATGAAATGAAATATCGCTTTTTTACAAATATCAGTCATGAGTTCCGCACACCGCTTACATTAATAATTACTCCACTTGGAGCAATGATAAAGGATCTGAAAGATGAAAAGTTGAAATTGAAACTAACTTCAATTTATAAAAATGCCCAGGAACTCCTAACGCTGATTAACCAGCTGCTTGATTTCAGAAAACTTGAAGCTAAAGGTGAAAATGTGAACCTGACATATGGTGACATGATTCAGATACTAAACGACATTTATCAATCATTTCAACCATTAGCTGCAGAAAAAGGAATCCGGTTTATATGGGATAGTGACGTTCCACAGCATTATGCCTACTTTGATAAAGATAAAATACGGAAGATTTTTAATAATTTAATCTCCAATTCCTTCAAGTTTACAGAAGCTGAAGGCGAAATAAAGTTAAAGATCTCACTTCTTGAATCAGAAGGAAAAGCTGCTGCCCTGTCCGTTATTGTGAGTGATACAGGTTGTGGAATCAAAAAAGAAAATATTCCTCATATATTCGGACGTTTCTATCAAATGGGAAACAGTAAATATTATCTAGGTAGTGGAATAGGCCTCCATCTTGTAAAAGAGTATATTTCATTGCTTAGTGGCGAAATATATGTGCAGAGTGAATGGCAAAAAGGAACAACATTCACTATCACACTTCCAACGACGCCCAAACCTATTATTACACAACCTGTTACAGAGTTCCAAGCATTATCTGATACAACAAATGAGCAAGACAAAAGCGTACAGCCACAGATCCATACAATTCTTTTAGTGGAGGACAACGAAGAGTTTGTTCAATTCATGAAAGAACAGTTGGAGGTTATTTACCGGATTATTATTGCATCTGATGGTGTGGAAGGCCAAGAAATGGCCCTTACCTACTCTCCCGATTTAATTATCAGTGATGTAATGATGCCACGAAAAGATGGCCTTGAACTTTGCAGAGATCTGAAAAAGGATGTAAGAACGTCTCATATTCCTTTTATTTTACTTACAGCATACTCCTCAAATGAGAAAGAATTGTTTGGTTATAAGTCTGGTGCTGATGAATTTATTAGCAAACCGTTCAGCATGGATATTCTTTTGTTGAAAATTCAAAAGCTTATTAAGGAGCAGGATGCTCGAAAGGAATTGTTTGCAAAAAAAATAGAAGTAAAGCCCAGTGAACTAACCATTACTTCTCTGGATGAAGAGCTGATACAAAAAGCCATTGCCTGTGTGGAACGGAATATGAATAATACGGAATATACAGTGGAACTTTTCAGCTCGGATATGAATATGGAACGAACCGTGCTCTATCGTAAGTTACAGTCTGTGGCCGGACTACCACCCTCCGAATTTATCCGGACTATCCGTCTGAAGCGAGCTGCCCAGTTATTGGAGTCACACAAATATAATGTTACCGAGGTTGCCGGTATGGTAGGTTTTGCTACCCCAAAGTACTTTACCAAATATTTCAAAGAAGCTTTTGGAGTTCTCCCATCTCAATATGGAGCTAAGTAAACTAATGAAGAAAATTATAAAATAGAGCCTAACAACAGGTGACATTTTATGCAACAAACTATAAAACATCTGCAATTTGCAACAAATTGACCAGTTTTAAACAACATAAAAATAGCATTTCAAACTCTGCATTCAATAATTTTGCCTTTGATTCGATTTGCATAACTGATAGTGCAGCCACGTCGGATGCTTAGGTTTATGGCGTATCGAAATTAAAACAGAGTTCAAGTTATTAATCTTAAATAAAAAAGAGATTGTCACAAAGAATAGTCAGTTTATCTTTTTAGACAACCTCTTTATTAAATTACTATTTTATGAAAAAGAAATTGCTGTTTGCATTTGCCTTCCTGGCAACACTATCCCTCTCTGCGCAAAATTATGAAAAGACGCAGAGTGGAGTAAAAGCCCAAACGGAGGGTATGAAAATAGAAGTTCAGTTCTATACTCCTTCCGTAGTTCGGGTGGTGAAGTATCCCGAGCTCACCGAGCTCAAGAAGCAGAGTCTCTCTGTAGTGAAACATCCCGAAGAAGTAAAGTACCAGTTATCTACCCAAGGTGATGTGGTTTGTTTGTCAACGGATTGTATCAATGTGGCTTTGAATACCGTTACTGGGAAAGTTTCATTCACTGACAAGCAAAAGAATCCTTTGTTGACTGAGAAGGATTATGGTACACAGTTCTCGGCTATTAAAGATGGACCGAACGATAGTTATAAAGTGCGCCAAGCATTCTTATTAGATAAAGAAGAAGCTATTTATGGACTCGGTCAGCAACAAACAGGGAAAATGAATCAACGAAACCAGATTCTTCCTCTTCAGAACTGGAATATGAAAGTCTGCATTCCTATGATTCAGTCAGAGAAAGGTTATGGTATTTTCTGGGATCAGTATTCCATCTCTGATTTTGTAGATAATCCGCAAGAGATGTCTATGGAATCTGTTGGTACTTGTGCTGACTACTACTTCATGTATGGCGGAAATGCAGATGGCGTAATTGCTAAAATGCGCGACTTGACAGGTCAGTCTCCTATGTTACCTCTATGGGCTTACGGATTCTTTCAAAGTCGTGAACGTTACAAAACACAAGAAGAACCTGTAGCAGTTGTAGCAAAATATCGTGAACTGGGTGTTCCACTTGATTGCATTATCCAGGATTGGCAATATTGGGGCAAAGATAGTCTTTGGAATGCTATGAATTTTGATCACAATACTTATCCTGATCCTCAAGGCATGGTTGATAAAGTTCATAAAATGAATGCAAAAATGATGATTGTGGCCTGGCCTGGATTTGGTCCTTTAACTCCACAATATAAAGAACTTAAAGAAAAAAACATGCTGATAAACTTTGATACATGGCCTCCTGAATCTGGTACAAAGCCTTATGATGTATATAATCCGGAAGCCAGAGATCTCTATTGGAAATACTTAAGCAAAGGTGTTTTCTCAAAAGGATTTGATGGATGGTGGCTGGACTCTACCGAACCGGATCATATCAATGTAGAAGAAAAAGATTACGATCAACTAACTCATCTGGGTACTTTCCGCAGTGTTCATAATGCTTTCCCGTTGATGACAGTGGGCGGTGTTTACGGTCATCAGCGTGCTGAGACTTCTAACAAACGTGTGGTAATTCTGACTCGTTCTGCTTTTGCCGGACAACAAAGATATGCTGCAAATACCTGGAGTGGTGATGTTGTTTCTGATTGGGGAGTCCTCAGGAAACAAATAGTGGGAGGATTGAATTTTGCTCTTTGTGGCATTCCTTACTGGAATACTGATATTGGAGGTTTCTTTGCCGGAAGATATGTAAAGAATGGCGGAGCAAGAAATCCTGAATTCCAGGAACTTTATGCACGTTGGATGCAGTTTGCCACCTTTACTCCTATGATGCGTTCTCATGGAACGGATATTCCAAGAGAGATTTATCAACCTGAGTTCGACGAAAAAAAGAGTATAAAAAAGGGGTAAAATGGCTTAATTTTATTATATTTATAACTGACAATTAATAACATAATAAATATTAAAAGCTCATGTTTACCCCAGATAAAATTACTGAAATATTCTGTATTGCAGATGATTTCTGCAAAGAATTTGATCAAGAGATCAAAAAATATCAAATAACGACTACTCCAGAGCAGAAAAGCTACAATCGTTCCTGCCGTATGACAGACAGTGAGATCATGACTATATTGGTAGGCTTCCACTTTGGCACATTCCGTAACTTCAAGCATTACTACCTGTTTTATATAAAAGAACATTTAGCCAAAGAGTTTCCCAATTTGGTTTCTTATAATCGTTTTGTTGAACTGCAAGGAAAATTATTTGTGCAATTAGCTCTGTTTCTGAAATTGATTTGTTTCGGAGAATGCACAGGTATAACCTATGTTGACAGCACTTGTATTCGTGTTTGCCATAACAAACGAATAAAGCGCAACAAAGTATTCAAAGGTTTGGCTGAGACAGGTAAGAGTACGATGGGATGGTTCTTTGGATTTAAATTACATTTGGTCTGTAACGAACGGGGAGAACTTTTGAATTTCTGCTTGACGCGAGGGAATGTTGATGACCGCAACAAAGATGTTTTCAGCGTATTAAGCAAGGATTTATTCGGAAAGCTATATGGAGATAAAGGATACATTTCTACTTCTTTGTTTGAGGTTTTGTTTAATGATGGTATCCATTTGGTTACAGGCATTAAGAATAACATGAAGAATAGGCTGATGAGTTTGAAAGACAAAATACTGCTTCGTAAACGATCTGTTATTGAAACCATTAATGATGAATTGAAAAATATCTGCCATGCAGAACATTCCAGACATAGAAGCCCGGCTAATTTCATTATTAACATCTTAGCCGCATTAGCGGCATACAGCTTTTTCCCGAAAAAGCCATCTATCAAATTTGAAAGAGAAAAAAGCACGCAATTGGCTTTGTTCTTTTAATTATAGAATTCTTCTTAACAAGACTTAATGACATTCGATTTATAAATCGAATGAGGGCAGTTATGAAGAGACCTCAAAGGATTGAGTAGAAGAATTCTCGTCGAACTCAGGTTATCAGTTTGGAAAGAGAGGTGAATGGGCATTTGATGTACAAGAAAAGTTTATTAACTTGCGATATTCATTGCTCCCTTATACATATTCAACAGCCTGGGATATAACTCATAAAGCAGGTTCCTTTATACGTGCTCTGGTAATGGACTTTGCAAAAGACAAAAAGGTGCTTGATATAGATAATGAATACATGTTTGGACATAGCTTCCTTGTAGCTCCTGTTACAGAAAAAGGTGCGAAAGCACAGCTGGTTTATCTTCCTGCCGGCAAAATCTGGTATGATTTCTGGACCAATGAACAATTGCAAGGTGGTAAACAGATAAGTAAAGAAACTCCTATCGACATTATGCCATTATATGTTAAAGCAGGAAGCATTATCCCTTTCGGACCAAAAGTACAATATTCTTCAGAGAAAAAATGGGATAATCTGGAACTACGAGTTTATACAGGAGCTAATGGTGAGTTTACTCTTTACGAAGATGAAAAGGATAACTACAACTATGAAAAAGGAACTTATTCTATAATTCCAATTAAATGGGACGAACAGACTGGTACACTTACTATTGATAAACGACAAGGAAAGTTCAACGGTATGCTGAATAATCGCAAGTTTAAAATTGTTATTGTTAACGGGAATAAAGATAAATCTACTAAAATAACAAAGAAAGTTTCATATAACGGAGAAAAAGTTATTGTAAAGTTATAAAATAAACTGATTAGAAAAAGAGGTTGTCCAAAAAATAATTTGAACAATCTCTTTTTTTATGGTTAATCTTAGACTTATTAATCAATAAAAAACACACCTAATATTTATTCAAGTAAACCACCCAATTGCCTGAATATTAAATCTTTTTCAGAGGGTGATTAAGCCACCACACTACCGTGAATATATTAATTGTTAAAACAAAATCTAAAACCAGTCCATATATAAAACATTGTTAAATCAAGCACAATATTATATGTTATATAGCATATTATAAAAAAAATACTCCTATCTTTGCAGCGTAATAAAAAAGTAAAGTTAAACCGCTTATCAAAATGTGATAAGCAAAAAAGAGGTAAATTATGAATGCAAAAATTGATGAAATTTCAATGCTACAGTATCAGATTAAAAGATACCAGACAGCAGGTAAAGGAACAATGTGTCAAACGCTGAATGCTAAACTGCAAAAGTTGATAAAAAAACAGACAGCAGCTTAGTGCTACTAAAAAAGAATTATAGTTTCTAATAATAGATAGGGCTTTCTTCGCAATTGAGCGTTGATAGCCTTTTTTTATAAAAGAATTCCGGAAAATTCAACCCATTTCTGGAATTCTAAACAATAAGCCCCTTTTATATTAAATAATTTAATATTGGCATCATAAAATTTTCATTATCACAAGTTTTATCTAGTTATTTACCATATTTTCTGCATTTTCAATCCGAAATAGCTATTTAATATCTCTTTTGTTGCAGCGGGGTTTACACGAACAACAACAGTAAAGGAATAGGGCGACTAACCACAGCACTGTTTTGATGACCGTTATATACAAACAAAAAAGGCCTTTCAAATCCTTTTATATGTATATAAAAGTTAAATATAGCCTACTTTTATACTATTTTACATGTTATGCAACATATATTTAAAGAAAAGCCCGTATATTTGCATCGAAATAAAAAATAAAAATAAAAACAGCTTATCAAAACGTGGTAAGCACAAAAGATGAACAAATTATGAAAAAAAGAATCGATGAGATTTCAATACTTCAGTATCAGATTAAAAGATACCAAGCTGCAGGTAAAGGTGTAATGTGTCAGGTTTTGAATACTAAACTGTAAAAACTAATCAAAAAGCAAGCAGAAACAGAAGCATAACAAATAGTTTAGAGAGTAGTTTTTAATAATAGGATTGGCTTTCCTCGCGCATTAAAGCGATGGTAGCCTTTTTTTATACCCAAAAATCCCGGAAGACTACTTCCGGGATTTACTATAAAATATATAGGTGTTATTCTATTAATAAATCAGGTTCTCCAAAACCACTTTATCCGGGTAAAAAACATTGTTACCAGCACAGCGATAGAGGTAATAATCACTCCTCTCAGAAATCCCAGCCAGGCATTAGCTGATAGATAAGAAAGCAAAGGGTATATTCCCAGAATATTGGCAACAGGAATTATAAATAAATCTCCAGACACGTAAGCGATCATTGGGTTTTGTCCTGACATTACCAGAAACTTCGTGGAACGAATATATCCGTAAAAATCACAAAGAATATTGAAAGCCAGCAATGCCATAAATGCTAGTCCGGATGTCACAAAATAATAACTGTAAGTTGGGGGATCTTTTTTAATTCCTCCCTGATAGGACTCAAAAAAAAGTCCTAATATCAGTAAGAAAGAACCTGCATAAAAAAGATCTTTCCATAATCTTTGATAATTGCTCCTGGCATTCTTTAACAAGAAACAGCCCAGCAATAAAAGAGGGGCATTTATAACCAGGTTAAAAGTGACCAATCTACTTTGCAGGAAACAGAGATTCAGTATAATTATGCTAATTGTCAAAACTAAAAGATATCTGGACAGATGATGATCATTATCTTCAGATAATGCAGTTTCCTTATTTCTACGGATCATCCATTCCATCAAATATTCTCCGGCGATACTACCCGGTATAACAATAAATAGATATTTCAGATAAGTAAACTTATACATCCATGGGACAGGAGTATAATTAAATATTACCTGTGCCCACGATCCTTCTATTTCTGATGATAAAAGAATAGCCATCAGGAAAATAAGGACTGCAATTCTTGCTAATCGGTTATTACGGGTAAAAATATAAACAATAGAGCCAAATATGGCCATATTAGCCAACAGTAAGATAATAATATTACTAAAGTCCAGGCTCCATACTCTGCCATCCGCATACTTCACATTAATCATTAGCATAAAAGCTAATAAATAAGCAATGAGCTTTATACCAATATGTGCCCAACCAGGAATCTTCAAGGGCATTCGCATAAACATAGGAAAAAGCAATACAAAAGAAATAAGAGCCAATCCCCATGAACGAATATCCTGAGGTGAGCTTAGTACATAAGGATAGAAATGCTGGATAAAAATAGCAAAAAAAGTAAGTTGTACACCCCTTTTAACAGCATCCCATATCAAACGGATTTGGCTCTCTCCTTTTTCTATTCGTTTTCCTATTGAGAAAGGAAAAGCAGCCCCCATCGAAAAGAGGAAAAAAGGGAACACCAGATCAACCCATGTTAATCCGGATAAAGCAGGATTATATACATGCATGGGAGGAGGTTCCTGAGAATGATACATCCATGCAGGAAGAATTCCTGAGGCAACAGTAGCCGACAAAACCATAGTTAATATTGCATATCCCCGTAGGGCATCTAAGGCATAAGCTCTTTGATTCATATCGTTTATTTTTTAGTTTACTATTTTAAAGCTCCACCAGCTCTCATTCCATCTTCTACTTCTTTCCATAAGTTCTTATTAATGATGTGCACAATATCAAACACCATCAAACCATCAGATGCTTTTAAATTCATTTCTATTGTTTTGGAAAGTTTTGAAGGATTAGTATAAAACTGATCAACCAGAATACCTCCCATAAATTTATTTCCTTTCAATATGCCTTTTAACTTTTCGCAAGAACCTTCAACACAGTACCATGTTCCAGACTGAGCCTGGCTATCCGTTTCATTCCATATACTATGATTACTTTTACAATATTCTTCCTTTGTTATATCGGTGTAATAATTCCCTGTAGCATATAAGTCTATTATATCTCCATAAGCATAATTCTTATATTCAGGTGTAGCCCAATCGAAAACCTTACTCGGATCATACCTTTTACTTGCAAAGTTCACACCTACTTCATAATAAGAAGGATACCAGGCTCCAGTATAAGTACCGAAAGAAATATTTTTATTCACTGATTTCACTTCTTTACGAGCAAGACACATGAAATCATAAATATTCTTCGTTCTCCATTCAATCCATTTTAGAAAATACTTTCCCCTTTCCGGATAATATTTTCCCTCAGAGTTTTTCTTCCACATATAAATATCAGTAGGGAAGTTAGTAATCTTCTGTCCGATGTAAGCTTCAAATTTTTTCCGGGATAATTCTGAGAAATCAGTTTCAATACCATCATACCGTACTCGGTCTAACATCAAACCGTCTAAATCTGGATATTTATTTACAACTTCTTTCAGTATATTCAGGATATGTTTCTGAAAGTCAGGGTTAATAGGATTTACCATAGCAGAATATTTCTTCTTTTGCTGAGTAATAGGTATAATCCCTTTATCGGGTGTAAAAACCATCGATGCCCATTCCGGATGAGCAGAATAGATCAGCCCACGGTCAAAATAGTTATGTCCGGCAACAAAGACATTTAATGAAGCATGTACTTCTAGTCCTATTTTATGGGCTGACTTTATAAAATAGCCCAGATAATCAAAGTTACTTCTTTTAAATCCGTTCCATTCATCCATGCGAGGAGCATAAGCACTTTCATAAAGTACTTCTCCGGTTATAGGGCGAATATCTACAATGGCATGGGTAAAACCTAACGATTTTATTTTTTTTAAATAGAAATCAATGGAGTCTGTACTGCTAAAACGGGCAAAATTAGCCTCAGCATCAAACCACATTAAAGCAGGTTTACCTTTTGTCAATTTCTTATTTGATGCTCCATTACTTGTTACTATCACAACAAAAAACATGATTATTAAAAAAGTTATTTTCCTCATCTATGTTACTATTTATTTGTTCATTTTGCTTTTTCTGTATTTTACTCCAAATCCTCCAAAAGATGCCTGCAATTCTATATAAGAACAGGTTATTATATAGTCAATTTCTTTCTTGTGCGTAAATAACAGCCCGCTCAATCCATATCTTATGACCTGTTGATTTTGGATTCATATCATCTGAAACAATCAGATTCAAAGTGTGTTTTCCATTTTTCAGACCCAAAATATGAAATATAGATGCACGGTTAACATTGTATTTGCCAGCCTCTTCTCTATAATAGGCATCTATCTTACTGATAAATCTCCCATCTACATAAATATTAGCACGTCCGCCATCTACATTCCAGCTTCCTAAAAGTGAAATGCCGGTTCCTTCAAAAGGAATCTCAAGTGAAGAGCCTGGTAACGTTGCCAATTTATATAAATCAGGATCTCCATCACCATATACAAAATCTTTCCATTCACCTTTAAACACCCACTTCAAAGAATCGCTTACCTGAGCCTGATAACTCATATACATACCAGGAAAAGATTGTTCCAATTTCCCTTCAAAGGAAGGCGATTGTATTCTAATCTTATATGCATCACCATTTATCTGGCCACCATTTGCTACCACATTCTCATTTATAAAAATCAATGACTGAGACACCGCTTTCTTATATGAATAATCTGTATGCAGAAAGTTCTTATCAGCCATAGCCGGAATATAAGACCTGAACTTCTCCGGTATATTGGAATATCCTTTGACTATTCCCAGTACAGCTGCTACATTTGATGAATTACAGTCTGTATCCTGACCACAACGAATAGTAATCTGCATCGTTTTTTCAAGGTCTCCTCGGCCATAAAGTAATCCAATGGTAACAAAAGCACCGTTAATTTTCGCATCTATATTAAAGTCATGATATGGAATACAAATATCTGTTTTGCCCCATTTATCTTGTATCACTTGCCAAGTCTTACGCCAATCATCTGGATATTTGTTATATCCGTTAATTACATCTTTTATACACATAGCATAAGTACTTTTGGCTGGAATCGCTTTCAAGGCATCAGTAACTATTCGTTCCAGATTATTATCAAAATAAGCTAAAGTATGTATTGTAGACAAATATATACCTCCATACAAACCATCTCCATAGGACATGATTCGTCCTATTTTATTACACATTCTAGCAGATGAGGCAGACATTCCGGGATTTATAAATCCGATAAAATCTGATTCAATCTGAAAATCAATGTCATCTGCATGCATATTATAAATCGGAATACCAGACGAAGGTGGCATTATTCCATCCATAAAATTTTTGCGTGCTTGTAGATTTGCATGACAAAGAGGAAATTTCGCATTAGCCAAGCCTTCAGAAAGCTTCTCTGCAGGCACATTCTGCCCATATTTTTCCATCATCATCATGAAGTTCAGCTGACCATAAATATCGTCTTCCAGAAGAGATTCTTCAACCATTGCAGGTTTCCATGGAATATCTCCATCAAACATTTTTCCAACAGCCTGGAATTCCATCTCATGACCGCATGTTACGCCTATCATCTTTCCTGCCCAGCCTCCTGCAACTTTATCTTTTAACTCCTTTTGGGTTATTTTTTTATATTTGCCAGTTGCATTTGCCGATAAGAAAGACAGAAACAATAGCAAAAAGAATACACTATTTTTTTTCATTATCATTATCCGTTTGCATCTCTATTTACTTATAGCTCCATAACTTTACTTTTTAGTTACAGAATTTAAATATTTATCTATACCAGTTTTCAGATAAGTCCAATACCCATATTGCTTTACATGTATAATATCAAACAAAAAATAGCCATTTCCAGTATTAATACATGCATCAACAGTATTAGTAACAGCAACGCCAACATCCGTTCCGGCAGGAATAGTCCAGTTACCGACATCTGGTCCTCCTGCAAATTTCGTGTCACCCATTAAAAGCACTTTAGCATTTTTACAAAATCCTTGTACATTCCATTCGCCACTTCCGTAAATCTGATCAGCAGCAGCATAAGCACCAATCAGCATAAAATCAAAGTGGTCAGCATAACCATAGTTTTTATAATCAGAAGTAGCCCATTGAGGATATTTAGCAGCAGTATCATATCTAGGACTTGCCCAATTTACTCCAGAATCGTAGTAAGTTGAATACCATCCACCGACATATACTCCAAACTGAATCTTGGGATTAACAGATTTGACTGTACTCCGGGCTTTAACAACAAAATCATGAATAGTTTTCACCCGGAATTCCAGCCATTTCTTAAAATATTTAGGGAGACTGGAAGGCAAGGAATAAGAGCTTGTTCCAGGAACGACTATATCAGAAGGAAAATTTGTAATTTTCTCGCCAATATACTGTTCAAACTTGAGTTTCGTATATTCTGAGAAATCGCTTGTCAGATTATCAAAACGGCAACGATCGAGAAATACTCCATCTAAATTATATTTTGCCAAATCACCCAACAAAGCAAGAATAAAGTTCTGTACATCTTCATTTACCGGATTCAAAAACTTAGTCGCATATGCATCATCGGGCACATCCATCACATTTTTAACGCCTGTCGTAAGATTTAGCGTCGTAGCCCAATCCTTCTTTGAAGAGTCACGGTAAAGTAAACCTTGAGGATCACCCAAACCATAAAGATATCTGTTTCCTCCAACGAAAGTATTAATAGAGGCATGTACTTTAAGTCCAAGTTCATGACCAATATCGATAAATGCCTGAAGATAATCCCAACTTGCAGTACGTTCGTAGAACTTATACTGGCTACCCTCCCATATATCAAGTTTCTTCACCTGGTCTACAACATTCGTTTTAAAAAGTACGTCTCCCATGGTAGGACGTACATCTACAACAATATCTGTGAAACCAGTTTCCTTTACTTTAGTCAGATCTCTACGGATATTCTCCTGGCTGTTGGCATAATCCGGGAAGTTGGCGGCAGCATCAATCCAAATATAACGAGGTTTTACTACAGTGTCTACATAGGTCGAATCGTTCCATTCCCATTCAGGCGTTCCTTTCTTGTCATTCCCACAGCTAAAAAGTAAGAACAATACTAAAACAGCCACGCACAACACAGATATGTTTAACAACTTTTTCATATTTAATACATTGTGAAATAATCACTTAAGAGATACAGCAGTAACGATGGAACGCTCTTTACCATCACTTGGTTTAATTGTTTCTTTGCCATTAACTAACATACATGAAGAACCTCCCCCATCTAAGTTAAGAGCATCGATACATCCAAGGCTCTGAAGAATTTTTGCTTCTTCGTCAAGTGTGAAACCAACAACACCCTGAGTCATATTGCGCCCTTCACAAACAAAAAATATAAGTTGACTATTTTTAGTAATACCTATAGCTGTTCTAGGATTATTTGATTCTGGTCCAACTCCACTTTCACTATCAAATAGTTCTTCAATATAGGTATTAGCATATTTACCCTCCTTAATTAAAACAGGTCCACCACCAATTGCATTATTAGCTTTCCAGATAGTTGCTCCTTCAGGAAAGCTGGCAGAAGGCATTTGAAATGGTGTTTCTCCTGATCTATTTTTCGCCGGTGAAGGATAAGAATAAGTCACATTATTATTAGTATAAATCCAGTTTACTTTATAACTACCATCACTCATCAAGCCAAAAGCACCACGGGTAGGATAATAAAGCACAGTAGCATTAGCACGATATTCAATCTGATTGTTGGGGCTGATTACCTTACCATCACGGCACAACATACTCAACGAGCTTCCGTCCCAAAAATATCCACCATTCATAACAATCGGAGCCTTATCAACGTTATAAAATTCAGAAAGCGTTTTATAGCCTTTGACCTCACCAAGCACACTAAAAACAGCACCTTTACTCATATCGGCAACAGCAATATATGCAATCGTACTTTTACCTTGCAACGTAGCCTGAGATTTATATACTCTGATGTAAGAAGGTAAGTCTCCAAAGCTTTTCTGTAACGTCCACCCCTGTGAAATAATCACAGAATCAGGATTAGACGTATCTGTTTCAGGATCATCCCATTCCCAAGCAGGAGTATTAACACTATTTTCCTTACTGCAAGAAGAAACTGTAGAGACAAGTATTATAATTACAAAGACTATAAAAAAAATCTGGAACTGTTTTTTCATATTTTGAAAATAATAAAGAAAACCTGTATCCCTTCATTCAAAGAGATACAGATTTTCTATTAAACATTATTTCTTTATACAATCAAATTGATATGCACCAAGTACTTTACAGTTATTATCTATATAATACAAAGTGAGATTGTAGCCATCAACAGATGGAACAAGTAATACGTCACCCATAGCAGAAATACCATCACCAGCTGTCAGGAATGAAGTTACTGTTGGTGAGAAAACTAATGCACCGGAATTATTCACTGCACCAGAGAACTGGCTTGTACTCGTTACATCATACAAATAAATTTGTGTATTAATAGCCCACTGTGGGAAATGAGAAATACACCCCAGAGCGAGGTAACGAGCACCATTGAATTGTTTAACATCAAGGCAGTTATTATTATATGCCCATCCACTGCCATCACTTTGAGGTTGCAGATTTGCAGCAGATTCATTTGTACTTCCATTCATAAAATGTAATATATCAGCATCGTAGAATGAGGTAAAATAACCATCAGCTACATTAGTTGTAGCATAAACAATATCAGCAACTGTGACGCCAGAACTCCATGCAGCAGTACCAGACATAGTAATAATCTCAGGATTTCCCACATTACCATTCGTTACAATCCAACGTACAAAACTCTTCGATCCACCCCAATTGGCAAGTTCTGCACTAATAATTGCATTAGAGTCTATGTTGCCTTGTACTGATACCTTTGCACCCAAATCAGAACCTGTAGAATTATCATATGACAAGAACAAAACTGGAGTCTTATTAACAGCAATGGTACGATAAATCTTAAAGGTACTTCCTGTTGCAGCATAATCACAAATCAAAAGATTACCGCCAAGGTCATTCGTAACACAGCCATCAGCTTTTGCAGTTCCTAAAGTAATTTGTCCTATCTTAGCACCTGTTATGCGATTAAAATAAGTCGGAGTAACGCCATTGCCAGTGCACAATATCAAATTACTACCTATAACAGCCAACGAAGGATTATTGTTTGATAACCAGTCAATTCCCTGTGTAGTAAAATCAAACTCAAAGAGTTTCTGCTCACTTCCATTTCTGAATCCATAATTAACCTTCTCTGGAGCTGATTTAGAAATAGTATATTCTTTTTTCGTTACTCCATCATGTGCTGTAACTGTAAGCTTGGTTTCTTGATTAAGATTCAGAGCTGTTACTCGAGGATCAGGAGAGATTGTTGAGTGTGGCGATATCTTTAGATTTACCTTAACAGAAGAAAGATCCTGGGTTGTAATCAAAGAAATAGTTTTGTTATCCTGATCAATAACACCTGTTACTCCTGTTATCCCATTTGCTTCATCATCTGGAATTGCAAAATAAGTAATATCGCAGCCCGTAAGCGATACAATTTTACCCGTTATGCAAATTTGTTTTTTTTCACCACGTGCGTTGGTAAAAGTATAATAATTCTTTTTGGTTAAGTCAACCACTCCTAATTTAGGTTCAATAAAACAGTTACTGTCAAATTCACCTACAAGTCTCATCTTTGTTATAGCTGTAGTAAGGTCACTTTCTTGCGGATAATAATAAGGTACCTGAACAACTATATCCGAAGATAAATCCGTCACAGTTGTCTTAAATGCAGCCTGTTGATCATCTTTATAAGTGCCTTCTGCAAAATAGGCAGTCACACTATTCAGTCCCTCTCCTTGTGCGGTTGAGGATAATTCATCGGGAGATTGACAACCACACATTATGCTGATTGCCCCGATAAGTAATATAAATATATTCTTTTTCATAATGATTTACTTTTAAAAGGTTATCTCCACTCCTCAAATTGCTTAATAGACGAATTATTATCTAATTCACCTTGTGGCAATGGTATGCGGTAAAGTTTCTCTGGGAAATGACGGTCTTGCTTGTCACAATCTACATAAGTGTAAGTAAATGTTCCGTTAGCATTTTTTTCTATCTTCAGACCATGTACACGAGATTTCTCATAAGCTGAATGTGCCAGTTTCCAACGACGCATATCCCAGAAAAGAAGTCCTTCATAAGAAAGTTCTACTTTGCGTTCCTGGCGAATAACAGCCATTAACTCTTCACCGGCTTTAGACGTATATGGTAACCCCACTCTTGTTCTGATTTGTTTAACCGCATCATTTGCTTTATCCGCATCATTGGTATGAAAACAAGCTTCTGCATAATTTAGTAAAACTTCTGCATAACGAATTGCTATCCAAGGCTGAGTACTTCTTGTATTAACAGATAAATCATGTGATTCATCAACAAGTTTTCTTAAATAATAGCCTGTAGTAGTTCTTCCTGCCGGAGCTGGATCATCACTATAAGAACACCATCCGTCAACCCCGCCAATAAATGGTTCAACGGCACGTCCTTTCCACAAAGCACCATTATACAGAATAGAAGCTTTGAAACGAGGTTCCAATTGATCATAGGGAGGAGTATCAATTGTTCCTGTGGTTGAATGCCATTTTGACCAATCAGGAATACCTCCGGAAGCAAGTTCATAAGATTCAACCATTTCCTGAGTTGGAGTACCCAATCCTCCTTGTGAAACTCCAGGATCACCTTTTGGAGAGAATTCATCGTCAAAGTTATGATAAGGACTATTCAGATTATAATCGTATTCTAGTATAGCTTCTTTATTTCCACTACTTGCTCCGGTTTTAAATGCATCAGCATAATTACTGGCCAATTCGTACTTATCTAATTTAAAAACACTATCTGCAGCAACTTTAGCAACTTCCCATCTTTCAGCATAAAGCATTGCTCTTGAAAGGAAAGCATATGCAGCCCCTTTTGTCACACGACCATATTCACTTGCATCCCAATCTTTAGGAAGATTTAATCCGGCAAACTTCAGATCGTTTTCTATCATATCCCAACCTTCAGTTTCTGTACTTAGCGGAGTGTTACTTTTAATCTTATCCAGATTCTCATCATAAAGAATAACATTTTTATAACGTTTTACTAGCTCAAAGTATAAGAAGCCACGGAAAAAACGTAGTTGTCCTTCAAGACGAGCTGTTGTCTGACTATCAAAAGAACTGTATTTCTTCATATTACTAATAGCCTCATTTACGCGACGGATACGTTCATACAAATAACTCCAGTTTCCTAAGTCATATGAAGCCCAACTTGCAGTCATTATAGATGCATACATAAAGAGGTTACATCTGTTCATATGTGTAAAATTGGTCATAGAACCATATTTCAGAGTTTCAGTAAAACCTTCAGTAAGACCATCTACTGATTGACCTAAATCAAAACTTCCAAAGACTCCTATGTTACTATAGAAATCATTTACCGCCAATTCTGCATAATCTGGATTACTCCATATTAACCTGTTTGACACCCTATCTGTGGGGGTTATATCAAGAGTATCTGTACATCCGGCAAAAGAAAGTGAGCAACCTAAAATTACTGCACTTAATATTTTTATATTTACACGTTTCATATTTTAATATATTAGAATGTAAGAGTAATACCTGTCATAAATGTCCTCTGCTGAGGATAATATCCATTATTTACACCCGGAGATTCAGGATCGATACCCTGAGGAAGTCCTGATAAGGTGAATAAATTCGATCCTTGCACAAATATTCTCAGTTTATTTACGCCAATTCTATCCATTAGTGGCTTAGGGAAAGTATATCCTATCTGAGCTGATTTCAAACGAATGTATTTACCATCACGAAACCAGAATGTAGAACCTAATCCATTATTATTATGCGGATCATTCACTGTTAAACGAGGATAAGTACCACTGGTGTTATCCGGTCTCCATGCATTTTCAACCAAATAACGTGGAGAGTTACCACCCTCTTTGAATGTTTGGGTAAAGATTGTGTTATCATCATACCCGTTATAGTAAGTACCGGTTAGTGATACATCACATATAGCACCACCTGTAAACTGTGCATTAAAGTCTAATCCGTACCAATCACCAAAAAGATTTAATCCACCTACAAGCTCAGGACGATTTGAACGACCTACATATCCTTGATCCTCATATCCGATATTACCATCTCCATTAATATCTACATACTTGATATCTCCTGGACGAGCTCTGTCACCACCAAAAATTCTGGGAGAATTATCTATTTCTTCTTCACTTTGGAAAAGTCCGGATGCAGTCCATCCTAGCTTAGCGCCATAATCCTTACCTGTAACTTTCTGATAGTCGGGCACATTAGGGCTATCAGGATAACGCAACCAACGGCTCTTTGCATAAGTGAGATTTAAGCTCGCACCATAATTAAACGCTCGTTTTCCTGTTCCAATATGGTTCTTATGGCTCAGTAATATTTCAACTCCTCTACCATCAATCTTGCTATAGTTTTCATAGCTAGGGTAATATCCTCCCATTGAAGGTGGATAGCCAGTACTCATATAGGTTAATATGTCATATGTGTAGTTGTAAAATGCATCAAATTCCAGACCTAGCATGCCTTTCCACATGCTCAAATCAAATCCCGCATTGTAAGACAAGGTACATTCCCAGGTTAAATTAGGATTTGCTATGACTCCGGTAACTAGTGAACTTTGACGGGTATTACCCAAAACCACAGCACTGGAATTTGTGTAAGTGCTTAAGTATGAATATGCAGGAACCCCATCATTTCCTAATAAACCAACAGACGCACGCAATTTCAGGTTATCAATATTGCTCAAGTCCTTCATAAAGTCCTCGTTTGACATTCTCCAGCCTGCAGAAAAAGAAGGGAAAAAGCCCCAACGCTTATTGCTTACATTACCAGAGAATTTGTACGAACCATCATAACGGCCAGTAAATTCTGCTAAATATGTATCATTGTAATCATATTTAGCACGAAAAACATAACCAACACTTCTTGTATGATCACTTGATCCGGCAATAGGGCTATCTGCTGGTTGAGCAAAACTCAACTCTGGTAATTCTGCAAAACTAAGATTCTTTCCATAAGCTGCGAAATTATTTGATTTTCTATCCCGAATTTCAAGCAGTAACATTGCATCAACATGATGTTTCTTTGCTACAGTAGTAATATAATTCAAACTTCCTTGCCCTACTAATTGTGTAAACTCAACAACACCCTCTCCCAAAGCCAGATAAGTTGCTCCGCGTGCATCAATTACCTTTTGGTAAGAGATATCCGGATTAGTAGTATCTGGTTTTTTAGCTAACATTACATAATATGGAGTACTCAGATTTTTATTACGTGATGTTTCAAAGTCATACGCACCTGTGAATTTCGCACTCAACCCTTTCACCCAAGGCACATTATATTGTAATGTAACATTACTCTGTAAATCAACAATATTTGTTTTAAATTTACCGGATTTTGTTATTGCAGCTAACGGACTATTAGGCTGAGATCCATTATTAGGAGTCGCTACAGGAAGTCCATTATACTCTTCCGGGAGGTAAGGATGACTAGCGATAGCCTGACGAGCTACAGACATCCAGTAATCATCACTCTCACCTGAGCCACCAGCAGCATATGCCGGATTATTTTTACGGCCAACCTGACCAGCAACACCAACAGTCAATTTCCAGTTAGTAGCAATATCAGCATCAATATTCGTACGCAAATTATAACGATCATAAGTATAATTCTTTATATTACCTTCCTGACCCATAAAACCAAGAGAAGTAAAATACTTTATCTTATCTGTTCCACCCTGAGCTGTGATGCTATGTTGTTGGTTATGTCCTGTACCAAAGGTTTTCTTTATCCAGTTAGTATTTCCCCAGCCATCGGAATCATCGCCATTTGTCATTTTTGCAATATCTGCCTGGGTAAAGATGGTTTGGTTTCCATCCATTTCCAATCCCTTGTTGTAATAGTATGCAAAACCAGGTCCATCAAGGAATTCCGGGAAATTAGCATTTTGTGAAATACCATAAGAGCCACTATATGTTATTTGCGATTTACCTTCATGTCCTTTCTTTGTACTAATGATAACTACACCTCCGGCACCTTTCAAACCATAAACAGCAGCAGAAGCACCATCTTTCAATACTGAAACGGTTTCTATATCATTAGGATCTATATCATTAATAGAACGTGGCATTCCGTCAACAATATATGTAACCCCATAAATAGAACCACGGATTGTCAGACTAGCCTGGTCTTCTCCCGGCTGACCCGAAGTTTGTACAGACTGAATACCAGGCAGACGCCCTCCTAGCAAACTAGATACATTTGTAGATGGAGTCTTAAGCAGTTCATCTCCTCTTATCTGTGAAACAGAGCCTGTCAACGAAGACTTCTTCTGAGTGCCATAACCTACTACTACGACTTCATCTATTGCCATGGCGTTCTCTTTTAGTATTACTTTCAAAGATGTTTTTCCTTTTAAAGCTATTTCTTGTTTGTCATAACCAATGAAGGAAAAAACCAATGTTACATTTGTATTGGGAACTTTCAACAAGAATTTACCGTTCGTATCAGTGATAGTTCCATTTGATGTGCCTTTTACTGTTACAGAGGATCCAATGAGAGGTTCATTCTGAGAGTCCAAGACAGTACCGGAAACACTCACTTGAGCGTGCATGCTCATTAAGAATAACGAGCATATGAAAGAAGCAAGTAGCCTCCCTCCCCATTTTACTTTTCTTTTCATATCAATCATTTGTTAAGGTAAATAAAAATGTAATTCTTTACAATTCTGTTTTTCATATCCGAAAATGTTCTCGATAGCGTTCGTACAAGTGTCCGGCTTGCAGGTACGTAGAATTAGGGCTCATAAAATGAGAGAACTCAAATGTTATGGCATTTTCCATACCTGCTTTCCGTGCAACTTCTAGTTTAAACAAAAGTTTCTCCCATTTAATCGGAAGAAAACGGATAGGCATATCCCGATCAAAGGATTCTATATTTGTCCAGCACTTCATGTTATATTTATCTGCCAGCTTCTTATTGACCACTAAATAATCATATAATTCGTGATAGTCCACCTGACCGTCCTGAAATGCCAGAATGTCTACTGCCCCTTTCACATTACTCAGAATCTCATTCCATTCTTCTTCATGTTCTTTTACTGTCAGGGCTTTATCGCCTGCCATTACCTGATCTGTTTTCACCCCATGAATATATGGTGAAACGAGTGTAGTCAGATTACCAGAAGCTTCTTTGGCATGTTTACCTACCTGGGCATAGATTTTAGACATATTTTTTGTCCGGCGACTAATTTCCTGTGAAAGATACCAACCCTGGAAAGACCTATGATGCCCGTACCTTTTCCATACCTCATCAATCAGATACATATTCAGATCAATTTCTTTCTGGAACTCTCCCTCTATCCAATATTTTCCGGAATCATACATTCCAAAATAGAACGCCATGCCATGCTTGTCAGCCAAAGTCAGAAACATTTCCACAAGATCAACCGGAGGGTAATAAACATCTTCTCTTTTAAGTATTGATTCAAAAGGAGCTGCAATCCAACGTCCAAGGCCAGAACGAATCATCACTACCGTATTAATTCCTATCTTTTTCATAGCGAGAAAATCCTTATTCCAATCCTTTACTCCCCAATTCTGATGAGGAATATCCCAACTGATTTCATCCAGGAAGGTAGCACGGATAGGCATTCCTTTCATCTTATCAGGCGTGGTAAACGAACCTTCACCAGCAATATCAAAAGCCGATTCTGTAGATTCAATCACTTTGCGTGAGGCAAAAAGTTTTTGACTTGCCAGTAACGAGGAAGCTGCCAGTACTCCTTTCAGAAAATTTCTACGTTGATTGATCATATTCCAAATTTAGGTTTAAATTCATCTTTTCTCAATTTCAGGCTACAATGCAATATTTTAATCCAGTCTTATAGTTCCCGGTTCCAGTCGGTTAAGCCTGACCAGAGAAACTTAATCGCTATCTGTAATGACCTCGCAAATCAATCCCTTTCTTATTAAAAGGATCGAGAAAGCGATCTATCAGCACAGCCATCTCTCCACGCTTTATTTCCTTATTCAGATTAAAATCCTTAAATCCATAGTCTGAATAAACTTTTTGGGCCAAATAAGTTATGTCACCCATAAAGGAAATATTTTCAACTTTAGCTATCTGTTGAATCAATGCCAATGCTTCCTTCACAGTCATAGTCTTTTTAGTGGAATCATATACAGCCGATGGATAAACATCCTTCAATCCATCCAATTCAGAAGTGAGCAGTAAGGTATCTGCACGTAACCAAGTCTGATTAGCCCAATCCACTGGTTTGCCAATTCCTTTAAGTATTCCCGTAGAGCCTATTCTCTGATAAGGTTTAAAAAGTGGGTTATTCACTTCCACATCCAAATAAGGAAGCAAATACCCTCCTGCATCAAGGATAATATTCTGAACTTTTCGAACTGGAATCTCTCTAATATTTTTATGTTCTTTGACAGACAAAGCGGCCAAGACTCCGGCAGCCTGACCGATTTGTAATACAACAGGTTGCAAACGTGTTGTGCCATTTACCAGATTGGAAACAGAGATAGACTTTTCAGCAACGACAAGACCATCTATCTCCTTCGGTATTAATGTGCCCAAAGGCAATCCATAGGAAGGAACCGGATAAAAATAAAGGTTAGGCAATTCATCAAAACCATGATAACGGGCATGATGATGATCTACCGGATAATCCCCCACAGCGATAGAAGTCCGGTACAATTTTTCCGGCTGGCTATAAGGTTCTGCTATATGATTCAGTGTAAAACGTACTTCTCCTTGAATACGTCTCGATTCACGATAATAAGGAATAAAAGGAAGTTTATCAGTAGTAGGATATTCATCGTCCGCCAATCCCAAAGTTTTCAGTCCTAACTCCTTTTGCATAAAGTACAAAAAACACATAGTATGTCTTTTTGCATATTTTAAAGCCTCCAAACGTTCAGAAGGAATCATATCTATTAAGTTCAGATAGCAATCATTACCTTCAGTTGGCCAGTTAATCATATACTTGTTATTGGGAAGTTTGCCATAAGTCAGCATGTCGGCCATAGAACAGAGACGATCGGGTTCTTTGGGTTTTATGCAAACAGGACTGACACAAGCACAGGCAAACAGTGTGGAGTCATATCCCTCCGGACGAGGAATCGTTACATCCTTTCCATAGTCCTTCAAGATTGCAATATACGTAATATCCTGTATAACATTGTTTTTCTTTTCAGGAGCGATTGATTCTTTTGTGTCTTCCCTGCTTTCCATGCCTATATCATACTTTACACCGCATAACTTAGCAATATCACCCAATTCAGTAGCATCTATCAGGTTCTTAGCCTCAACCTGTTTAGACACGTTCTCTTTTCTAACGGTTACAATCCAGTTTTTCCCAGCTTTCTTCACATTCTCAACGATGGCTTCTTTCCAGACTTGAAGACAATGTTCCTTGTTTGTCATTCTATTCAGAATTTTATTCCCTACAGAAGGCTCAAACAACACATTACTCACCCATCCAGTCTTTAACGAATCCAATCCACCGTAATAGTCAACAAGAGCTTTTCTGAATTCTCCCCAAAGTCCGCCTGGTAATCTATAGTTCCCATCTACCGCACTAACCCCTGCCGAAGTTAACATTCCTCCCAGCCAAGGAGTTTCCTCAACTATTAAGGTATTCACCCCCATTCGTGCCGATTGAATTCCGGCAGCCACACCACTAGTGCTTCCTCCAACTACAAGAACATCTACTTTAGTTTGAGATATGCTCTTGCATGATGTAAGGAACAACAAGTAAATGCCAAAAAAGGGTGTTAACTTCATATTATAATAAATATAAAAAGTTAGGTTAAAAAAAGGCAAATAAAGAATTATATTCTCGCAGTACAAATATATGTAATTTTATTATATAACAAATATTTAAATCATTTTTTTAGATAATAATCTATCATATACCATATAATAAATAAATAAATAACACTAATAAAAAACGATACCATACACTCAAGCATTAAATGATAAATATATAACTCATATCTTTAATATTATATTAAGTACGAAGTATCTTATTATTAATATATATTTAATTAAAATTATAGAAATAAAACTATTTAAAATACTATCAGATTTATTAATAGATCTGCCTACATTAAAAGAATTAGCAGTGCGCTTTTCCTTAAAAAGAAGAGAATAATGATTTCCTTTTTATTTTATTATCCCTGATTCTGATATTTTTCTCCAAATATTTATTTCTTTTGTATTATGGCTAAAGATCAGAACTATACTGAAAAAAGTGACGGACTACCTCTTCCAAAACGCTATTGGGCTATATTAGCCATAGCGCTTGGAGTGTCAGTTTCTGTACTGGATGGTACCATTGCTAATGTGGCGTTACCAACCATTGCACAGGATTTTAAGACTTCACCTTCTAATGTTATTTGGGTAGTAAATGCCTATCAGCTTGTAATTACAATCTCTTTGTTATCTTTTTCTTCTCTGGGAGATATTCTGGGCTATCGCAAGGTATATATTTTCGGTCTCTCTTTATTCACATGCTCATCATTGGCGTGTGCTCTTTCTGATTCTTTTCTCACTCTGACTATAGCACGTGTCTCACAAGGTTTTGGCGCAGCAGCAATCACCAGTGTGAATACAGCCCTGTTACGCATTATTTATCCTACAAGCCATTTAGGTAGAGGAATGGGAATAAATGCATTGGTTGTTGCTTTTTCATTGGCTGCCGGACCTACCATTGCTTCTATGATTCTTTCTATAGCTCACTGGAACTGGCTCTTTGCTATTAATATACCTATCGGAATACTTGCATTGTATGTAGGATACAAACATCTGCCTCATAATCCTGTAAAAATCATAGGACGTCAGTTCGATTTTCTCAGCAGTGCAGCTAATGCCATTACTTTCGCATTATTAATATTTACCATGGAAGGAATCACTCACGGACAAGAATTGCACTATATTCTTCTGGAAGCATCAGCATTTGCTATTATCGGATTCTTTTTCATTCGCAGACAGTTGCAACAAAAATATCCTTTATTGCCTGTCGACCTGCTACGCATTCCTATATTCTCGTTATCAATAGGAACCTCACTCTGTTCGTTTACCGCTCAAATGCTGGCAACAGTTTCACTGCCTTTCTTTTTCCAGAATACATTAGGTTATGATAGCTCACAAATTGGAATGCTTCTCACTCCCTGGCCTTTGACCATCATTGTGGTTGCCCCCATTGCCGGACGCTTAGTAGAGCATATTCATGCCGGCATTCTTGGAGGAATAGGATTAGCAATCTTTGCATCAGGGTTATTTTTATTATCCTTTTTGCCAGACAATCCTTCCAAATTTGATATAATCTGGCGAATGGTGTTATGCGGAGCCGGATTCGGATTGTTTCAGTCCCCGAATAACAGTACTATTATTTCTTCTGCCCCGCAACATAGAAGCGGGGGAGCAAGCGGCATGCTGGGAACCGCCCGCCTGCTAGGGCAAACACTTGGCGCCACACTTGTGGCTATGATGTTTTCACTTGTTTCAGGAAACAGCACAAAAGCATGTTTATTACTGGCTGGATCGTTTGCTATTCTTGCTGCAGGGGTAAGTTGTTTACGATTGTCACACCCATCTCATATTTCTTCTAATTGAATCAGCTATTTATTGGCGAATGATTTTTATTAATTCACCAATGATTTTTATTTATTGGAGAATTATTTTTATTTATTGGTGAATAAAATCAAATAATTCAGCAATTTATAACTACGGTATAGTATATTGCACACTAGATTTCGATGAACATCCGCCTATGGCATTGTAAGCACACACATTATATGTATATAACCCTGCATTTAACTTTTCATCCTCCATATAAGTTGTCTGACAATTCTGATACATGTTATACTGATAATTTGCTATTAATGCATCATTTCGAAAAACCAGATAGCCTACAATATTACTTTTATCGGAAGGAGCATCCCAATTCAGAGTAACCTTGTTTGATTCATTCAACTTAACTGTGAGATTATCCACCGGAGCAGGGACCGGGAGTTGTGGCAGAGAGCCGTTTGATACATAGTATGAATATGCTTCATCAAAATACTTGTTAACCTTGTAAGGGCTATAGTAATAGCTATAAGTAAATGACACATAATTGCTCACATAAGGTTTTACAACCTGAAGCTGTCTAATGAAACGATCTAAAGTAGCAGATGTCCAGAAACGTTGATCAAAGTTCTCGGCATTCGACCAGAATAACAAACCAGGTTTGGTTTTTACCGCTTGAGCCAACTGATAAAACCACTCTCCTGCATTATCAGTAGTTAGCCCTCCCGCTCCCATGCAATCCTGGGGGCAAAAGATATCTCCTTTTCTGAAATGAGCGCTGGAAAATATTTTTTCCCACATCTTGCCGTAGTTATATGCATTATCTCCTACCCTATAGTTCATAAAAGGAGATAGAATGAACGGCATTCCGGGAGTAAGACTATTCAGATAATCAATATTTATGTTTAAGGCTTTTATAAGGGATTGCTTCCGATCATTAGTTGTATAATTCAAATTATCAACCTCCCAATCCCAATACCATCCATACATGGTTTCCGGATAACGGCTCTTATATTTTTCAACTAATTCTTTAGCTATCTTATTGCCAAATTCCATTTGAGTAAACAGCCAGTTTTCTGTATTATTTTCCCACCATGACCACCATCCTGCATTTGAATTCAGACCTACAAAAACTTTAAATCCAAACTTCGTTGCATTTCTTAAACAGTTTTCCACCACATCTTTAGTGTAATAAGACGGGGCATAAGCGCTGGGGTAAATAGTTCGTGTCACGTTATTTGCATCCGTAACTACCGTTGGTGAGAGAATAAGATAATGCATGCCAAGCTTTTTAAGATTTGCCAATTCGAGTGCCCAACGGCTATCGTCCCAATCCGAAATCAAATAATAAGGAATGAATGTTCCATCAATAATCGCTTTGCCTGAATCAGGAATGTTTATTGAATCATTAGTCGAAGGATCTTTCTTTTCATCATTCGGGGACGAGCAAGATATAGCAAGCACACAATTTAAACAGAAAATTAACAAACTACTTATCCCTATTAAATGCTTGAAGAAACTCTTTTTGCCAAATTGTGATGTGCTATTATCTATAATCATCTTCTGAAAGTTTAGTTACATTCTACAATAGATATACCTTTACCCGTTCCAATATAAATTTTGTTTTGATGCACTTTTATCGTTTGCACTCTGTTATCTACCAATGAGCTATTTTCAACAGTATAAGTGGTCCATTTCTTTCCATTGAAAAGGCTGATTCCTTTATCTGTTCCAACCCAGATAAATCCTTTTTGATCTTCTGCTATACTAAGTATAAGATTAGATGGTAAACCTGCATTCTCTTTTTTATATATAGTCCAGCTCTTTCCGGTAAACAAGGCTAAGCCATTTGTTGTGCCAATCCAAATGTTATTTTTTGAATCTGCGCATAATGAATAAACATCATTGGCCGGTAACTTACTGTTTTCTCTATTATATAATTTAAAACCAGTCAACTCATTGTAAACAGTAATTCCATGATAAGTTCCAAACCACTTATTATTTTTAGAATCACATGCTATTGAAGTCACCGTATTATCTCCCAAACTTATTTGTTCAGGCTTATACGAATTCCATTTACCACTTTTAAAAGAGAATACGCCACAGTTCCAATCACCAACCCATAGAGTACCTTTATGATCAGCAGTAACAATATTTATTGAACCGGCAGGTTGAATATCCTTTATTGAAGTCCAGAATATGCCATTTTCGCTTTTGCAAAGTCCGCCTCCCCAGGATCCTACCCATTTTATATCCTGATTATCAATAAAAAAAGTCTGGATATAAGCATTCGCAAGTCCAGCCGGTTGCCAATCATTATTAATCATTTTATACAATCCGCACCAGGTTCCCACCCAAATATTGCCACTCTTATCAAACTGAATGGCACTTATATCATTTTTAGGAGAGAAAGTATCTGCAATTCTAAGGGTTGTCCATTTACATTGTGAATGAGCATAGAACGTTATAAACAAAAATAATATAAATAATATTCTTCTATTAGTTCTCATAATTTTAGTGTATTAAATTAGTTCACAACTACTCCTGAGCTTTAAGCCAATTCATATAATCTGTATACAACTTGGTTGAGTCTGGATGTCCGACAAAAGCTGAAGATCCAGGCTTATTCATAATTCCCATATATTGATAAACCAATATATTTTCAACAAAAGGAGATATATCCTCCATTTGTTTTAATATTCTGTTAAAATCAGCTGGAATCAAAGCACTTTTATACACATCATACTCAAATTCAAAAATCTCCATGTCAGCCCAGAGTCTTGCACGACCAGCTTTAGCATGGGCCTTATATAAAGCTTCATAATACTTCCCTGCATATCCCACTTTGGTCTTCTTTACTCCTATCTCATCCTGATAAGCAATAATATCAATATCAAGCTTTTCAAGCTGACTTACATAACGATCATCTAAACGAATTGATTTTGTTCCATATGGAGCTATCAGATTAACAGAATGAGGAGTTAATTCTTTTGCTACTTTATTGCACCGGTTCACATAATTAATAGTAGTTTCATCAATCGTATCCCACAATCCGGATTCATTGGGATAATACCATCCATAGAAACTCTTATGATGAGAATACTTTTCAGCAATCTCCGCCATTGCTGTTTCACGTAGCTTAGCAACTTCCAAATTAGTCATCTGCTTATTCGAATCTTTCCAACTACTCCAGAAATCATTGCTGACAAAAAACTTAATGCCGCATTCATCTGCAGCCGATAAAATAGCTTCCAAAGGATCACTGCAGGCATAATCATAACGCGGCTGAAGGTTTGAAGGATAAAACGTTTTACCTTCATTGGCCACAGCCATCAGGACTAGATACTGCATGCCTGTTTCACTAATCTCATGAATCTTCGCTTTCCATTGGGCTTCCGTAAACTGAGGTAATACAGAATTCCAGTATTTACCCTCAGGAGCAAACCCATGAGTAAATTCAAACCATGATCCCATTATTGGTTTAATTTGAGGGGCCCTTTTCCATTCAGAAAAAGAAGTGCCGGCAAATGCATTATTTCCTACCAACAAAGATGCAGATGCTAATCCACAGTTTTTTAAGAAATCACGTCTATTCATAGTAATATTTTCATTAATTATTCAATATCAACAATTGGTTTCTGACCGCCCATATCTATTTTTGCCACAACCGCAGTGACAATCCTATCATCTCCAGGAAAAAGAGTCACAAAATTATCACTCCAGAAAACGGGCAATACTTCCTGAGAAGTAGCCGGATTACGAAGGATCAGATGGTTAAAGAACGAAAGCTGCTTCTTCCTATTATCCAATCTGAGAGTTATTTTATATTCCTTATCAGTTTCTTCAATACTAACAATCTGATTTAGTCTGACTTTAGGCAAAACGGCAAGCTGTGAAAAATCTTCATGCTGAGAGCAACGCCAATACAGGTTATCAGAAATCAGTTTTCCTAAATCATCCTTCAGCTCAAGTTTAACAAAATAAACTGGAGTGATATTATTTATCCCCGGAACAATGCAACTTTCTTTATAGCTGCTTGAATCAACAGAAAGAGTATCTATGAATGTCCATTTTACATTCATATTACTGTCTATAACTTTTGCATCTAAAATTAAATTATGCAAAGATTTGTGGGTAGCGTTAATGACAGATAATCTGGAGCTATTTGCATTCATCTGAACATGAACAGGTTCCATGGCTTTTTTTGCAAAGAAATACGATGCGTTAGGGTTAAGATACCAATCGTATATCTGCCAGCCCACATCGGGCCAACAAGAGTTTAACTTCCATAACATTACTCCGCTGGTAATATTCCACATCCGGTGATTAGCAGCCTCAAACATAGACCGGTAGCCATCAGCATTAACATATTGAGCTTTTAATGCATACTCTTGTGCCGTTGAAGGATTGCCATATAATGTACGAATAGCATTATCATAAGATCTGAAACAATAATTAGGACCATCCCAAGCACCATGTTCTGCCCATATACTATCTAAAGGGTATATGGGATTCTTTTTGTTATTCAAAGAATCCAAAACAACTGTAGGTATAAATTTACGCAAACTACTATAAAGAGGAATTGAAGGGACTCCTAATTCATTGCGGAACATTTGCAAATGAACCTCTTCCACCTTGTCAAAGTAATAAGACGGCGGATTCCAGTTATAATCGGGGGCACCATCATCTGTAGTACCTGTTGGCAAATCCGCCTTCATATATGGAGTTAACTTATCAATATCCCAGTCATGACTTGTTGTTGGAATGAACGGGCGAGTTGTATCCAAAGACTTAACAGCCTTTTTGGTAGAATTATATAAATCTTCATCAACAATAACCTCGTTCGCAGTAAACCATGCAATGATGCTTGGATTATTTCTATATCTTTTTACAATATCTTTCACCTCTTCAACAGCCAGATTATGATCTAAAGGGTAATGTGCCGTTTCTGTTCCGGGATACATTCTCCAACATTGAAAAAAGACTTCCCAATACATCAAACCATATTTATCATAGCTTTCAATCGTTTCATCCGAAGGAGAGGGAGTATCTTCATTACCAACAATATTTACATTTGCTTCCGCCAATAACCTAGCCTCATCAAAAACTCTCTTACGATCTGAGTTCAACAGCACATCTGGCTGCAACCATCCTCCTTTGCAAAAGATGCGTTTGCCATTTACATAAAAGATTCTTCCGAAATCATTTCCTATCTGCTTTAGCTTAGTAGTGATTTCCCGAATTCCGAAATTAAGTTCTTTTGTATCCGAGACCTTCCCTACTGTCTGAAAAGTAAGTTTCAAATGATGAAGATACTGTTCTCCATACCCATTGGGATACCATAAATAAGGGTTCTCTATAGAAAGAGCCTGATAATCTTTCGTATCAAATACAATTTCTTTTGTCTCATCAGGATTAAGGAATATTTTTTTAGATACCTGAATGGAAGTCATGTATCCTGCCAAATGCTTTGTATAAGAAGGGAATTCTATATCATTCAATAAATTAATTTCTGCCGTCAATATTCCTTCTATGCTTTTATTTGAATTATTTCGGACCTCTGTTCTCAATTGTATGTCAGCTCTTGAAGTATCATGCTTTGGCAATGTGGTTATTACATAAGGATTTTCAATAGCAATATTACCTGTTGCGCTAATAATAACATCCTGATAAATACCCATATTACGATCTCGGACCACTGGTGCACAATCCCATCCCCCAGACATCTTCATCGTTTCATCTTTAAAAATATCGCTGGCATGTCCTCGTGTATTTCCAAATACCTCAAATTGTGTACCTGGATCAGGTGTTCCCGGATTATCTACCTGATAGACTTTAACTGCGATACAATTCTTTTTACCTGCCTCAACAAAAGAAGTTATATTAAATTTAAAACGGCGAAACATACCAACTATCTGGTTATGATCAGCAACTAAATGACCATTAACCCAAATGTCAGCTCTATAATTAATACCTTTAAATGTAAGCCATACCATTTTCCCACGATATTGCTTAGGCAGCAATACTTCCGTTCTATACCAATAAGGATCTTTCCATGGATTCTGTCTGCCTTTCAGATAGCTATATTTTGAGAGTCCATATTTCTGATTAAATGAATCTGAAACATCTGGTATAAGGAAATTATTCATTCCTATCCTGGGATCCGGATAAACTCCATTCCTGACAAAAGCATTCAAAACGGTAGAAGGAACAGATGTTTCATACCAGTTTTGCCGGATAAAATTGAGAGAAGAGACCTCCTCATCCGTAGCATTAACTTCAATGGTGTTTTTAATATACCAGTTGTTTTTAAGTACTATTTCCTGCGCATTAACAACAGAACTGATTAATACAAAAATTAGAATAAGCTTTTTCATATATTGAAGGTGCTACTAATAAATATTTTTAGGAAAATACTAATGCCGCAGCTCCTGCAAATCCGGCATTATCTCCCAGCTGAGCTTTTGCAATACGAATAGATTCTGCTGGAACAGGGCATATTTGTTTCCGTAACATTTTTTCCACCGGAGAAAGAAAAAGATCCGTTGAATTACTAATTGCCCCTCCAATAACTATCACATCCGGATCAACAAGATTTACAGACCATGCAAGTGCGTAGGCAAGAGCTTTGCTAAACTCATTCCAGGTCTTTATAGCAAATGCATTCCCCTCTCTTGCTAAATCTGAAACTTCAACCGCAGAACAGACTTTTCCTGATTTTTCTTTAAATATACGGGTTATAGCATTACCTGATACATAATCTTCAATTATACTTCTTTTATAGGGTGAAATCCATATTTCGCCCGCAGTTTCCGTAGCTCCTATCCATATTTTATTTCGCCTGATTATCGCACATCCTAATCCTGTGCCTAAGGTTATTCCAAGCACACAGCCAGCTCCTTTACCAGCTCCCCACAAAGATTCACCTAATATCATTGCATTGGCATCATTATTCATAAAAACAGGAATGCTAAAGTACTCTTTTACAGTCTCTCTTAAGGGATAAAAATCCATTGTTGGAAGATTTGGGCACTGTAATATTCTTCCACCTTTAATATCCAAAGGACCTGTAACCCCCATTCCTATTCCCTGAATTTCTAGTTCTTCATTTTGTGCTTGCCTGATAGCATAGTTTATTGATTCAATTATCCGTGCAACAATAAGTTCTTTCGGGTCGTTAGCTCCTGTAGAAATAGTGAATGGTTCACACAAAATTTTCCCGTCTGAACCAACCAATCCCGTTTTAATCTTCGTTCCACCTATATCTACACCAATGGCTACTTTTGTATTTTTCATCTTATTGATCAGCTTTCAATAAAAAATCATTCAATAGCAGTCACTTTTGCTCCGCGAATAAACACCCCAGGGACTTTATCATTCTCTATGGCCCATTGATTAACAATTAGCTGCAATGGAATAATTGCCGGTATGGCAAATAAATCACTGTCAGAACATAGAATTGTAATATTAAAAATATTTTCATCATCAACAATTGGCTTCTCATTAGTTATAAAAATAACTTTCCCCCCGTATCTTGAAATATCTTTTGCCATAGATACAGATTGCATGTATGTTACTCCGGACGAAGCAAAGACAATAGCTTTAAAACCTTCTTTTACCATTTCCATTGGACCATGCCGAAATTCACCTCCCAGCATTCCTGAAGACGGGGTACCTGTTGCTTCCATAAACATTAATGCGCTCTGCTTTACCGATGCATAAACCGGTCCCCTTCCAATTAACTGAACAAATGAAGTATGAGCAAGTAATGTCATAGAAGCTGGCAACCATTGGTCATTATGATTGATCAGACCATCAACAACATCTACCATCTTTTCAATTTCTGAAACTGCTTTATCATCAAATTTTCCGACTAAAGCCAATGAGAATATATATATAACTAAATAGCTTGAAACAAACGTCTTTGTTGATGTCATCTCTTCTTTACCGGCTTTGCTCAAAAGGGATATTGGTAAGTGTGTAGCCAGAAAACTTTTTTCCTCATTGCATACTGAAATTACAGTTACCTCACTTGACAACTTTTGAATAAGATTTACTATCTCAAAACTTTCTCCTGACTGTGAAATACAAACCAGCAAGCATTTATTATCAAGCAAAGAAAACTGATAATGTAATAATTCTCCCGCATTAATAAAAAAAGATTTTATACCATACTTATTCAGCAAACAAGTAGCAGCATAAGATATAAAATATGAACTCCCCATTCCTGTAAATATAATTTTATCATATTTACCTGTTTTCCAGATACCAATAACATCTTTCAGTCTTTCTTTTCCACTGCCTTCCTGATAGTAAAGCAACGTATCTCTAAGTGCTGTTGGTTGCTCTCTAATTTCTTTAAAAAATTTATTCATAAAATTCATATCAAAATATAAAACTAATACCTATATATTTAACGATCTCATTTATACAGTCTCAACATTAACGATTGATTCTTATCTAATTTAAATCTTAACGGCTTATTCGTTTTACCTATCTCTTTATGATTAAACAGATCTTTCATTTTATAGACATCCTTTTTCGAAAAAGAAATCTCATAATTGAAAACACTGTCTTTGATTGTTTGTCCATTCCAGTCAAAATTTAAATCAGTAGGATTATTGGAACGGTTAAAGAAACAAACTGCCCATTCATTATTAGCCAAAGGTCTCACCCAAATTTCAATGCTGTCTTGCACTGTTTTATATTTAAACCCTTGAATTCCCAAAGAATCTTGATTTACAGCGATTACATCTTTATTTTTTATAATTTTCAATGTTTCCTGAGAGATTGTTCTTAAATCATTTCCTAAGATTAGAGGAGACGCTAATATAGACCATAAAGCAAAATGTGTTTCTTCCTCAAAATGGGTTAACCCGCCATTACCGATTTCCATCATATCCATATCATTCCAATGACCGGGGCCCGCTACTTTTCTAAGCATATCCTGATCTCTTAGATTTACTATTTGCATCACTCCATATCTGTCTTTTGAGCCATCAAAACAATTATTAATATCACCAGTCGTTCTCCAGCTATGCCCAACCTCTTTGGCCCATTTCCAAGGTTGATTATCTCCCCATTCACAAAGGCTAAAATACACAGGGCGCTTAGCAGCATAAAGCGCATCTCGCATTGTAGTATAGGCTTCACTCGCAGTCATCAGACCAGCGTAACACCAGTCATATTTTAAATAATCAACCTCCCATTCTGCAAATTTCAAAGCATCCTGAAATTCATGTCCTCTGCTTCCCGGATAACCCGCGCATGTTTTATCTCCGACACAACTATATAATCCAAATTTCAAACCTTTTGAATGAACATAATCTGCCAATGCTTTTATTCCGTTGGGAAATTTTTCTGGATTGGGAACAAAATTGCCTTGAGCATCACGCTGCATCCCCATCCAACCATCATCAAGTACAATATATTCATACCCTACATCTTTTAATCCTAAATTAACAAATGCATCAGCCATGTCTTTCACTAGTTGTTCATCAATTTTTGTTCCAAATGCATTCCAACTATTCCATCCCATTTGAGGTGTTTTACCTAAGTTATCAAATTTCTGAGGGAATGCACATATTGATAACACCAAAGCTAAAATTGACAATAATACTCTATTCATTGTTATTTTCTTCCTTTTATAATTAAATAATAATGTCATTTACTAGAACATCTTTTCTTTAAAATAATAATAAAATATTAAAATTGTGCATATTGACATCTTATTTTAACAGCCTAAGCATCATCAATTTAAGATGTCAATAATATGCACAATTTTTCAAACATAATTAACTATAAATCCAAAAACTTTAATGGATTATTCCTTCTGATAAATACGGAAGTTATCAAAATACATAGCTACTTGCTCAACTGGAGCAAAGTCTTCTACGCGAATATTCAAAGAATAGGCTGTCCAGGTATCGGTATTATTTAATGGTATTATTTTTTCTAACGGAATATTTACAGTTTGCCATATACCTAAATTCTGTACATTGAAAAAATCTCCGCTCATTGCGGTTGGCGCAACAGCCCAATAATAATAAACAAAAAAATTAGTTGTTTTTATTGGTAAAGCCATATTGAGTTCAAACTTCAGCGTATATTTATCCGGATGTTGCACCATGTCCAAAGTATAATTCACATCACTTGTGAAAAAATAGAACCAACCTAGTCCACTAGGATAAGTAGCCTGGTCTACCTCAAAACGGAGATATTTGCCTGATGTAGGTTTAGGATTCTTCCATTCTCCAACCCACTGCTGACCAGTTGAACTAGTGTAGGGAAAATCTGAGTCAAAAGTGGTAATAACATGGTGCTTATCCTGATAATAACCCGGACATACAGCCTCAGCATTATACTTCTTATTAATTGCTTTAACCCTTACATTTGGCTGAACATCCAAAGGAACTTTAGCTGTAATATAGTTATCTGTAGCTTTAATTACAGGGCTTTCTTTACCACCAAATGAAACAACAGTGTTTAAGCTATCTACTTCATAAAGGGATAAGAATTTTCCATAGATTTTGATTGTATCTCCTGGTAAAGTATATTCATTGAACATACTTGTTAATTGGAGATTTGGAATATTAACATTGAAGTCAAAAGCCGTTTCTCCACCCTGCGTTTTTACAGTAACTTTATTAGTAACTTTAGATGGTAACTTAATCGGAACCTGTACATATAAAACATTATTTTCGTAATAGATGTCTTTCAAATGTACTGCAACATCATTAAACAATATAGAATCTGTTTGCTCAAAATTACCTCCTTTTATTGCAATCCAATCTCCCATACTTCCGCCCGTAATAGGCGTTGCCATATCTTTGATTGTAGTCACTTTGCTAAAGCTTGGTGAATCAGGCAGGTTATTATCATCGCTTTTGCACGACGTAACCGAAATAGTAAGTAATGTTAATAATATTAGCATTACGTCTTTTTTTATATTTATCGTTTTCATATATAAACTATTTTAAATATTAATAATTACCAACCTGGATTATTTTTTTCAATATATGGGTTTGTATTTACTTCATCAGCAGGCAATGGCATTAAAAGATGTTTCTGCTCACGCCTTTTAATAACTTCATTTTCATCAACACCTCCAATGGAGTTCATCGTTTGGAGATAAATACCCCAACGCAGCAAATCAAAACGACGTATGCCTTCTGCAGCAAACTCTTTAACTCTTTCCTGAAGAATATAAGATCGGAATGATTCCTGAGTCCAAGGAGTTACAGCACCAATCTCAGAAACTTTCTTGCTTTTATTTCGCGTATTAAGTTTCTCAACCTGTTTAATAGCTTCACTCGATGGTCCACCATTGACTTCGTTATCTGCTTCAGCATAAAGCAAAAGCACTTCGGCATAACGCATAAAAGGCCAGTTATAATCAGTTCTGTTTCCATCAAGAGGCACTGTAATTTGTCTAAACTTCATTAATTTAGACCCATACAAATGCGCATCATATCTCAAGATATCTGTTGGTTGATAACCATCAAGTCCTAGTCTTACCTTAACACTGTCTTTAGCAGGATAATAGCAATATTCAAGTTTCCCTGTAGCTGTAACATAATTAAAAGGGAAACGGTGAATTACTCCCCATGTAATACGTTCATCTGTATCATCAAAAAGTTGATACCAATGATCACGTTGTACATAATAACCAGAAGATAAAGTTCCATCAGTGTAAATATATCCTGCATAGTCAGTCGCTACATAATTACTTAGTGTTGAATTACCTGCCAATGTCTGTAAAGAGAATATAAATTCCTTTCCATTTTTACTAGCTGGAGACCACAGCTCTTTTTGAGACGGATAGAGATCAAAGTCGCCTAAATCAATAAGTTCTTTTGCTTTATCCATCGCCAGCTTATAATATTCTTTAGAATCGAAACTTTCATAGCCGGCTACCTGGTCTTTTTCGAATGTTTGCTTGGAAGGATATGGAACCCGTACTTTATTTCCATTATCATCAAATTTAAATGGAACTCCCTCCATTACGGATATTTTATTCCCTTTTGCCATAGAAGCAGAACCTATAGTACAATATACTTTAGCCAGTAATGCTTTCGCAGCGCCTCTGGAAACATGACCTTTTACATATTTTGCATCCTTAGTAGAATACATTGCTTTTTCAGCAAATTTTAATTCCTCAATAATAAACGCATAAACATCCTTAATAGGAGAACGTGGAATATATAGAGGTGCTCCTTCTGATACAGATGTTTTATATAAGCTTAAATCTCCATAAAACTGAACCAAATTGAAATAAGACCATGCTGTTAAAAAAGCTAGTTCTCCACATGCATTATCTTTGACATCCTGAGCAATATCCATCTGATTGATTAAGTAAGAATGATATTCAGCCCTATGAATACATTGGTAATAATATTTATAGAAATTAATATTAGAACCATCTTCATAAAAATTTCCAGCTCCTAAGGTTCCAAAGGCCCATGTTGGTCCGGTTTGATAATCTGTATCAAAATTGACAATATTGTGGTAATTACCCCACTCAAAACCAAAGCTCAATGCATTAAATGCACCAGAGACCAATTCATTATAACTCTTTGCTGCAACTAAATTTTCACCTGAAACAAAAGTATAAACTTTTTCATCAAGCATGTCAGAACAGGAACTACCCGTTACTAGTATAAAAGTTGCTACTATGTATTTTAAAATATTATATTTCATTTTATATTATTATTAAGATGAATACTATATGCATTAAAAAGTAATCTGAATACCCAGATTAATAGTTCTAGCACTTGGATATGAATCCATATCTACACCCCTACGAGACGTGTCACTACCAAAGGTGTTTACATCTGGATCATACCAACGGTATTTTGTTATCGTGAAAAGGTTATTAACAGCAAGAGTTAAGTTCATTGCTTCAATTTCCTTTATTGGATGTATCAAGCGGTAATTAACACTTAGGTTTTTTAAACGTAAATAAGACCCGTCTTCAACATATCTGTCAGATGCTTTCAGGCTTCGAGTATATGTAAAATCTGCACGAGGGAACTGCGCATTAGTTCTATTTTCTTCAGTCCACCTGTTATCCCAAACAAATTTTGGCATATTTGTTGTTGAAGCCATATCGTAATCCTTTAAATTTACATTCAAAATATCATTGCCTTTAGTTCCCTGAAAAAAGAAGCTTAATGAGAGATTCTTATATGTAAATGTATTTGTGAAACCATATGTAAAATCAGGATTTGTATTTCCTATAATGGCTTTATCAGTAGCATCAATAGCTCCATCTCCATTATTATCTTTATACTTAACCTGACCAATCATTTTTTTGAATTTACTTTCATCCTTTACGTCTTTATATAATGGATCTGCTCTAACCTCAGCTTCATTATCATAGTATCCGTCTTCCTGATAACCATAAATAACACCAATAGACTTTCCGTTTCTCCTTAGGAACATACTTTCCAATCCCCAGCAAACATCTGAAAATTGATCAGAATTCAATCCGCTTATGGTATTTCTATTAAAAGAGATATTTGCATCCAGTTTCCAATTAAAATCTTTTTGGTCAACAAGGAAGAAATTTCCAGCAATTTCTAAACCTTTATTTTCTACGTTTCCATAGTTAGAAGCTATGGAAGAGAATCCGGTACTCATTGGTATATATACATATTGTAATAAGTCAGATGTTTTCTTTCTGTAAGCATCAATCACAAAATTTACGCGGTTCTTAAAGAATCCCAAATCGAGACCTGCGTTATATTGGGTCGTATTTTCCCACTTTAAATTTGGAGCTGCTGGTCCTCCCCATCTATCTTCAGCAAAACCATTGGTTAGAGATCCATCATTAGGATACTGCTGTATAGTCATTCTTGACCGGGTTGCATAAGCATTAATCCCTTGATTTCCTGTTTGTCCATAACTCAAACGTAATTTCAGCACATCAAAAATGCCCAAATTCTTAATAAATTTTTCTTCGGACAAACGCCAAGCTAAAGCAGCTGAAGCAAAATTAGACCAACGATTATTAGCTAAACGGCTGGAACCATCCCTACGGAAGGATGCTGTGAATAAATATTTATCCATTAAAATGTAATTTACACGTCCCAGATAAGACATTAAAGAACACGCTCCTTTATCAGAAGTATTGGGATCCTGAGTAAGAGCTGCCCCCATGTTGTATTCTTCATTTAGATCATTCGCAAATCCATGTCCGCTCATTCCTTTTGAGCCCCAATTAACACTTTCATATGACCAGCCAAGTACAGCATCAACATGATGTATTTTAGCAAAATCCTTATTAAATGTCAACATTGATTCTGCTGTAACACTTTCATAATATGAATCAGTTTGAGAAGCATAACCATTGGTTGGTGATATACCTCCGCTAATATATCTGTTATAATACTGATTACGTTTATCCTGGCTATATCCATACCCTAAGTTTTGTCTGAAACTAAGATATTTATTAAATGTTATCTGAGCATATGACGAATTATAAATGTTCAAAGACTCTAATAAATTTTTTGCTTGATGAACATAAAGATAAGGATTAGATAATCCGTTAGCGTAATCTTCTGAGTAACCAGATGGCTTATTCGGATCAAAAATAGTTCTTGTTGGATTAAAACATATTGCATCATTAACAATTCCAAAAGTTTCAGTATTGGTCCGCGCCATACGATTCTTAGATTTTGAAGCAGTAAGATTATTACCAAACTCGAACCAATCAGTAACCTTACGATTAATATTTGATCTTATGCTGTAACGTTTATAATAAGAATTAACAATATTTCCCTGTTGATCCAACATTCCAAGTGAAAACATATACTGTCCTCTCTTATCTCCACCAGACACGTTTAAATTATAATCCTGAGTAAGAGCTGTTTGAAATATTTGGTCTTGCCAGTTGGTTCCGTTATTCATATAGCCATTTCTATAGTCCTGTGGACTTGGCATATAAGTACTATCAACTTTAGATATTTGGCCTGTTGTTGGGTTTTTCTCTGTAACATAGCTATAACGTCCGGGAATAGGAAATGGCAAATTATTCTCATCTACAAAATCCTTTCCGTCATAAATATAGCCATTTCTGGTTCCTTCATTTCTAAATTCAGCATAAGATGCAGCATCCAGTACTTTAATTAACTTTACAGGTTTAGATATTCCATAATTTGCACTTAATTCAACTTTAGTTTTACCTTCATAGCCACTTTTGGTCGTAATTAAAATAACACCATTAGCACCACGAGAACCATATATTGCAGTTGAGGAAGCATCTTTCAATACTTCTATAGATTTTACATCGCGCGGATTAATCAGGTTCAGGGGATTATTGGTTTGTTTAGTAGCATAATCTGTACTAGGAGCTGAACCAGCATTAAATGGTACTCCATCAATAACATATAGAGGCTCTGAACTAGTAGTGAATGAATTTGCTCCACGAATCTGAATACTGATTCCAGCACCAGGAGCGCCATCAGCCTGACTAACCTGAACACCAGCAATTTTTCCTTGCAGTGCCTGGTTAATACTTGATGGATTAGTTTTTAATAACTCTTCACTTCTCACTGAAGATACAGAACCTGTAAGATCTCTTTTTTTCACAGTACCATATCCAATAGCAACGACTTCATCAAGAGTTGTAGCAGTAGTCACTAATGTTACGGTGATAGACTTACGTCCATTTACAGACTCCTCTATTGTTTTACATCCAATAAAAGAGAATTTTAAAACAGAGCTTTTCAAATTTTTGACATTAAGTGTAAATTTACCATCAATATCAGTAATAGTTCCATTTTTAGTACCTTTTTCAGAGACACTTGCACCCATAAAAGGACTACCAGTCTCATCAAGAACGATTCCTTTCACTGTCCCGGATTGAGCATAAGCTGTCACCACAGAGAGACACATCAACATAAGAAGTAATCCTACTTTCAAATGTTGGAAAGATCCAGATAATTTTTTTCTTCTTTTCATAGTGATAATTTTTGAACGTTAGATAAGTACAATTTTCATCTTCTCAGAATAAAATTCATAAAAAATAAATAATACTCTAGATTATAATTACATGTGAGTTTTTATTTTTATTGATTCTTCTCCATTAACATTATAGGACGACACCTCATACAAATTATTCTGAGAACCTTTTTTATCGATAAATTCAGTATCAGAATCATCAATATTTTTGTTTTGAATATTTGCTACAAGTACGCCATCTTTATATACATAGTATCCCATTAGATTGCTTTTATCTTTAGGAGATTTCCATTTCAAAATAGCCATTTCATTCTTCTTTATTTTGAGAACTAAATCAGAAGCTGGTTCAGGTACAGATACTTTAGGTAATTTTCCAGTTTTATAGTACTCAAGGTATGCATCATGATATTGCCTATTTACTTGGTATGGGCTATAATAATGACTATATGCAAATGTTATTATCTTATTAACATAGGGATTAACAGCTTCCATTTGTTGCTTAAAACGAGAAAGGGGAGCATTAGTCCAAAAACGATGATCAAAGCTTTCTACATTTGCCCAGAATTTCAGACCAGGTTTTGAATTAACCGCTTGTCGCATACCACTAAACCATTCAGATAGTTTATCAACATCTAGCCCTCCTGCTCCTACACCATCCTGAGGTGAAAATATATCTCCGTTTTTAAAATGAGTTTTTGCAAAGACAGACTCCCACATTTTTTGATTTGCATCTGCTGCACCAACCTTCTGATTCATATAAGGAGAAAGCATGAAAGGCATATCTGGGGTTACTTTATTCAGGTGATCTAAATTAATATTAAGAGCATTTGCGAGGATTTGCTGGTTTTCAGTAGTAATTGCATGTAAATTATCTACTTCCCAAACCCAATACCANCCATACATTGTATCNCCATATTTNNNTTTNTANANNGANANTAATTCNTCNGCAA